>OGPP01000333.1_pt1 | contig 51888 bp, 42 predicted proteins | sample 1553021 | NCBI WGS metagenome assembly OGPP01 (sample SAMEA2580217, study PRJEB22360) | human gut metagenome | biome: human gut; feature: human-associated habitat; material: faeces | place: Denmark | collected 2008/2010
AAAGCCTGTGCTTCACGGTCTTCCCATATACTCCATACTCATAGATGTTATTCACGCGCTTACTTTCAAAAGTTCCCTTGTGTTCCAGAACCAGTTCATTCACCAGTGAAGCCATTCCCTTCACCATGATCACGAAGCTGTACCCGCATTTATCTATATATTGTATGTTTTCACAGCTGAAATAACCCCTGTCCAAAATAAAGCCAATCTTCTTATAGCCATATCCAAAAGCTTTGTCCAACATGAACTGAAGCTGTGAGATATCGTTCAAACTTCCGGGATATTTCTCATAAAATAATGGTTCCTGGTTATGTGTATCATATGCAACCGCATAGTTAAATACAGGCTGTCCCACATCTACTTTCGGATGTCCGAATTCCACCATTTCAATGTCTCCAGCCTGGCAGTTTTTGTTCGTAGAATCGTAGGAAATATATATTTTTTCACGATGGTTTCTGGTCTCATTCCATGAGTTTAAGAACCCAATACTCTGGTCATCTGTTACAGAATTCAGGAAATCTGAGACGGTAGAATCGCTGTATTGTTTCATCCCATTTGTAAAAAGAGGATGGTTATATGTATAGTCTGGATAGTACTGTGCCGCATTGTTTTCTGCAATGATCGAGTATACTGCCAGATCCAGAAATAGACCCAGATCACGCTGTTCAAAATACCCACCAAGGAACTCGACCAGGTTGTATTCTTCTATAATTTTACGCAATACAAAATATGCTCCCACACGCAGGCAGCTGCTTCTGGATGTCCTGTTTTTTGTCTCTGGAAGCTCTGCATCTGGAAAATATTTCAGGAAATTTTGATTCGGCTGCATCAGTTCCGGGTCTGTTTCAGACAGCTTTCCTATTGTTACTCTTTTTGGAAAAGTATATTGCCTGACAGGGTCATAAATCCTGTCATATTCATACTCAACATATACAGCATCCTTCTTTTTCCGACGTGTGATTTTTCCCTGCACAAATGGTATTTTTACTAAAAAATCCAGATACATTAGGCCCTCCTTTTAGGCGGTAATCCACCTAAAATAGGTGTACCATATATCCCGGTCTCATGCAAGCAGAACCTGCAGAAAATCGGGATTTTTTCAATTTTTTATTCTCTAAATTTTATTTAGGTGGAACTTTTTCTGGAAGTTCACATTTTTGCAAGAAATTCCGCATAAATACGGGCTTTATTTAAATTTATTTTCGTTAGGGCTACTCATTTTTGGAAGTTAGGTTTTTTTCAATGTCTGAAGAAGTTTCAAAAGTGTATCAACCTGGAAACCATCTGGAACATAAACTTTCATTCCCTGGAAATAGATCATAAGCTGGTTATCAGCATTAGCCGTTCTGTTTCCTTGGGAATAAGCAGTGTTAGCAGAATGAAGTACTTCGCCAAATGTAGTGACTGTTTCTGAATTTAGTCTTGCCATAAGTGTGCCTCCCTTGATATATGATGTTTCACAGTATATCAGGAAGAATAGCGAGAGTCACTACGCCATGTTTTGAGGCACTTACATAAATTCCACCAATAAATCCCAGAATAGAAGAAAATTACTTTTCATCCATATACTTTCCAGCATCCTTCAGGAAACTTGCAATGATAAGTATGATTACAATGGCTATCGGAAATGCCGCCACAATGCTCACCGACTGTAAGTTATTCATAGAGCTCTCTGCAAAGATCAGTGCCATTGGAAGCAAAATCAACAGAATGCACCACATCAACTGAATGAGCCTATTAGGCTGTTCTCCTTCTTCTAGTTTCTTGTAGCTATAACAAGATGCTGTCAATGCAATCGAATCAAAAGATGTTGCATAGAATGCAATCATAGTAATCAACACTGCTACAAATACAACCGGGGCTCCCGGAATAGTCTTTATGATATTAATAATCAGTCCATAGAGGTCTCCATCAGCCTGATACATTGCAATAAAATCTGCTGCACCTGACGTCTGAAGTCCCATAGAATAATTACCAAGAATAATGAAGCTCACAATTGTAGATCCAACACCGAATACGTAGCCGCCAACAATAGTCTGACGAACAGTTCTTCCCTTTGAAATGCTTCCGATGAAGAACGGAGCAGCTACACACCATACCATCCAGTATGCCCAATAGTAGATTGTCCAGTTCTGTGGGAAACTTGTAGTTCTCTGCGGATCAGTAAACGTGGAAAGTCCAATAAAGTTCTGTACCATTCTTCCGAATGATTCGACACCTGTATCGATGATGTATCTTGCCTCACCACCAAACAGGAGAATGTATGCCAGTAATCCAAAGAACAGGTAGATGCAGACTTTTGCAAGTACACTGATACCTTTAAATCCATGGAGCAATGAATAGGTATAAACAAAGCATGTGATAATCAAAATGATCAGGGTAATTGTCGTTCTGCTAATTGTTACATGAAACAGTTCCGTGATGATGCTTGCCATCAAAGGGGTTGCTACAGAGAATGTTGTAGCGGTTCCTGCAAGAAGTGCAAATACAGCGAGCAGGTCAATGATTCGTCCCCCCCATCCATCCGTATGCTTCCCTAAAATCGGACGGCAAGCTTCCGAATACTTCTGTCTGCTTCTCTTTCTAACATGAAGCATAAAGCCAAATGCGACTGCAAGAACAAGATAGAACGACCAAGGAATAAAGCTCCAGTGAAAAATCGGGAATACCCCTGCCCAGTCCTGAATGCTACCTAATTCTGCGATATGAGGATCGGAGGCGTACATGATCCACTCAGCAAAGGAATAGAACAGAATGTCCGCTGCTAGCCCACAGGTAAACATCATTGCTCCCCATGCGAAGAAGTTATACTGAGGTTTGTCCATTTTCCCTCCAAGTACGATATTGCCATACTTAGAAAATGCTATGTACCAGGATACCAGAAATACACCAAGTCCAATAATCAAATAATAAGTTCCAAACGTATCTCCAAAGAAGAATCTTACCTTACTAAGGACTGCATTCGACTGATCTGGTGCTACGAAGAACACCACGCACAATGCCACGATAATGGCTAGCGGCATCAGTGTGATCATCCAGTCTATTCTGCTTTTCTGCTCTTTCACTTCACTATTCATTGGTTTTATCCCCCTTAGTCAAATACTTTTCATAAGTCTTGTCCATCTCAGCCAGTTCTCTAAGATTGTCAATTTCAATAATATCTCCTACCTTCATCTCATTTATTCCGAGTTGGTATTCATCCGGATAGCAGAACATTGCAACATCATCCCAGTAGATCTGATGATTCTGTTTTTCTTCGAACTCAGTCTCCAGATGTTTCTTCAATTTCCGTCCATCATCCTTACTCCATCTCGAAACACTAAATAGCTGCCAGCCCTTGTTCCCACCGGTTCTGCTACAGGAAGTTACGATGCCTTCATCATTTACTGTCATCAGCCATTCATCTGTATCTTCGTCTGTCCAGATAGCATTGTAGCCAGAACGTTCAAACTCTGGATGAAGGATTTCTGGATTAAAAATGATCTGGTCACCGTCAAGGATGATTGCTTCCTCTATATGATTCCTTGCTACATATAGGGAAGAAATATTGTTGCATGTATCATAGTAAGGATTCTCGATCAATTTCAGTCCAGGATACTCAATTTCCAGAACCTTGAACTGTTCCTTTAGATATCCGACAACCACATAGATTTCTGTGATGTCATTATGATGAAGCCCATCAATCACAGTGTCAATCATACGCTTTCCATTTACTCTAACCATTGGTTTCGGTGTGTACAGCGTCACCGGCTGCATTCGTTTTCCGATTCCTGCTGCCATAATAATGGCTCTTTTTACTTGATTCACCTTACATCCCCTCTTTCACGATTCTATAGAAGTCCTTCGCATATCGATATTGTTTCAAAGAATACTCACCAAACTCAACGCCGAGGTTTCTCTTATATTCGCACCAGTTACTCCAAAGAAGTCCACAGGCGGCAATATAGCAGTATATTTTGAGTCTTCTTTCTTTTGGACACTGGCCATCGAAATATATATCAATGAGATGATCTACCTTCTTTCTGTCATAGAGTGCGTAGATACAGAACATGGCTATATCCACATCAGTGTCCTGCATTCCTGCATATTCCCAGTCAATGAGCCTTAATCCATCATCAGTGAATAGGAAATTATCAGGAACAGCATCTATATGAGTCAATGCATAATCCTCTGGCTTCACCCATTCATCAATTAATGCCTTCAACTCCAGTACCTTTGCCTTTGTCTTTTTATAATCCTTATACTCAGAAGGCTGACCACCCCATAACGATTCATAAAAGTCAATCTTACCAAAGATGTCGAAGAAGTGATCCACCTTGAGTTTTCTTTCATGGAAAGCCCTAAGTTTTTCCATGCACCTCTTTAAGTCATCATCCGACTCAGCATCACAGACTCTTGCTCCAGCAAGGAACTTCGTAATCTTGTATCCGTTCGTCGGATTGATATATACCAAGTCATCACAGATACCAAGACCATCGATTGTCTTATAAACAGATGCCTCCTCAGCTCTGTTAATCAGCTGATCTGTTCCTTCGCCCGGAATACGCATGATATATTTCTGTCCCTGGGATGCGAATAAGAATGATCTGTTTGTCATACCTTTTTTGAGCACTGTAATATCTTCAATTTCATAAGGCTTTACGTTTAATGCCTGAGATATAATGTCAATTGCATCTGACTGCAACTGATTGGAATTATCATCCAAGTCACGAAGTTGCTCATAGGTATTGATTTCAACGACTTCTGAAGAATGAACAACTTTTGCATTCACGATCATCCTATCTTTATCATAAAGAGCCTCTTCCCAAAAGGATTCCTCGTATCTCTTGTCCGCTGCAAGTTTCTTAATTTTTTCTTCTACTCTTCTTGCAACATCACCAGTCAGGTAGCTGATTCCAACCATTGAATTACCGCTAGCACCTTCACTTACCACAGACAGTTCGCTTTTACGATTTACTCTAACAGAACTCTCATCATCAATGAGATCACTTACCATATACCAGGAATAGAGTTCGTTTCTATTAAACGGATTCTTGTTGCACCAGATATCACATGGGATGATATATGTGTTATCCAAAGGTCCCTTGACAAGTGACAAAGAATGAAGGTTATTCTTAGAAGCATAGTCTCTGTTTACTGCAAGCTTCACATCGTACTCATCAATCAGATAATCGAACCGCTCCTTCATGAATCCGACAACAATAGTTATATCATTCACACCAACCGCATGAAGTTGCTTAATGATTCTTTCAATCAGTGACTCTCCATCTATTTCGATAAATGCCTTTGGTGTCTCTGTGTTAATTGGCACCATACGCATTCCAAATCCTGCGGCCAGAATGACTGCTCTCTTTGGAGAAGCCATCTCAACTTCTTTTTTTGCTTTTTCTGTTGGTCTAATTGCTGTATCTAAATATCCATCCTCAGATAGCGACTTAATTGATCGATTCACAATTCCAAGTGAGTGACTGCTGCCTTCTGCTAATATTCTTTGATTTATGTATGGCTCTCTAATGAGCTGCAATAGGATATCCGCTTCTTGTATGTTCATATTTATCAATTCCCCTTATCTCGTGAACGTCTTGTTAAAAAAAACCTATCACCGGTAAAGATGATAGGTCTTAACTGGCTCATAATATTTTCGTTCATGATATTCGTTTTTCAACAAGTTCATGAACATAGATATTATAACCTTATATTTACTGCTTGTCAACGCTTACCTTCCCTTATATTATCACTTTTCCGACTATTTTCTTCACATGCACTGACTGATTGAAATTAGCTGCACCTCGATGTGCATTTTCCGGATAAAGAATAATACAGTCGCCTTTTCTTAATGTGGTAGTTACCATCCTAGAAGGAATCTCCCAGAACATCACATCTTTTTCTTCACTGTACGCTTCATCAATGGTAAGTCGTGAAATATCTGCGATGTCCATTCTCTCCTCACCATCAATCATTATCTGTATGTCAACAAACTTTCTATGTGATTCAAGTTTGCATTGTTCAGTCATCTTTGTTTCATATTCTTGGACTGAATAAAAGAAGTCTTCTCTCACCTCATGTTTGCCACAAGACAGCTGATCGTCAGAAAGATTCATCAAGTACTCAACCGCGCTCTTCACTCTTTCTTCTATACTGTCATTTTTATCAGATACCAACCATTCAGCAAATTCTCTAAGGGCACCTTCGCCAGCTTTCTGCAAACAGGTATAATCAGAAATTGCCTTAACTTCCTGTACTGCATCTGACGGACATCCAACAATTCCACCGGCATCTCTGATTGGAATCATACACTTTTGGTCTAAGACATCATCTCCAAAGTATGCACAGGATCCGATATTCTCTTCTCCCACAATATCTTTAAGTGTAGAATATTTATCATGTTTCCCCTGATAAACTTCTGCAATTCCAAGTTCTTCACAGCGACGCATAACTATGTCGCTTGTTCTAGCTGTAATTATAATTGGCACAATACCATTTGGCTTTAATATATAATTAATTACATATCCGTCTTTCACAGAGAAGGCTTTCATTGCTTCTCCTGTTGGTCCCATGTAAATTTTACCATCTGTCAATGTTCCGTCAACATCCATTACCAAATACTTAATCATAATAAAATGCTCCTCTGCGTTATCTTGTACATCAGAAGCACAGGAGAGTCCCTTCTTTTAAATATTATCCAATTAATGCTTTTACCTTAGCCAACATCTCATCATCGATATCCGGCTTAATTGTACCAGTCTCCCACTTTATCTTTGGAATAAGTAAGGTACCTGGAGTCAGCATAATATTCAATAGGCAAGGCTCGCTATCTTCTAACCATTCTTTATAATCCATGATTTCTTTATAACTGTCAAGCTTTGCACCCTTAATTCCATAAGCATTTGCGACCTTAACAAAATCAGGAACTGTGTAACCACTTTCTGGAGTCGTAATAATATATCGATCCTGATATGACCCATGTTGAATCTCGCTAATTTTACCAAGCTCTCTATTGTTTACTACAAGGATCTTGATTGGAAGTTGCTCCCTGCTGATGGTTTCCAGCTCTTGAATATTCATTTGCAATCCGCCATCACCGGTGATACAGAATGTCAAACCATTACCTGTAGAAATAGAAGCACCAATTGCATAAGGCATGCCTACACCCATAGCACCATAACTACCGCCAATAATAATTCTTCCTTCGGTTCCCTTTAAATAAAGCGACTGTGCCGCCCAACAAACATTCTGTCCTATGTCAACTGTAACTGTTGGATTCTCTGGAAGTACCTCAGAAATAGCCTTCATCAGCTTATTTCCTTCTGTGTCATCGTACTCATCGAGTAAATCTCTTACTTCTCTGCAGTTATTCCACCATTCGCTATAGTCTGGAATATCTTCTGCCAGAAGCTGCTCCATGAACGCTTTCGCATCCATATTATATTTTTCTTCATCATCCTTAATCTGACGTGCTAATTCATACTGATCTACATCACAACGGATAAGCTTAGCATTGGGTGCAAACAATTCTGGCATATGCCCAATCTGTCGAAGCCCAAGTCTTGCACCAACCGAAATAACTAAATCGCACTCATTTAGAATCATATTAGATGCACGGTTACCATAAGTTCCGATAAATCCAATTCGATATTTATCCTGAATCATATCGACTGTATTCATTGTTGCCAGAACAGGAATATGCGTCTTTTCGATGAATTGATAAATCATTTCTGAAATACCAGCTGATCTAGCACCATTACCGACCACTAACACTGGTTTTCTGGATGTCATATGGAAAATCAATTACAACGCCCCCTTTCCGACCTGTAGTAGCTAAGTTGTAAGCTCGAGTAATAATATCCGGGAAAGATTCCGCTCTATTTGGAGCAACAGAATACTTTGTAATATGTTTTGTCATAGAGACAACGTCCATTTCTTGAAAACCGTTTTGACGAACACCAGAGAAACCTCTTTGCTCATTAGTTGGAACATTACCACTGATACACATAAGCGGAATCCCATCAAACCATGCATCTGCCAGTCCACAAAAACCATTAACAGCTCCCGGACCTGATGTTGTAAAGTACACACCAAGTTTGCCACTTGTTCTTGCGAAGCCATCTGCTGCATATGCACAACCTTGTTCATTGTAACAAACGTGAACTTTTATCTCATCACGTCTTGCATAAAGGGCATCCATGAAAGGCACAATGTATCCACCAGAATAGCCAAACACATCTGTGACACCCTTTTTTATGAGAAAATCAACTAAATATTCCGAACAGTTCAATTATTTGTTCTCCTCTCTATATGCCTCGTATGCAGCATCCAAAACAGAAAAATCAGTTTTTGAATATCCTGTTCCATAACGAGTTCTCTGCTGTGGTTCGAGTTTATCTACAACATCATACATTTCATTCGCGGTACAGTTATAAGCTTTCTTCAAATGGTATACATTATCAACATGTGAATGTTTCGTACCACATACATACATTGGCAGATCATAACCCCAATGAATCTCTGGAAGAATTGGCATTATGTATTTATCTATTGTTTCAAGAAGCTTCTGCAGATCATAATGTCCACCGCAATGCTTATTTACGTAGTCAGCAAGTAACTCTGTTTTTGCATTACCAGCGCCACGACCCATTCCAAAAAGGGATCCATCAACAATAATGTCTCTTCCAGACTCTTCTGCAAGCTCGATCATTCTTTCAGCCAGTGCGCAAGAAAGTCCAAGGTTGTCATGGGAATGAAGTCCAATCTTGATGTCCTTATCAAGCAAAGAATCAAACTGCTTAAAGATATGTACAAGATCAATCATATCCATAGCACCGAACGTATCTACGATAGAGAAGCAAGCAGGCTTAACCTTATTAACCTTTTCTATCAATGCTGCTCTCTCCTCATCCGTGTAACTAATAGAATCCATCGGATTAAACTGAACAAAATACCCCTTCTTCATTGCTCCGGCACAAAAATCAAGAGATGCATCAATTTCATGCTTTGCAAAAGAAATTCTAAGCCACTTAAAGGAATTTCCGTCGTAGTCATCAAGATTTTCTAATGAATATCTACTGTTATCACAAAATCCTAAGAAGTTTGTATTTTTTCTATCTTCCGGAAGGTACCTGCGTGCGTCTACTGAATCTTTATATACCAGTGTCTCTTCGGTAACATTTGTCTGAAGGAATCCAGTCTCAACAAAATTAATACCAGCATCTGCAAGACCTTTCATAATTCCCTTTACAAATTCAGGATCAGAATTCTTATTAAAGAGATATCCTCCATCCCGTATTGTACAGTCTGTAATCGTTACGCTCATTTCTTCATCATCTCCTTATAAATTGCATTACAAATTTCGAAATCCTCTGGATAGTCAATATCCATTGCTTCAATTTTATCAACTTCTTTAATGTATGGCTTAGAACCTAATCTTCTATTGTGCTTTAAGAAAGACTCCTTAGTAAACACATATGCAATCGAAGTCTCTCCATATATAAGCGGAAGATCCTGCGTACGTGGGAAATGATCAGGATCAAAGTTAATTGGCTTTCCATCTTCCCACATAAATGTTCTTAATGCCTCAGCACAAAATGCACTATCATATTCGCCACTTGCTACTTTTTCAACACATTCATCGATGGTTTCCGGTTTTGCAAATGGAGATGTGGTATGTGCATTCACGTAGATATCAGCATCTACTGTGTTCATAAACTCTCTTATAAAGTCATTTGCATTAATGTTATCTCCGTCCAAATACTCAGGACGCTTTAAGAATTTTACACCAGGAAGAACATAGTCCTTCACTGCTTCATTTGAGCAATAAATATAAACTTCATCAATATTCTTTGCTTCTAAACATGCCTTCTGAATAAAATGCATCAACGGCGTTCCGTCAAAAAATGGTTTGATATTTTTCTGTGGAACACGTACGCTTCCTAATTTTATTGGAATTAACGCTACTGTTTTCATTTGATTAACCTTCCTCTTTTTTGTTAATAGAATTACAAGTGAATTTAATGGGCAATCAGCTCAAAACTGGAAGTCCCCATTCCGGTACTAACTTCTTATCTTTCTTCTTGCAAATTTAAGTAATACGTCTTTTAATGTCGCCCAATTTAATAAAAGCATTATTCCCATAATGACAATTTGAAATACTCTGGAAAGAGCCGTTATTTCTACAATGGACTGTATTATCAGCAATATCCATGTTGCGTAAACTTTCCAATAGCCTTTGATCTTAATTTCATTGCCACAAGCAATTTTTCTTACCGCGTATATAACATAACTTGAAATTGCCGTTGCTATAGCACCCCCCTGAATACCAAAGAAATAAATCAAGAGGAAATTACACGCTATATTAACCGCTAACCCCCACATTGCAGACTTAGCCATCGCCTTGGAATCCTTTTTGGCAGCTAAGATCGGGCCAAGCAGCCCTGCCGCAGTATTCAAAAGGCAACTAAATAGCAAGAATGGGACAAACTTCCAAGCGACATAAAAATCATTTGCATATAAAATTTTTGCAAATAATCTATTTAATAGTAATATCCAAGCCGCTGCGGCTTCCATTAACGTCATAATTACAACAAATGTCTGCCCATAAAATTTTGCTGCATCATCACTATCATATTCCTTAATCGCAGAAATTTGCCATGCTTGGATAAAGATTCCCTGCAACGTATTAAGAATCTGTGGAATTTTATACGCAACGGAGATCAAGCCATTAGCTGAAATCCCCAATAATAAAGTTACTACATACTTATCGGCTGCGTTATTTGCCCACCATGCTAGCGTTGTAAAAATTAGCGGCGCAGAATATGTTACCATTTCTTTCTGCAGCTCTTTTATTCCAATTTTATCCTTTTCCTTTAACAAATCCCAAAACTTAATTGAGAAACAGATAAAAATGACAGAAACTGCTTGTGCAAGAATATTGGCTAAAAAAAAGCCTCCTATACCCCAACGAAATACAAGCAGAAATAAAAGATTTGCGCAAACGGTTACAATCGTACTTATAACACCGGCAATACCCATTACCACTATCTTTTCTAAACCCTTTGCTAACTGAATAAAATATTGGTTCGCAACATAGGCAACGTAATATAACAACGTATATGGCAACAGCGAAGTCATTTCTGGGTACACGTTAAAGGTGTAAAGCATTAATGCAATAACAGTTGCATACGCGAAGCTTCTACATAAAAATTTCCAGCCTATTCCTGCTATAGTTGATGTGTTATATTTTTTATCCATTGCAAATCGCATCACTGCATCTACAATGTTTACTGTAAGAATAGGGTACAATAAAGTCACTGTGGATATTGCCAAATCATACGTTCCGTACTCAGCTGTTGATAAAACACTCGTATACAGCGGCACAAGTAAGAATACTAAAATTTTAGAAGAAAAGTTACTTATGGTTAGTATTCCTGTATTTTTAATAAGATATTTTGCCTTTGTATTCATTTCAAAATATCCTCTAGCGACTCTAGAACTTTGTAGTTTGATAAGTCAACCATTTCTTTATGTCCTAAGATATCTTTAACTCCATCTACAGCCGACTGAATCACGGTGTTCTGTGAAGTATCAACTGTGTTATATAATATGTAAACAGGCGCTCGTTTTTTTAGCATTAAATTAACCCCAAAGACGCTTGTTGATGATATTGTCAAAAAAACATGATTGCTAAAATCATAATTTAACTGTATTGCCTCCCACGGTATTGTTGAATTTTTATCTACACTCAACCCGGATTTTTCAAATTTACCTGTTGCGTCCCTCGGATGTAGTTTTACCAATAAATTATCATACCCAACAAGCTCTGCTATTTTTTTTGCAGTTTCTACTTCTCCAACCTCATGTTCACCTTCAAAATCCCCTACGGAAGCAAAGAATATATATTTCTGAGGATAACTTAGGTTCTTAATATTGAAAATTGCCGCTATTACGTTGTTTATCTTTTCTCGTTCAATTAATGGCACGCCAACTGCTTGCGCCTTTCCCACGTATAATTTAGGATAATAACAATAAAATTTATAAATATCATCAGTTAGATTTCTTTTTTTTGCCAGTTTTCTAACGTGATATATAAATGAATAGTAAACACTATCAAAGGAACCTTCATTAAAACTGGACCCAAAACAAGATGTAATACTCTCCTCAAAACGTGACACTTTAATATTGTTATTCATTTTGTAAATAGAAGCATATATATCCAATGTTGGAATTTGTAGGTTATAATATATAAATTCGTCGTATATATTCTTATTAAGTTCTGGATTTATACGACTTCCAGAAACGCCAAGCATAACTGGCAATCTTTTTAATTTGTCAGTCTTTTTTCCATAATTTTTTTTGGATATATCTTCTAAAAAATACACATTTCTAAAATATCCCAGCCCTGCCAGTTTTTTTGTAACCTGATCCATATTTCTTGAATGATCCGATGCAATCACATCAAAATTAGCGTTTTGAAAAATAGTAGCTTTGAGCTGTATTGCTAAAACCAATTGGTAGTATGTATTACATAGACATAAGATAGATTTCATATACATATCACTTTCCTTTATATTTATCATGTTAAATTGCCGCATATATGCTAATCGCTAGTGTCTCAAATACTTTGCTTTAATTACCAAATATATTAAGATTGCATTTTTTCGTTTCATTAAATAAGCCATCAGAAACTTAGATACCGGTAGCTTTTGAATTGGGTATCTCAGTAACACCATCTGCAAATCCTTATCACTACAGATTTTTTTTATATTAAAAAGTTTTTCCTTGAATGAAAAACTATTATTGACTTCCTGAATGACACATACACGACCTGCAGCAATAAACATTCTGCTATACTGCACAACGATAGCATCATCATTATATGCTTTTAGAAGCTTTTTACTTCCAATCTTAAACAATTTGACATTTTTTTCAAAACGATCGGGTCTATACGAAGATGTTATAGAAACAGGGTTATATTCGTAATAATATAAACAATCAGGAATCATAACTGCCAAATTAGCTTTTGTCAGGAAATCAATTGCAAACAAACCATCTTCCGATACCACTTCTCGTTCCGAATAAAACCTTATGTCATTGTCTTTTAATATAGCTCTTTTATAGATACCTTTACAGCATGTCGCGCCATACTTTGAATCTTCTGATTCTCCCGGTTTACTGGAAACGCAATCTAACAGAAGATCTTTAATTTCTTCCTTTCCTCTCCACTTAATGCGATTTTGAATTGGATGGGATCCCTGCCTAATCTCACCATTAATCACTCGGTAATACCCACCATATACCACATCCGCATCCTCTTTAATTGCCGTATTATATAGCTTATCAAGCATATCCGAAGCAATATAATCATCTGAATCAACAAATGCAACATATTCGCCCTGAGCTCTCTCTATTCCATAGTTCCGCGTATAACCCAGCCCTTCGTTTGGCTTATGGAAAACCTTAATTCGAGAGTCTTTACATCTATACTCATCACATATTTCCGGGCTTTTATCAGGAGATCCATCATCTACAAGTATGATCTCAATGTCCTTCAATGACTGACCAATTACACTATCAATACATCTCGGCAATGTTTTTTCCACATTATAAACAGGAATTATTACACTAACCTTCATGCCATTCCTTTCTTCTTATAGGCAGTGAGACAAGTAGTTGTTAACAGCATTGATAATACCAACTGGTAATTATAATTTCCTTCCATATTATCCGTGGTGTAGATAATAAAAGAATATACAATAACCATCAACGCTATATAGCCACTATTCACTCCAAATTTTCTAGCTATAAATTTAGGTATATACGAAAGCCAATAGAACGCCCATGCAATAAATCCGGCAAATCCGATTTGCAAATACACCTTAAAAAAATCATTATGTAAGGCACGAATGGATGCCATATTATATAATTCTCGTGCCGTAGTAAATGTAAATTGCTTGCCTACAAATCCAACTCCTCTTCCCAAATATGATGGCGAAAAATCGCAGAACTGTCTAAAGTACGAAAAGATAATATTGCGTCCCATCATTGAAATCCCGTACTTCCCCAATAATTCAATTAATAAATCTGATGCTGAAAACGATACATATATTAAACATGCTACAACTCCTGCAACTGCAATTAAATTATTAGCAAAATATTTATACAGAGCATTTTTTCTTTTTAAAATAATATTTAAACCAAAAACAAAGACAACTGCAAATAAGCCAATACGTTTCCAACTAATGACAAAATATATTGCACAAAGTATTGCCTTCAACTTATTTATTCGATTTCCTCTTCTATGAGAAATCATGTATACAAAACTCAGACCTAAAATAAATGCTAAGGCATGCAATTCAACGTACACATGAGCACCACCAGACATTTCAAACTGAAAAGCTGAAGAAAGAAATTCTCCCCTCATTGTTATAAGACCTATTATGTAGCTAAGTGTATATGTTACAAGTGCAGCATCTACGACTACATCAACAGCATCTTTTTCTAATTCAAGCGCTACGCTCACTCCTGCACATATTGCAAGAATCTGAAAAACTGTATCAGAAATTCCTCGAGTAATGTATGTCAATTGTGTGTTATTAAAACCCCATATCAAGCAAGAATAGATAAAAATCACTATCGAAAGGCCAATTAGTCTTTTACGCATAATTTTTCCTACATTCAATGCTTTGTTCGAATTTCGAGACCAAGAAGAATACGGTATCAAAATCAGCAACAACGAAAGTTCAAGTTTACCATAATACAATACATACCAACTTAAAGAATAAACCTTACCTGTAAACACTGAATAATCACTTGCAAATATTAGAGTCAAACAAATTAAAACAAGTAATTTGTTTTTTTTAAAACGTACCATCATTCTTATATCCAATCACTTTTAATTATTTGTGCATAGTTTGTATCTAATTGCTCTATAGACTCCGCATCAAATTTATAACTCAATTTATGAAAAGGCGTCATCTCTATTACATTGTTAAACCAATTTTCGTTATACGAATCAAATATGTGCAATAACAACGTATGAGGTGTGGAATTGGCACATGGTATTACATTTTTCCACTCCTCTGAATATCTTTCAATCACGATTTCAAAAAAATCATGAAAGATAAAATAGTCAATTGCGAAATTATTCTTCTCCCAATATTTTAATAATAACCACTGAGTTGCACACAGCAACTTATTATTTGTTTTTGAACAAATGTACCAATTACTAATAGAGGTCGCATGCCCATCTTTTCCTGGTTTCAAATCTTGGAACAAAAATAATTCTGAGTCAAGCATATACTCTGGAATTTTCTTAGAAGTGCAAAATACAGTTGCATCTATCCAAACGCCACCATACTTTATTAAAAGAGCCAATCTTAACAGATCCGAGTAATGCGCTCTCCCAATGATTCCACTTTCGTACTTCATCTGAATATATTCTGGAAACTGCACATAATCCTTAATGTTATCATCGGTGAGAACCACAATATCCATGTCCGGCATATTTCTCTTTACTGACTCATAGCATTTCTGGACAATTTCCGGTGCATTCTCTATTCCCTGAAACCAACAAATCCAGACCTTATTGCTTGATTCATGTGGTAAGGTCTGGTCGTACTGCTTGTCGAATTCTTTCAATTCTCTCTTATATTTCTTTTCAAGCTTCTGTTTGCTCTTTAATTGAGTAGAAAGCCTTAATATCTCTAGCGCAGTTCTACTTTTTCCTAACAACAAAAATTCACAAACAGCGGTGAATAAAGCTCCACTCTGATGGTATTGCTTAATTAAATTCATACCACCTTGTTTTTTAAAAATCTCCCTTAATCCCATTACTTACTATTCGTCCTTCTATAAACATCATAGGTATGGTGAGTCTTTCTATCTACCTCCGACGGAGGGGTCATATAATCCCCATAACCCATTTTGAGTATTTTGTCGTAACCAATTGGTATGAAAAACTTGCCATCTTCAAACTCTGCTTCCACCGGAATAAACCATTCCTTTTTATATATATTCTTATTTTCACCGTTCTTTTCTGGCCATGGTTGGGCAACTCCGGTCACATAAGCACTTTCATCATATCCAAAGGTACTGCATAGTTTATTTGCTTTCTTAATATAGTGAGCATTACCAAACGCATTTGCCCACAAATAAGCAGGAACCTTGAGAGCCATTTTCATTTTGGATTTTGTATTATCTACACCAAACTTTTTTCTACTGGTTAAGAAACACAATGATGCATTTCTATAACTCTTATGGACTAATTTATGGGCACCCTTTATATTATTTCCAGCACCATCCAGTGGGTAAATGTCAACAAATAAACCAAGTCCGTAATCCTTTTCGTTTTCAAAATCTAGACGATATCTCGAATCACTCATTCTAGCTATTGGATGTGGATAATTTATATTTAGAGAGTTTTCAAACAGGACGAATGGTTTGATATCGTCACCGTGTTCACGACAATAGCTGATAAGTTGATCATAATCTTTCCTTGGCATCATAATATCCACATCATCATCCCATGGAATAATTCCTTTATTTCTTACTGCTCCAATTAAAGAGCCATACATCAAAAAATATCTAAATTTGTGTTTTCTACACAATTCATCTAGAAATTTCAAAATTTCATATGCTCCTAATTGTGCTTCTCTGAAGGATAGCTTTTCTTCCATTTTCATCCGTTCTCTCCCAACCAAACTTTCTCATACTTCTCACAGATATAAGGCCAGCTATAAGCTTCCTCAATACGCTGCGTACTCTTCGCACCTAATTTACGAAGCTCCTCAGCACCCATCTGATCTGCCTTTTCAATTAATCTTGCTAAGTCTCCATCCTTCTTCGACCAATACAGCGCACTATCTTCTGCGACCTCACGGTTAAAGCCAACGTCTAATAATAGATTCAAATCCGTACTACCAAGAGCCTCTAACAGACTCGGATTCGTACCTCCAACTTCATGACCATGGAAATATCCATAAGCGTTCTCTCTGATCTTCATGAGGCGCTCTTTGTTATAAACGGTACCTACAAATTTAATTCTCTTATCACTCTTAAAATGCAATCTCTCCTCAAGCTCTGCTAAAAACTTATCATTCACATTTGTAATGATGGCAAAGTCCTTCTTGGTCTTGCTTTTCATGAACTCACGGATCATGGTCTCATAGTTGTTCTCCGGCACAAAACGACCAACTACAAGGTAATACGCCTTCGGCTTTAAGCCTTTCTTCTCATACCACTCAACCAACTTTACATCATCATCAGCCAAAACAGACTTCCTTGTCTCTGCTCCATAAGCAATAAATGTGGTCTTTGGATCTCTGCCATCTATTCCCTTGCCGTCATATTGTTCGTGGATATACTTCTCAATATTCAAACTGTCACAGATATCCAAGTCAGAATACTTAACCATCATCTGCTCTGACATCTTCCAGTACTTCCGTACCGGTGCCGACCATTTAGCTCTCATCCATTCATGACCGTCCGGGTTGAGATAAACCTTACCACCAAGCCTATGGATCTCCTTGTAGTACTTCTTCATGAACGGACCGATACGACACGCCATGATATAGACTATTGGGTGTTTGATCTTGTTCTCTTTAATGTATTTCACACATTCAGAGAGAGCTTTGCAGTCATAGTAAATAGCCTGAGCAGGTCCAAGTTTCTCCGGAACATGAATCTTTAAGCATTCGGCATTGTGGTAAATAAAAAGAGCGTCAGAGAGAATCTTGGCATCAACTTTGGTCTCATCCATATGTCCCTGCCCATTGGCTTTGACAGCAACGTGGTACTGGATTTTTTCATTGTTCTGATGATATTCCGTCATTTTATCGATAAATGTCTCGTATCCTCCGTAAGCCCCCAGACTCTTGGCGCCCACTAAAAATACGTGCTGTTTTTCTGCCATCTCTCCTCAACTCTCCCTTTTCTACAATCTAAAAAAGCCGTCCACTGCACCCACGCAACAGATTCCTGTTTCCATTCATCACATCGATCCGTCTTTCTTCGCAACTACCATCACCGTCTTCAAAAGAATCTTAATATCCAACCCAATATCCCAGTTTTCAATATATTCTTTATCCAGTCTCACAACCTCTTCGAAGTCCGTGATATCGCTTCGCCCGCTGACCTGCCACATACCGGTGATTCCCGGCTTGATTGCCAGTCTCGCTTTATGCCGAGGCTCATACAGATTGGTCTCCGAAATCAACGGCGGTCTCGTCCCCACAATGGACATATCCCCTTTCAGCACATTAAAGAACTGCGGAAACTCATCCAGGCTTGTCCGTCTGATGAAGTCTCCCACCCCGGTCTTATGTGACCCATCCGGCAGCACCTTATTTCCAATAACTCGGGGGTCGAAGTCCATCTTGAACATTTTTCCATCGCCCAGTTTGTTCTCTTTCATAAGCTCGGCTTTCCGCGCTTCCGCATCCATGTACATGCTGCGGAATTTGTACATTTTGAATTTCTTTCCATTCTTGCCAACGCGCTCCTGGGAGAAGAAAATCGGGCCCGGGGATGCCAGGTAGATGGCGGGGCCAACGAAGATGGTAATGATTCCCGTGAAAATACAGCCAACCAGTCCGCCGCAGATGTCCATCAGGCGCTTCAGAAAAAGCTGCCCGAAGGATGCATAGTTCAGGCTGGTGGTCAGAACTGTATAGCTTCCAACCTTTTCTACAAATTGTCTTTTGCCAGTCTGGTTGGTGATTTTTGCAAGGTTCAGATGAACAGTTACGCCGGTTTCGGTGAGCTTGTCGATAAGCCCGTCCGGGTATGGCAGATTTTCGGAGATGACAATCAGCACCTCGTCAATCCACTCCTGGCAGACATACATAGGCACGTCACTTTCGCCGGCAACAACAGGAATGCCACAGATTTTCTCACCGGTACATTTCTCATCGATCACAGCCACTCCGGCAAGGGAATATCTGGCATAATTGTTTTCCTGCATGCTGTGCACTACGTTCTCTGCTACTGCTTTGGAAGTGATGATCAGCAGCTTCTTGTCTCCGCCGTTTTCCATTTTTTTATGTAGGGAATTTTTCCAGATTTCTCTTATGGCATAGGTGAGGACCAGGTAGATCACAATTGTGGTGATCAGGATCATTCTGGAAAAGCTCTGGCCTTCCTGGATTATGAACAGGTAAGCGATTGCAAGAGCACCTACTGCCACAGCATTTTTCAAGGTGGTGACAAATTCCTTATAGTGACCTCTTTTCAGAACGCTTTTCATGGTGCCGGAGGTGAAAATCACCACCAGGTCGGCAAATCCAAGGAATATTGCCATATTTCGATACAAAATGTCTCCATACACATTAAATCCGTACCCGCGGAATGCATATGCCAAAATAAATGCCAGCTGCAGACAGATCATATCCAGAACAATAAAATCCGCATGTTTTAACCAGCCCTCTGAGTCCTTCCGATACATATTTTCCTTTTCCCTCCCAAGTACTTTTCTTCCGTTCAGCTTAGGTAAATACAGCTGACAGAAGCCTTCCATTCTCTAAAATGCAATGGCAAAATCTATTTTTTGTCTTATATTTATAACTTATCTAAATTTATATTTTCCCGCCAACGCTTCCCGTTTATGATTTTTCTCAGGCATCTTTGGGTCACCTCTCTCTTTGGATCTGTAACCACCGTTCATGCGTCAGCGGTATTATTTATTCCTTTTTTTCCAATTTTGACAAATTTCACCATTCCAGTCTTCTTAATAAAATACCACCCTGCCCTATTAGTGTCAACCCCCCCAGGTTTCTTTCTGGCCTTTCCGGCAAAGTTTGGTAATTTTATCCACTTAACCCGATTTTCCCACTGGTTTTTTCCACTACTTTTTCATAAAGTGTTTGATAAACAGGTACATGAGAATCACCAGTGCCCCAAAGTACCCCAGCACTCCAAAAGCCGGAATTCCCATTATTTTCGGTGTCATGTCTGTGGTGCAGATAATACTGGAGCTGATCAGAAGTGCCATGACCCAAAGACCAAGCACGATGTTCCGGATCAGGCGGCGCATCAGCCACGCCAGGTCATCGGAGGCGTGAAGGTCCAGATTGATCTTGGTCTGGCCCTTCATGCAGCCCTGCAGGAAATCTGCTGCCAGCGCAGGGATATCCACGGCGCGGAGCATGGAGCGATACAGCTTTTTCCCGGTGCCCTTCATCTGCTTCTTCCAGTTTCCCTCCTCCAGAAGGTTTCCCTTCAAACGGGCTGCTGCAATCTGCACCATATTGATCTCCGGGCTGATATCTGCCAGTACCCCTTCCATATGAGTCAGCCCTCTTGCAAGCATGGTAAGGCCATGGGGCATGACGATCTTGTTCTCCTTCATTACGTCCATCAGATCTGTAAGGATTTCTACGATATCGATTTCGCCCAAATCTGCGGTGCCGTATTTCGCCATAAGGTCTCGGATGTCTGTGTAAAGGCGGCTCTGATTGGGTTTCCCCTTGAATTCTCCAAGTGCCAGCACTGCATCCTGGATTTTTCCAATGTCATTCAGTGCCACTCCTTCGATAGCCTGCCCGATCAGCTCGCGGTCACGTTCATTCAGCCGTCCCATCATTCCCATGTCGATCCACACGATCTTGCCGCCTTGGATCATCACATTTCCAGGATGGGGATCTGCGTGGAAAAAGCCGTCGTCCATAACCTGCTTGATAAAATTATCTACAAATTTGCTGCCGATCTCATCAAGGTCATAGCCGCCTGCGAGAAGCTCTTCCTTATGGTCGATGGGAATACCATCAATATATTCCATAACAAGGACGCTGGCTGTGGTATATTCCCTGTAAAGAATAGGCGTTTTCACAAATGCCACCTTTTTATTTTTCCTGGAAAATTCTTCCATGTTGGCGGCTTCCGTCAGGAAATTCATCTCTTCCTGGGTGACGCGCCACAGCTCTTCCAGCACAAGATTCAGATCTACCGCTTCCTTGATGCTTACAGGGGGAAGGAGCTTCACCGCCTTCTTCATCAGTCCGATATCGCGGGCCATGATTTCGTAGATGCCCTTTCGCTGAACCTTTATCACAACTTCTTCGCCGGTTTTCAGGACGGCGCGGTGTACCTGGGCGATAGAGGCTGAGCCAAGGGGCTTCTCCTGGATTCCCTGAAATTCTTCCTGCCAGGGACAGCCAAATGCTTCCCGGAGGACTTCTTCAACTTCTGCAAATGGCATGGGGTCTACATCAGAGCAAAGCTTCATCAGCTCGTCGCAGTAACGCTTGGGCAAAATGTCGGAGCGCATGGACATGATCTGTCCCAGCTTGATGAAGGTGGGGCCGAGATCTGTGAGAATGAGGCGGAGCTTCTCCGGGGAGACGCCTCGGGTGATGGCATGCTTGTGGAGAACGGCTGTAATTTCTTTTAGCCTTTCTTTATACGTGCCGGTGTCTTTACCATTTGACTTCTTACCAGCTGTGCTGTTTTTCTCATTTTTATCCTGTTGGATTTCCACTTCCAGATTCTTTCTTTGTGTCTGGTCTGCTTCTGACTTCATCGTACTGTCATTCTTTGTCACGCCCATGTCTGTTCCCCTTACTGAAAAGGCAGGATTCGGGTACTCTTTCTCCTCATCCTGCCTTCATAAATTTCTTTATTTTGTTCTGCAATGCCGTTCAGGATTTCCTGCTGCACTTCTTAAACAAGGCAATACTATTTCTTTTTCGGAAAATGTTATTGCTTATTCCTGAGGGTCGTCCTCGTATTCTTCTTTGGCTTCCTCCACTTCTTCTGCCTCTTCCTCTTCTTCGGCAGTCTCCTCTGCGTCTACGTCTTTCGCCTGCATCTTGCTGATCTGCTCTTTCAGGGCGGCCAGCTGATCCGGAGTCATTTTGCCAAGGACTTCCTTCAGCTCGTCCGGGTTGGACGGCTTCAGAGTTACGTTTACGTTCTTCTTCACGCTCTCTTTGATATTGTGCTTCAGTTCCTGATTGAGGACCTTGCCCTGTTCTACAGTGAGCTCACCTTTCTTTACCAGTTCATCCAGAACTTCTTTGGATTTCTCTGCGGTCACTGCTGCAGTGCCGATTCCTGCAAGTAATATTTTTTTGATGCCTTCTCCAAGTTCCATAGTGTGTGCTCCTTTCTTATTTACAGCTGTATCTGCCAACTCCCCGTGGGATTTTCGTTTTCAGCAGATCGGACTTCTCATAAAAGTCCAAGAAATACCAGCCCTTTAGGTACGAAAATGATCAGTCCGGCGATGGCGGCCATGATAGCGGCGATCAGGACGGCGCCGGCGGCAGTGTCCTTGGCGATCTTCGCCAGGGGCTTGTACTCGCTGGTCACCAGATCCACCACGGATTCTACGGCGGTGTTCACCAGCTCCAGTGCCATCACCAGTCCGAAAAGGCCAAGACAGATGCACCATTCCACTGGGGAAAGCTTCAGGATGATGCCTGCGATCACTACCAGGACTGCCATGCTACAGTGGATCTTCATGTTCCGTTCCTTGCGGATACAGGTGAAAATTCCTTCAAATGCGTATCCGAAACTTTTCGTAATTGGTGGTTTCTTGGGTGCTGTCATTTCGTACACTTCCTGTCTGTTGGTTTGGGAGTAGTATAGCATATTTTGTGAGAAATTACTATAAATTTAGATAATTTTTACATTTTTCTCATTATTGCTGTACGAATTGCAAAAAGGGCAAGCCGAAAAACAGACCTGCCCTTACATACATTTTCTAAATATCCAGTTTACTAAAATCAATCACCAGGTTCTCATAAATTCCTGCTTTTACCGAATCCTGCAGTGTATATTGTTCCGTATCTCCTTTTTCAAAATTATATACAAATATCTGATTCTTAGCCGCATCTATGATCCAGTATTCTCTTACACCTGCTGTTCTGTATTTAAAAAGCTTCGTATAATAGTCCATTCGTTTACTTGCAGGAGAAACAATCTCAATAATCCAGTCTGGTGCACCATTGCAGCCTTGATCGTCCAGTTTATCCGGGTCGCAAATCACTGAAATGTCTGGCTCTACATAAGTACTAGTCGTGTCATCCAGATATACTGCAAATGGAGCAGCATAGACTTCGCATTTCCCCTTATGGGAACGGATGTACTCAAGAATTCTGGCTGACAGTTCCATGGATATTTTCTGGTGTGTTCTGTTAGGTGGTGCTGTATAGTATATATGTCCATCAATAAGCTCCGCTCTCTCCCCTTCTGGAAGAGCATATATATCATCTATTGTATAAACTTTTTCTTCGAGTAATGGCATGTAATCAGTCCTTTTCGATGATTTCTATTACTTCTAAGTATATCGAAAGAACTTCTTCAAATCAACCATTTGAAAATGAATTTCCATTGAAATAAATCAAAAAGCAGTTTATAACTTTATATCTTTCTGCCGTTCTTTTAGTTTCTCCATAACCGTAGGATACCGCTTATAATCTGTATGAGGCAAAGCCTGTGCCGCTACCATCAATTCCAGGAAATCCTCCACTTCCGCGAACTGAATATAAATCATTTCTTCCAAGATCTGGTCGATGTCAGTGAGGAGACTTCGGTTTAAAAGAAGCTTCTGAGCTCCTTCCAGTGAGGAGTTTCCAGCGTTGATAATGTGGTCGCGATCCATATCGGGATATATGCCGATGGTGATGGCGGATTCTTTGGATACGTGTTTGCCAAAGGCTCCTGCCACGTAGAAGCGGTCTGCCTGGTTTAAGTCAAGACCGGATTCACGGAGCATGATTTCTACCATGGTGTGGGCGGCGGATTTGGTGCGGATAAATTCGTCGATGTCCTTCTGGTAGAAGTACAGACCGGGGGCATATTTCACACAGAGCTGGTTGTCTCTCTCCTGAATGAGAGGGCTTTTTTCCGGGGAAAGCTTGCCGCGGATGTCGATCCAGCCTTCTAGGAAAAGCTCTGCGATCAGGTCTATGATGCCGGAACCGCAGATTCCCCGAGGTTCTTCCCCCGATGAATTCTCCTCATGATTACCTGAATTTTTCTCATGGCTTCCTGAGTCTTCCTTATGGCTTCCAATCACATGCACATAAATATTTCCATCCCTTATCTTCACTTCATCTACTGCTCCTATGTCCGCCCGCATTCCGGTACGCACCACTCCTCCCTCCAGCGCTGGTCCTGCTGCGCCTGCACCGCATAGAAGAAATTCTTTATTTCCAATCACCAGCTCGCCGTTGGTTCCGATATCGAAGAAAACACTGATCTCGTTTTTCTTGTATAATTCAGTGTCAATCATGCCGCTGATAATATCGCCGCCAAGGTAGTTTGACTTGGCAGGGTAACAATAAACGTAGCCTTTCAGCGGAATATCCAGATCGCGCGCCAATTGAAAGCCGGGGCAGTCGGCATGAACTGCGTGTGGGGTGTAGAAGACGCAGAAGGCATCCATTCCAAGAAGGAAGTGAATCATGGTGGTGTTGCCCGCGATTACCATGGAGAGCGCGCTATGTGAAATAGTTCTCGCTTTTTTAGCAGCATTTTTCGCCCCTCTATCGTCACCCGATTCGCTCACACCGTTATTTTCTGCCTTTTGTTCAGAAGGTGTGCCTTGTAATTCCAGACTTGCATCCAGCTTATCCATGCATTCACAAATGGATTCCACCGTAGCCCGCCGCACTTCTTCCAGCTTTTCCTTATTATCTTTACAGTAAAAAATCCTGGACAGAATATCTGTCCCCCACTGGATCTGCTTATTGAAGCAGCTGACTTCCTTCAAAATCTCTCCACTGTTGCAGTCCAGAAGTTTCGCCACCACAGTGGTACTTCCCAGATCCACCGCCAGCCCATAATGCTGCGCGGTGGTATCTCCTTCCTCAATCTCCACCATTTCCCAGTTATCCCCATTCCAGGCAAGGGAAACTGTTATTTTCCACTTTGCGTTGTCCAGCAAGGGGTATAACTCCCGCAAAATGTGGACAGGTATATGAACTCGCTCTTCCACACCTGCTGCCGCCAGGCTATCCAGGATTCGTTGCTGATCTGAGCGGGGATCGTCTTCGGTTGGGAGGGGGAGTTCGAGATATCGTTTTTGGCTGAGTCCGTTCATCATTTTTCAGCTCCTTATTTTTACTCATTTTTCAACCTATGAAGAATTTATAGTTATTTTAACCGCAGGTATTTTACTTGTTTCTATTCTGGAATTCGCCATACATAAGAAATAGCCGTCCTAACCCTCGGAAAGTTGCGGAACGGCTATCTCAATAGTCAACGCCCAATATAACAGGATCGGGTAGAAAGTGTCTACCTTCCAGCTTTTCTGGTGAACATATTATATCTATTCTATATGATTTTGTCAATCAATAACAGAAAATGGAGCGAAAATCATTTAAGCGATCACTTACACTTTTAGCTTTTTCCATGCTGCTTACCATGCTCCTTGGAATATCTTTTCCAGTGAGAACCCAGGCAGCGTCTCCGGGAACATGGGTGCGAATCTGCCACAATGGGTACGGCGATCAGGTGGAAATTGGCGGATATTCCTATTACTATAACCATGAGCAGGGAAGCCCCCTTTTCCAGGTGTGCCGTCAGAATTGCCAGACCGGGGCGACCCAGGTGATCCTCGATTTTAAGCCGCAATATATAGGCGTTGCCACCTTCATCCATACCAATGGCAAATGCCTGATCTACCAGGATGACATAGGCTATGTCTACTGCAAAAATGCCGATGGTGCCGGTAAAGCGCGCAAAATCCTGGATCTCCATATATACAAGACCAAGAACAGCTTTACCACCATGATCCCCTATGGAAACAAAATCTTCTATAGCACCTGCAGCGGATACATCACCCATTACAAAATTTACAGTGTAAACATCACCGGCAAGGCCAATAAGAAGACGATCTCCAAATCCTACAATCTGGAATTCCCATCACCCCAGGTTCAGGACCGTTACTTTTACGTGTCTAATAAAAGGAATCAAGCTGCTGTCTTAGATGCCAAAACTGGCAAGATCCGGAAATTAAACAGCAGCGGAACTACTTCCACAGTTACCCGCATAGGAAATTACTGGTATTACGCCGTATCCACCCGTACCTCCTGGTACTACGTGAGCAAAAACGCTACATACTTGTAACTATTATAAAACTTCCCATACCAAATGAATTTTTATTGTTGGTGTGGGAAGTCTTAAACAATTATTTTATCTCTTATTTTTCTAATTGAATTAATAAATCGTCTAGCATTACCTCAAAAAATTCTGCTGTTGGTTGTTCTTCTTTTTCTTTAATATTGATTAACTCAATTAAATCTTGGTCAGATAAGCACATAATTAATTTTCCATTTTCACGTAAACATCCTCTTGCTGCTGAAAGAGCATTCTTACTAGCTCCTTTTCTTGATATAATTATTGCAACACGTCTTAAAGCCTTTTCATATAAATACTTTTCTGTTGTGTATATTTCCTTTTGACTTATTTCTTTTTCATAGTTTTTGAATTCAAACACTATATATTTTGTATTAAAATAATTTTTAATTGTATCAAAAAAATCTTGATTTACACCATTTTTTATTTTACAACATAAGTCAAAACGATATAAGCCATTATTTGAAGACTCCTGAACTTTCCATAATCCCAGATATTCACCAAGCACATTTTTTAATATTTCTATACAAATGTCCTCATATTCTTTAGAACGTTCTCCCTTTCCAGGTTTGATAGCTAACAACTTGGACTTCCATGTACCTTCATTTTTTATATTCCTCTGTTCTTGAAATAAAAAATGACAAGGCTTTTCTAATTTCAAATCATCCACACTATACGTTAGCAAAGAAATGAACTCATTCTTAATGTCCGGATATTCTTCAAACAACCAAAGTATATTACTTAAGGTCCAAATATGTATTTTATATTTTTCGAAATATTTTTCTACTATTTCTTTTGAAACAATATTCCCAACAACTAATATCATATCTTCCTTAGCTTTTAAAGACACCAAGTATGCGCAAACTCGCTCTATATTTTTTTCAATAGCATAATTACTATTATAAATTTTTAATTCAAAACAAATATCTTTTCCCTGCACATTGCATTCAAAATCCACACTCTTTCCTATTTTTACACTTTGACACTTTTTAAAAAGATATTTTCTAAATATATCAGCAAACACATCCTCCCTTACCACATAAGACGTTCGTAACAAATTTTCTTCTGTATTTCCTAGTTTTTTCGCTATCTGAGTTACAATTTCCACATTCGGGCTATACACCAATTGTCTATACATCCATGCTTTATTACTTATATCAAGATTAAAACTATCTGGAATTGCCTTCAATCTTGCAAATTCCCGATGGGTTATTTTTCTAATGACTCCATTGTTACATATCAATGGGATTTTTCGTAAATTTGTATCTGCTAAATTAGCCTCTACATATTGATTTTTTTCCCAGCACAAAAATGTATTTTTTCTAATTTTCTTGTCAATCTGCTCATAATTGACTTTATAATAATACCCATCCACCTCATCACTTTCTAATATTTCATTTATCGAACATATACTTTGTTCTTCAAAATCAGGAAATTTTAACTCACATTCTGATGAATCTCTAGTACCTATAAGATAAACACAATCTTCCTTAATAGGTAATCCAGTAGAACCCTCGGTATTTATAATTCTATAACTATAATTATAACCTTCATCCTTTAAATAGTCTAATAATGCTTTAAAAGGTTTTAATCTAGCATAACCACACTGAACAAGAAAGAAAACCTTTTTAGGCTGTTTAAATTCGATAACTGCCTTTACCGCATTTCTAAAATGATGTGTTTTCCCCATACCTGCACTCGTAAAAGAAAGTCCTCTACGAAAATCGCATGCTAAGATATCCATATTAGGTATTTCTTCAAAATTATTATAATCAAGCTCCCCTATTTTATATGTTTTATCCTTTGCATTGTTTTCATAAAGCTCTCTAGCTCTTTCATCATGTTCATAAGCAGCCACAACTTTACAACTGGCATTTTCAAATCCCATTGCCATTGCACCAATTCCTGCCCCCAATATTACAACCCTGTTTTCCCTAATTTCCATAAATTCATCCTTCTGTACAATACTATAAATTTGAAAAACCGATTGATTTTTCACGACCAATCGGCTATGTATCATTGTGTAACTAAACTAACTTCAATGCAATTTCTTTTATTTTCGCTTCGATATTCTTCATATTATCTGACCACTGATTTTCTTTTATAAAATAGTCTTTTATTTGAAGATAACTTGATTATATCTTACAAACTCCTTCTCCGCAAGGTTTACTATAGGTTGCATTACAGGTTATCAGTTAGATTGCGATCAATAACTTTACTTTCAAAAAAACTCCCCACCGATCATTCAGTGGAGAGTTTCTCTATTCCAGTAATCTTTATTTCGCAACAAAGTTTACGATCTTATTCGGTACATAAATCTCTTTTACAAGAGTCTTGCCTTCCAGGAAGGAAGCTACTCTCTCGTCCTTCTTAGCCAGCTCAAGAGCTTCCTCTTTCGCACAGCCGTTCGGGATTACGATGGTTCCACGAACCTTACCATTGACCTGGACACCGATTTCTATGGAGTCCTCTACAGTCTTGCTTTCTTCATATTCCGGCCACTGGGAAAGGGAAAGTAAGCCTTCTCCGCCGATGGTCTCCCAGATTTCCTCGCAAAGATGAGGTGCAAACGGGCAAAGGAGCTTGATGAAAATCACAAGGTCATCCTTGCTGATCTTGCCAACAGCATAAATCTCATTGATGAGAGTCATCAGGCAGGCAATTGCAGTGTTAAACTTCATAGCCTCAATATCAGAGGATACCTTCTTGATTGCCTTATGGATCTTAACCTCCATATCCTTGGCCGCCGGCTCCTCTGTCATGATATCGGTCAGTCCTGCAACTCTCTCAAGGAAACGCTTGCAGCCTCTTACGGAGCTGTCGTTCCACGGAGCAGCTGCGCCGTAGTCACCCATGAAGAGAACGTAGGTACGAAGTGCATCTGCACCATACTCATTTACAATATCAAGCGGATCAACAACGTTGCCCTTGGATTTACTCATCTTGTCGCCGTCTGAACCAAGGATCATACCCTGCGCAGAACGTTTCGCATATGGCTCCGGAGTATTGACAATTCCCATGTCATACAGGAAATGATGCCAGAATCTGGAGTAGATCATATGTCTGGTTACATGCTCCATACCACCGTTGTACCAGTCAACCGGCATCCAGTATTCCATCTTCTTGCGGTCTGCAAGAGCTTCTGTATTGTGTGGATCCACATAGCGAAGGAAATACCAGGAAGATCCAGCCCACTGTGGCATGGTATCTGTCTCTCTCTTGGCATCGCCGCCGCATTTCGGGCATTTGCAGTTTACGAAAGAATCAATCTTTGCAAGTGGAGACTGTCCGTCCTCACCTGGCTGGAAATCCTTAATCTTCGGCAGACGAAGCGGAAGCTCCTCATATGGAACTGCTACATCACCGCACTTCGGACAATGAACGATCGGGATTGGCTCGCCCCAGTATCTCTGACGGTTAAATGCCCAGTCTTTCATCTTGTACTGAACGCCAGCTTTACCAATGCCCTTCTTCTCAAGCTCTTCCAGCATGCGCTTGATGGAATCCTTCTTATTTGTATAGCCATTCAGGAAATCGGAGTTGATCATCTCGCCGTCACCTGTGTAGGCTTCTTTCTCAATGTCGCCGCCCTTGATAACCTGGATAATGTCAATGCCAAATTTCTTGGCGAAATCATAGTCTCTCTGGTCATGTGCCGGTACCGCCATAATCGCGCCGGTACCATATCCCATCATTACATAGTCTGCAATGTAGATCGGGATCTTCTTGCCATTTACAGGGTTTACGCCCTCAAGTCCCTGGATGCATACACCTGTTTTCTCTTTTACAAGCTGGGTTCTCTCGAACTCAGTCTTCTTCGCACACTCTTCACGGTAAGCCTTGATCGCATCCATGTTGGTAATGCGGTCAGCATATTTGTCGATCAGCGGATGCTCCGGCGCGATAACCATGAAGGTTACACCGAACAGGGTATCTGGTCTGGTGGTGTAAATCTGCAGTGTCTCATCAATTCCGTCAACTGAGAAGTTTACGAAAGCACCTGTGGATTTACCGATCCAGTTTACCTGCTGCTGCTTGATGTTCGCCGGATAATCCACATCCTCCAGTCCCTCAAGAAGCTTGTCTGCATACTGGGTGATTCTTAAATACCAGACATCCTTGGACTTCTGGATAACGTCGCTGTGGCAGATATCGCATTTGCCGCCCTGACTGTCCTCATTGGAAAGAACAACCTTACAGGATGGGCAATAGTTAACTAATGTCTTATCACGGAAAACAAGTCCGTTCTCAAACATTTTCAGGAAAATCCACTGGGTCCATTTATAGAAATCTTCCTGTGTGGTATCGATCACACGGCTCCAGTCAAAGGAGAATCCAACACTCTTCAGCTGATTAGTGAATTTCGCAATGTTCTGGTCTGTGATCTCACGAGGATGTGTATTCGTCTTAATCGCATAATTCTCAGTAGGAAGTCCAAATGCATCGAATCCGATTGGGAACAGTACATTGTATCCCTGCATTCTTCTCTTTCTGGAAAGTACCTCGATACTGGAATATGCCTTAATATGTCCAACATGCATTCCCGCACCACTTGGGTATGGGAACTCTACAAGGCCGTAGAATTTCGGTTTATCACTTCCGTCAACAGCTTTAAATGCCTGCTGCTCTTCCCACTTTTTCTGCCATTTCGGCTCGATTTTCTTAAAATTGTGTTTCATTGATGGTTCCTCCACATTTATTGTGCCTGTCATAACTGTTCAATGCATTCACAGCTATTGCCTGTCAACAAAATAACTGTCGGCTGATCCGCCTGTTTATCGCGCAGATCAGGCGCGTTATTTTGCAAAAATCCTTTTACCATTCTAATCCAACATAGTGGTTTTGTCAACGAGAAACCGCCTCTATTGCGGCCTGAAGCTGATTATCCTCGTCATGTGTATAATCCGTCCGGTTCAAAAGACTGGCATCCAGTTTTACCTCCACATCCGGTGTGATTCCCACCTTGTGGATATCATTGCCCTTGGGGGTAAAATATTTCGCCGTAGTCAGCTTCACCGCACTTCCATCAGAGAGCTGGCGGATGCTCTGAACGATTCCCTTTCCATAAGTGGTGGTTCCCACAATCGTTCCAATCTCATAATCCTTCACTGCCCCGGCAAAAATCTCTGATGCACTGGCGCTGTTCTCATTTACCAGCACTGCCAGCGGAATATCAATCGGAGTGTCGCCGTCACACTTCATCTCCTGTTTTTCCCCATATTTATCCTCTGTATACACGATCAGTCCTTCAGGCAAAATCTGGCGCAGCACATCGCACACAGAAGAAAGCACCCCACCTGGATTGTCACGAAGATCTACGATCAGCTTCTCCATGCCTTTTGCCTGAAGATCTTTGTACGCATCCTCAAACTGCTGGGGTGTCACCATGGTAAACTCTGTAATTCGCAAATACCCTATAGAATCCTCCAGCATTTCATAAGAAACAGTTGGCAGCTCCACATCGCTCAAAGTCACTGTAATTTCTTCCGGTTCATCTGCCTCCTGGTGATAAACGGTCAGGATAGAAGTACCGTCCTCCTTTTCCCGTATCATCTTTGAGACCTCAGCAGGCGTCATTTCCGTTACATCCGTTCCGTTCACAGCCGTGATCACATCATTCGCCTTCAGTCCGGCCTCATCCGCCGGACTGCCCTCATAACAGTCCACTACCAGAATTCCGCCCTCCGTATTCTGGGTAATGCTCACGCCGATTCCAGAGTAAGAGCCCTCCGTATCTCTCATCTCCTCCTCGTATTCTTCCTCCGTATAATATCTGGAATACGGATCCCCCAGCCCATACAGAAGCCCGGTATAAATCCCCTCTTTCAGCGAATCCTCATCCACATCTTCCAGATAATTCTGATCTATAATATCTTCCAGATACTTAATCTTCTGGGTAACCGCCACATCCGACAGTACATTACTTCCCGCACGTCCCGCTTTCTGAAGAGCCACATATCCCCCGCCCAGCACCAGGGATGCGCAAAGCACACCAGTTATGGCTCCCTTTATAAATTGTTTATCTGCCATCTATATTTCTCCTTATTTTCGCTATACAAATTCTATCCAACCAGCAGCATTTGGGCAACTGATATTCCTAAGCAAGTCATTTCAGGTGCGCCCTTAGCGCAGGTGAGATCCGATGGTTACGAAGACTTAGACGCGAGGGCTCTCCCGAGCGTCTTAGTCGCAGTTACCAGCTAGCTCGCCGGAGCGTTGCACCGACTTGCGTGGAATATCATTTGCCCAAATGCGTCCGCCCTGAATACCCTCTCTATCTCTTTATACAAAAGGACTGCCAGATCTCTCCAGCAGCCCCCATATCCTCTTCTCATATTCTGGCGGAATGCGAACAACCGCCCTTATTGTAAAACAGAACTCTCACACCTTCAAGTGTTTTCTTGTAGTAATAAAGCTTCCCACAAGACCAATTCCAATTCCCAGTGCCAGCGCCACCGGAACCAGTGTCTGGTAGATCTGTCCAACCGGGATGAAATCTACAACACCCAGAAGTACGCTGAACTTGGTATATACATAGGTTACCACATTATTGTAACAGAAATACAAAATGATCAGTGGAATTCCCGCACCGATCAGTCCCAGGATCATACCCTCCAGAAGGAACGGTGCACGTACAAAACTATCGGTAGCACCAATATATTTCATAATTCCGATCTCGTCCTTACGAACTGTAATACCAACGGAAATGGTATTACTGATCAGGAAAACAGCGATCAGCAGCAGGATCACGATCACAGCCACAGATACATAGGAAACAATACGGTTAATGGAACCAAGAGTCTTGGCAGCCTGCTCAGACTGATTAACCTCTCGTACATTATCCAGTGTCTTGATGTAGGCAACCAGCTCAGACTGTTTCTCAATGTTGTTCATGTACACACGGTAGTTAGATGAGTTTGCCAGCGGGTTATCATCCTTGAAACCGTCTGCTGCCTCAGAGTCATCACCGAAGTATTCCTGCTTCATCTTCTCCCAGGCTTCATCACCGGACTCAAATTCAATCTTGGAAACCTCCGGGCGCTGCCTGATCAGTTCTCCAACTGCATCCATCTGCTCCTGCGTGGTTCCTTCATTAAAAAGCACTGTGATCGGCACATCTTCCTCAACCTTATGCGCCAGCGTATTCACATTATTTACAATGGAAAAGAAAATTCCGAAAAGAAAAATACATGCTGCCATCGTAATAATAGAAGCAATGGAAAACATGAAATTTCTCTTGATGTTCTTGATACCCTGCTTCAGAGTATACCAGATGGTACTAGGCCTCATAATATTCTCCCTCTTTCTCGTCGCTGATGATCACTCCATTATGCATGGTCAGTACACGCTTCTTCATGGAATTGACAATCTCTTTATTGTGGGTTACTACCAGAACGGTGGTTCCACGCTGGTTGATTTCCTCAAGGAGCTTCATGATCTCCTCGGATGTCTTCGGGTCAAGATTACCAGTAGGCTCGTCTGCAAGAAGGATGTCCGGACGGTTTACAATCGCCCTGGCAAGAGCAACTCTCTGCTGCTCTCCACCAGACAGCTCGTCCGGGTACGCCTTGTATTTCCCTGCAAGTCCAACCTCCTGAAGTACCTCCGGAACTCTCTTGCGGATAACTCTGGTGGGACGGTTCACAACACGCTGTGCAAAAGCTACATTCTCATACACATCCCTGTCCTTCAGAAGACGGAAGTCCTGGAATACGACGCCAAGCTTACGGCGGTATTTGGCCACACGGCGGTGCTTCATTCCCTCAAGCTTCTCTCCGCTTACGATAATCGTACCGGATGTGGAATCCAGTTCCTTCAAAAGCAGTTTGATCAGCGTGGATTTACCGGAACCGCTATTTCCTACTATAAATACGAATTCACCTTTATCTACATGGAGATTGGCGTGATTCACTGCCGGCAGTCCCGGTCCATAGGACTTGCTCACATCTATCAGATCAATCATGATATCCTCCTAAATTTTTCATGTAAAAATTCAATTCAGCAGTTTGCTTAATTTTTATGTAACATTATTGTAATATATGTCTGGTAAAAATGCAACCTTATTTTTTGCAGTACCTTATTATACCAGAGAAAACCAAGAACGCAATAGATTTCACAAAGGAAACACAAAGCAGGTCCAGGAATGATTTTTCAAACAGGCTCTAGTCCAGCACAAAGATGAAAAATGCCTGCCACAAACAAATGCAGCAGGCGCAGAAATTACAAATATGAAACTTAATACTCCAGAGTCTCCATATACTTCATGTATCTTACAACCATCAGCGCGATCTTGAATGTGATCGCATCCTCGAATACACGAAGGTCAAGACCGGTGCTCTTCTGAAGCTTGTCCAGACGATAAACCAGAGTATTACGGTGAATGTAAAGCTGTCTGGAGGTCTCGGATACATTCAGGCTGTTCTCGAAAAACTTGTCGATGGTGACCAGAGTCTCCTCGTCGAAATCATCCGGGGACTTGCCGCCAAAGATCTCCTTAATAAACATCTTGCACAGCGGGATCGGAAGCTGATAGATCAGACGACCAATTCCAAGAGAGCTGTAAGCAATAACATCCTTCTCAGGTGAGAAAATCTTGCCTACATCAAGAGCCATTCTGGCTTCCTTGTAGGAACGGGAAACTTCCTTCAGCTCGCTTACGATAGTTCCATATGCAATATGTGTATTATTCTCTTTCTCAAGGCCTAAGGTATCAAGGATGGTCTGGGCAAGCTTGTCCATCTCCTCGTATCCTTCATTCTCCTCAAGCTCCTTGACAATGATAATACTCTTCTCATCAACAGCTGTGATAAAGTCCTTGCTCTTGCCTCCGAACAGACTCTTCACGCTCTCCATGGAGCTGTGCTCTCTCTCCTGCTCAAGCTCCAGGATCATAACCACCCGTCGAACATCCGCATCAATATGAAGCTTCTTCGCACGATTATAAATATCTACCAGAAGCAGGTTATCAAGAAGCAGGTTCTTAATGAAGCTGTCCTTGTCAAAACGCTCCTTATATGCAACGATCAGGCTCTGGATCTGGAAAGCGGCAAGCTTTCCTACCATATAAGTATCTTCATCTTCTCCGTGGGCGACCAGAATGTATTCCAGCTGGTAATCATCACAGACCTTGAAATACTGATAACCTTTCACAAGCTGGCTGGCAGCCTGGGATTCCACAAATGCCTGAATATCCTGTGGCTGAATCTCAAATTCACTGTAGGTGGACGCCAGTGTCTTGCCATCTGTGTCAATAATGCAAAACTCCGTCCTGGATATCTCCCTGAGCCCCTCAAGTGTATTCTGCAGTACCTGATTTGATATCATTACCCTTCCGTCCCTTCTTGTAAATTATAGGGCTACTGGTCTCACAGCTGTCAATGTATTCCAAGATAGTGAAAACATTGTCAAAGAGAGCAGTAACATTATATGTTCGCCGGTATAACCGGCATGAATCGCTGTCCATTAGTGCCAAAATTCGCGGTCTCAAATCTGTAATATTGCACAAAACCTCAGACAGTCTTAGGAAAATCTACTGATTCCAAAAATTCATGAACCTATTTTAATACAAAATCACCAAAAAAGGAAGAGGAAAGTAGAAAAAATTTACAAATTTCCAGCAAATTTTTTTAACTTTTTCTATATCACTCCAATTTCAAGCCCTATTTTCCCCTTTTTTTGCGGTGCGCAGAAGGCTTTGGTAAAGTTTTTCTTTTTACTTACGTTCAATAAATCCCTCACCATGGACTTCACGCACGTCAGACACGATCACAAAAGCATCCGGGTCAATATGGTCTACCAGCTCTTTCAATGCCACGATCTCCTTGCGTCCCACAACGCAGTAAAGAAGCAGCTTGTCCTGGCCGGAGTACATTCCCTTTCCGTGGACTCCGGTCACGCCGCGATCCAGTTTGTCCATGATTTCTCTGGAAATCTCATCAGGCTTGCTGGTAATGATATACGCCTGTTTGGAAAATTTCAGACCTTCGATCAAGCTGTCAGATACCTTTGTTACAAGATAAACGGCGATGATGGCATAAAGTGCTTTCTGCACGCCGAACACATACATACCCACAAGTACAATGGCTCCGTCAATAAACTGCATGATCTGGGCAATGGAGTAATGGCGGAGCTTCCGCTGCAGCAGTGCCGCCATCATGTCTGTGCCCCCGGTAGTTCCTCTTCCCAGAAACACAAGTCCGATTCCAATCCCCTGGATTACACCACCATAAACGGCTGCCAGCAAAAGATCATTTCCTGCAATATCAAATGCCGGAAGAACCGCCAGCCAGAATGACAGGCAGATTTCTCCCACCAGTGCCCTTTTCACAAACTGGAATCCACTGAGCTTCATTCCGATCAGAAACAGCGGGATATTCAGACTTAAGTTTGTGATCCACAGTGGGATGCCTCCCGGCACGACTCCCTCCGTCCACTCTTTTACCAGGATCGCAATACCGGAAAAGCCTCCGGTTACCATACCGGACATATCGAAAACACTGTTTATGGCAGTTGCCATAAGGGCTGTACCCACAATGATCATCAGGTAGTCCAGGAAGGCAGCTTTTTTGTTATTTTGGAACATGGCGTTACCTCCGTATTCTGCTTTCTTATTCATCATCCTCCAATTGCTTTGTAAGATATCTTCCAACGATTTTGGAAAATCCGGTAATATTCCGGATATATGCAAAATCCTTTCCAAAAATCTTCTTCTCCGTCGCCAGATCTTTCTCTTCCCCGGCGAAAACACCCAGCACGCTCACTCCCTGGCTGCGCAGCTTACGGATCTGGGCTGCAGTGTCAGTAATTGCGTACTTCCCATGATACGGTGCCGGATTCTTCGCATTGGGACGATTGACAATAACATCGTAAGGACGTCCATCACTGAGAATGATCAGAATCTTTTTCTCTTCCTCCCGGTTCAGCAGGCCGTATCCTGCTGCCCGGATGGCAAGTCCGTCACGGTTGTTGGATGATGTTACATAGTTAAATATATTTTCATTTGCACTTCTTGGGTCGTCATATTCTCTGAAGCGATGGAGAATGGTATAGTCCCAGAAAGTGCAGTAGCTCATCACTCTGTGGGGCAGCTCGGCATTGCTAAGTGCCTCGCTGATAATGTAGGCCTGCAGCGCTACCTCGCCCTGTCGGCTCATCTGGGAACCACTGGCATCGATCAGCACATCCACCACAAAATCAGAAGAATCTCCCTTCAATTCCCGCCTAAAAACCTGTGCATCACTGCTTCTTCCAAGCCTCCACAGCCTTGATGGAACAATCATTCCTCTATCTGAAAGAATCTCCTGATTTTCACTTTTGATGACCAGTGACTTTTTCAGCATTTCTGTGAGAAGGGCGATATTCCGCTTCACAATGCGGTGCTTGTCATGATAAAGCCAGATATTCTTATTTTTCAACCTTTTTGCATATTCATACTGGTAATTTCGTTTTACCGGACTTTTCAGAATTCCCTCAGTAAAATACAGACTGCAGTCGCTGTGGATGTCACGGCACATCAGCTGGTTTATCCGCTTCTCTTCCAGCTCGCTCAGATAAGTTTTTCCAAAATTCAGTTCCACATAGGTGTGGGCTTTTTCCAAAGCCTCCGGCGGCAGAACTGTAATTTTCTGTTTCGACTGCCGTTCCTCTTCCATCTCCCGGGTGACATCCGCATTCTCCATACCCGCCACATTGGAGGTAAGCTGCTCCATATAGCTTTCCAATGCATCCTCATACATTTCTTCGGAAAGATAGTCGTGCCAGTCAAACTCCGTCAGATCTTCCATAGTGACAGCAAGCACCTGCTCAAGGGTTGCCTTTTGGGAAAAGTCGGGGTCAGCGACTTCATTGTATACTGTGTCTATGATGCGGATTAAAGACATTGTATCCGTAGTCTCTGCTGCGCTGGAAATCAAGTCAATATAGTGATGGATTCCTTTGTATTTTCTATCTTTTTGTTCTTTTTCCGTTATATTTGTTATAGTTTTGTTTGATGCATCCGCATTTTCCCCTCTGTCAATCCGCCTTCTCAGCAGATTCACTCTCAGATAGCCCAGCTTATCTGCTGCCGACGGCATAGTCTCATATTCCTGATCCAGTATGTCCTCGCAGGCTTTCCTCTGCATCTCCCAGATTCCCGGACGCTGCTCACAGATCCGGTCTCCAATGGCTTCCTCAATGCAAAGCTGGGAGACAAAGGTAAGGGCTGCCTCATCTGCCCCCATAAAAATCTTCTTAACCAGATACATTCCAAGAAAGTCTTTATCGAAAAACTTTGCCAATGCCCCCTGCTTGATTCCATCATAAAGCGCAATATCCTTCGACCTGCGAAACAGGGAAATATCCGGCTTCATCTGCTGGGTGTAATCCCCACTGATGGTCCACAGCAGATTTCGAATACGATTTTCCAGTTCTAGCTGATAATCCTGAAGGCTCAGTTCTTCACTGTCAGCCCGGCTTTCCTCTGCATCTTCCAGATCAACTAATTTCGGTGAAAGCCCTTCTCCTTTATCGTGCTTCATAAACATCTTCCCGTGTCCAGCTCTGTGGAATTCTGGTTCGCACCACATCCTCCACGATTTCCTTCTCAAACACATCAAATGTTTTATTAACAATGCCCATACGTACCGCCTGCCATGGGGAAAGCCCGGTACGCACGATCTTCATGGCAGCAAGCAGGCCGCGAAGATCCAGCGGCTTTGTGGAAATTTCACTGTTCATGGATTTCTGCTGCAGATCCAGAAATACTCCCATAAACTGCTCCACAGCCTCTTTCTTTGCATCCGGGAACATCCTGTTGAAAATAAATCCAAGCGTTTCCTCATTCTGTGCCGGCATGTCGATTACCAGAAAACGGGAAACCAGAGCCTCATTCAGCTCCTTGGTTCCGGCATACCCGTAATTCATGGTTCCAATAAATCTTGCCGCCGGGTGAAGGTCTATTTTGTCATATCCTGGCACATCAATAGACCGGCGGTAATCCAATGTGGCGTGAAGTACAGAAACCGCATCATTCTTCGCCATATTGATCTCATCCAGAATACCGAATCCGCCTTCCTCAGCACACTGGTAAATGCTTCCCTTACGCAGCTTCACCTGATTATCCACGAAAGTATCTGTTCCAATCAGGTCACCGCTGTTTGTATTCACATGAAAGGACACGTTATACACCGGTCTCCCGAAAATATATGCCAGATTCTCTGCCAGCACATTCTTTCCCGTAGCCTTCGGTCCTGCCAGAAGCAGATTCTCCTGCTCCAGCACCGCTGCCATGGCCATCTCCAATGTTTCCTTCCCATAAAATGGCAGCGCCGGCTTTATCCGTCTGTGCTTCGCTTCCTCTGAAACACCATATTCCTGTCGAAACTCTTCCGCCGCCTTAATAAGCGCCGCACTGACGCCTTGTTCCTCTAAAAAATCAAATTCACTCATCTTTTTCCTGCTTTCACTTTACCTCTTTAATAGAAAAGAGGACTGCGGCTGCAGTCCTCCTGATCACTTTACGGCTCAAACACCAGATCTCCATAAGATGGCATCGGCCACATATCTTTATCCACTAACATTTCCAGTTCGTCAACCGGCTCTCTTAATTTCTCCATTGCCGGAACCAGTTTCTCTCTGCAGAACACAGCCCTGTCACGTCCTTCCGGATGCGTCTCGATCTGATCTACCAGCTTGCTCAGCTTATTCATGGTACTGTTCACTTCTTTCAGAAGCTTGCTTGCTTTCTTCAGAAGATCCATCTGAACGCTCACGTCAATTGGTCCAACTGCCTTCACCTGATTGATGGACTCTGCCAGTACAGTTGTATACTTGATAACTGCCGGAATGATCTGCTTGGTTGCCATGTCCACCATGGTTTTCGCTTCGATGTTAATTGCTTTCGCATAAATCTCATACTGGATCTCCGCTCTGGACTCCAGCTCAGTCTTTGTAAATACTCCAAATTCTCCGAACAGTTCTACAGCCTTATCTGTAGTAAGTGCCGGAATGGCATCTACCATAGATGGCAGAACAGGAAGTCCGCGGCGGCGTGCCTCTTTTTCCCATTCAGGAGCATAGCCATTGCCGTTAAATACGATTCTCTGATGCTGGGTAGCATATTCCTTGATCAGATCATGGACTGCCAGATCAAAGTCTTCTGCGCTCTCCAGAACATCGCAGGCTTCCTTAAACGCCTCAGCAGTAATGGTATTCAGCACCACATTGCATGCGGAAATGGAATCCTTGGAACCAACCATACGAAACTCGAATTTATTGCCGGTAAAAGCAAAGGGTGAAGTACGGTTACGGTCTGTAGCATCCTTCATGAAATCCGGAAGCGTCTTAACGCCTGTATCCATTTTCTCCCCGGTCTTACTTCTTGTAGCAGTACCAGTGCTGATCAGCTGCTCCAGCACATCCTCAAGCTGCTCTCCAAGGAAAACCGAAATAACAGCTGGCGGAGCCTCATGACCGCCAAGGCGCTTGTCATTTCCAACATCTGCAGCGGACTCACGAAGAAGATCTGCATGCTTGTCAACTGCTTTCAGGATACAGGTCAGAACCAGAAGGAACTGAATGTTCTCATGTGGTGTCTTACCCGGCTCCAGAAGATTGATTCCGTCATCAGTAGTCAGGGACCAGTTATTGTGCTTACCGGAACCATTCAAGCCTGCAAAAGGTTTCTCGTGAAGCAGACAGCGCATGCCGTGACGACTTGCCACCTTTTTCAGGATACGCATCATGATCTGGTTGTGATCTGCTGCAATATTAACAGGTGCATAGATCGGCGCAAGCTCATGCTGTGCCGGTGCAACCTCATTGTGCTGGGTCTTGGCTGTAACTCCCAGCTTCCAGCACTCTTCATTTACTTCTTTCATATATGCGGAAACTCTCTGACGGATGGTTCCGAAATAATGGTCATCCATCTCCTGTCCTTTCGGAGGCATGGCTCCGAAAAGAGTGCGTCCGGTGTAAACCAGATCCTTTCTCTGCATATATTTCTCTTTATCAACAAGGAAATACTCCTGCTCTGCACCAACAGATGGTGTCACCCGTTTGGAGGTCGTATTTCCGAAAAGTCTGAGAAGTCTTAATGCCTGTGTATTGATGGCTTCCATAGAACGAAGAAGCGGTGTCTTCTGATCCAGCGCTTCTCCTGTATAGGAACAGAAAGCGGTAGGAATGCATAAGGTTCCACCTGCTGCATCATGTCTTACAAAAGCCGGTGAGGTACAATCCCATGTTGTATAGCCTCTTGCCTCAAAGGTGGCACGAAGTCCGCCAGATGGAAAAGAAGATGCATCCGGCTCTCCCTTGATCAGCTCTTTACCTGAAAAGCTCTGAAGGACTTTTCCATTCTCCATAGGTGCGGTGATAAATGCATCGTGCTTCTCTGCAGTTACGCCTGTAAGGGGCTGAAACCAGTGACTGTAATGAGTGGCACCCTTCTCGATGGCCCATTCCTTCATCTCGTGGGCAACCACATCTGCAACCTCCATGGAAAGCTCCTTGCCCTCTTCAATGGTTTTCTTCAGCTCTTTGTAAACCTTCTTCGGCAGACGGTCCTGCATGACGGAATCATTGAATACATCACATCCGAATAATTCCTTCACATTAACATAATCTCCCATTGTTCCTCTCCTCTCGTTCATCTCGCTGCTTATTTCCCCAGGCTGCCATTTATCTGCGGTACCTTCTCTCCATAAACAACGATTCATCACACATTACTGGTTCTTATTTTTTCACATGTAAGCACTCAATGCTTTCACAGGTGCAAGGCAAAAAACGCGCAAAAATTCTCTCTGGTGATACCAGCCGGTCTCACCCTGTTTACTTGTCGCTCTTCAGGCAAAGATTCAGCGCCTGCTGCAGATTCTCAATCTCTACCAGCCTTGGGCTTCCGCCGTACTCACCATCCAGTGTCCATGCTACTTCTTCCTCTGCTTCAACTGTAAGCTTCCGTGCCTTGAAAGAATAGATCAGGTCAGAATTATCCTCCATGTTGAGAAGATTCCGGATAATCTCCTGCATTTCCAGCGGGTTCTTAGGCTGTACGATCAAAGTGACCTCAAAAAGGCCGTCGTTCATATCCACATCCTTGGTCAGGTTCTTAAATCCGCCCACAGATCTGGAATTGGTGACCATGCCGTAGATAAAATTATCTTCGATCACACCATTCTCTGTTGTCACTTTCATATGGTAAGCCTTGATATCCAGAAGTCTCTTGGCACCTTCCAGGACATAAGCAAGATGGCCCAGAATGTTCTTCAGATCCTGACTTGTCTCATAAGACACATCTGTAAAAAGACCAAAAGCAGCTACATAGGCAAAAGTCTGGCTGTTAAATCTGCCTACGTCGCATCTGTAAATCTCTTCCTTCATGATCATAGATGCCGCATCCAGCATATTTTTCGGCATAAAAAGGCTGTTGGCAAAGTCATTGGTGCTTCCTGCCGGTATGTATCCGACCGGAACCTTGCTTCCCACCTCGGTAATTCCTGTAACCACTTCATCCAGCGTGCCGTCACCGCCGCTGCAGACGATCAGATCCACCTTGTCTGCATATTTCTTCACCTGTTCATAAGCATCCTTCGGGGCCTGAGTTGCGCGGATGATCACCTCATAACCGCCTTTATTAAAGATATCTACTATATCCATCAGAGATGTCTTGATCTTGCCCTTCCCTGCTTTGGGATTAAAAATAAATACCAGTTTTTTCTCCAACTTCATTCCTCTTTTTCATTACCATTTATTTTACACATAAAATTAATTCACATATGATACTATAAAAAAAAGAGGGCAAAATGTCAACGCTTTTGCCCTCTTTTATAGTCTTTTTAGAATTAAAACAAGCTAAATTTTTTTGGTCTGTTCTGCTTATTTTTGGAAAAACTGAAGCATTTCTTTTCCATTTTTTATATTCTTCCTGCTTAAGCCTCACGCACAGCGTCTTTCATAGACTTTACATAATCCTTTACATATGGGACGCAGTTTTCTCCATGTGCGGCACAAATTTTCACAATGGCGGAGCCTACAATCGCACCGTCAGACTGGGCAGCCATTTTCTTTGCCTGCTCCGGGGTGGAGATGCCGAAGCCTACTGCACAGGGAATGTCCTTTGCAGCTTTTACCAGCTTCACCATCGCTCCGATATCGGTGGTGATCTGGGTTCTGGTTCCGGTTACGCCAAGGGAAGAAACGCAGTATACGAAGCCATTTGCCTCTTTTGCAATCCGCGTGATCCGGTCGTGGGATGTGGGGGCGATCAGGGAAATCAGCTCCAGACCATACTGTTTGCAGACCACGTCGAACTCCTCTTTTTCCTCAAAAGGTACATCAGGAAGAATCAGTCCGTCCATTCCAATTTCCGCAGCTTTCCTGATGAAACGCTCTGTTCCATAGGAAAAAACAACGTTTGCGTAGGTCATAAATACCATTGGGATACTGGTTTTTTTACGGATTTTTACCACCATGTCAAAGATCTTGTCTGTGGTTACTCCGCCGCTCAGTGCACGCACATTGGCTTCCTGGATCACAGGACCTTCTGCTGTCGGGTCGGAAAACGGGATTCCAAGCTCGATAAGGTCTGCGCCTGCTTCCTCCATTGCATAGACAAGCTGCTCAGTGATCTCCAGAGATGGATCTCCGCAGGTGATAAATGGGATAAATGCTTTTCCTTTTGCAAATGCTTCTGAAATTCGGTTACTCATGGATATCCTCCCCTCTGTATCTTGCGATTGCTGCACAGTCTTTGTCGCCTCGGCCGGAAATAGTGATGACTACGCACTGATCCTTGCCCATCTGGGGCACGATTTTTTTTGCATAGGCAACAGCGTGGGCACTTTCAATGGCAGGAATGATTCCTTCTGTTTTGGAAAGATATTCAAAGGCTTCTACTGCTTCTTCATCTGTTACAGGTACATACTGGGCGCGGCCAATGTCGTAAAGGTGGGCATGCTCCGGTCCGATTCCCGGATAATCCAGTCCTGCGGAAATAGAGTAAACCGGCGCGATCTGTCCGTACTCGTCCTGGCAGAAATAGGATTTCATTCCATGGAAGATTCCAAGTCTGCCAGTGGCAATGGTGGCTGCGGTCTCTGCAGTATTTACGCCGCGGCCTGCTGCCTCGCAGCCGATCAGCTGTACATCTTTGTCTTCAATAAAGTGGTAAAAGGTTCCGATGGCATTGGAGCCGCCGCCTACACAGGCAAGGACTGCATCTGGAAGCCTGCCTTCTTTTTCCAGCATCTGTTCCTTGATTTCTTTGGAGATAACTGCCTGGAAATCGCGGACAATGGTTGGGAAAGGGTGAGGGCCCATAACGGAGCCCAGTACATAATGGGTATCTGCTATACGGTTGGTCCATTCACGCATGGTCTCGGATACGGCATCTTTCAGGGTGGCAGTTCCGGAGGTTACAGGATGAACTTTTGCTCCAAGGAGACGCATCTTATATACATTTAATGCCTGGCGCTCGGTATCTTCTTTTCCCATGAATACCTCGCATTCCATTCCCATAAGGGCTGCTGCTGTGGCTGTGGCTACACCGTGCTGTCCGGCTCCGGTTTCCGCGATAACACGGGTTTTGCCCATTTTTTTTGCAAGAAGCACCTGACCTAAGACGTTGTTGATCTTGTGGGCGCCGGTGTGGTTTAAGTCTTCTCTTTTTAAATAAACCTTTGCGCCGCCAAGGTCTTCGGTCATGTGAGCTGCGTAGTAGAGGCGGGATGGTCTTCCTGCGTATTCATTTAAAAGTTCTGTAAGCTCCCGGTTGAATTCCGGATCGTCTTTATAGTGGTTGTAGGCTTCTTCCAGTTCGATCACCGCGTTCATCAGGGTTTCGGGAATATACTGGCCGCCGTGGATTCCAAATCTTCCGTTTGACATAGTGTTGGTTCCTTTCGTTTCGCTGTTTTGTATATGAATTACTTTTTTCACTCTAAATCTGCTTCTCGCTCTTTTCTGTATGCTTCCAGTGTATTAATCTGCTTCAGCATACGGGCAATCTGCTGGATTTTTGCCCGGTCTTTTCTTCCATCGGTTTCCAGGCTGCTGCTCAGGTCTACAGCCCATGGGTGTAAGGTTCCGATGGCGCTGCGGAGGTTTTCGGGACCGATTCCTCCGGCAAGGAAGAATGGGCGGCGGACTGGGGGAACCAGGGTCCAGTCGAAGGGTTCGCCGGTGCCTCCTGCGCCTTGATCTAAAAGGATGTAGTCGGCAGGGCTTCGAAGGGCCCGCTGTACATCTTCGGGTGTTTTTATGGAAAAGGCCTTGATGACAGGCTTTCCAGTCATATTCTGGATTTTTTCGATGTAGTCTTCGTCTTCATCCCCGTGAAGCTGGGCTGCCCATAGGGTGCCATCTCTTAATAAGGAAATGGGGAGTTCCGGGGCAGCGTTTACGAATACACCTACGGGAAGGATTTCCTTGTCCAGTCCCTTAACCAGGACTTTGACCTGTTCTGCCGTAAGGCTTCGTCTTCTTCCTGGAACTTCAATTATGAATCCCGCAAAATCCGGTTTTGCTCCATTTACAGCTTCAATATCCTCTTTGCAGGTCAGGCCGCAAATTTTTAATTTTGCCATACTGTTTCGTTCCTTTTCTTTAATTTTTTATTTTCCAACTATTTTATCAGCACATTGTACATCTTAGATTGCCAGAGCGTGCATGGAATATCACTTATCACCATGAGTCAGCTCAGACAATCCCTGCATTTAATGCCCCAAGTGCCGCTTTCTTGTCAGGGCTGCGCATTAAGGTCTCCCCGATCAGGACTGCATCTACTTTGTTTTCATATAATATACGGATATCCTCCGCTGTCTTAATACCACTTTCGGAAACAAACACCGTATCAGCAGGTGCCATGTTCCGCAGTCTGATACTGTTTCCCATATCAACGGTAAAATCATGGAGATTCCGGTTGTTCACTCCCACGATTTTTGCTCCAAGATTCAAAGCACGGTCCACTTCCCACTGATCATGAGCTTCTACCAGAGCATCCAGCCCCAGCTCCTGTGCCAGTTCCCCAAAGGCTTTTAACTGGCTGTTATCAAGAATCGCACAAATCAGAAGTACAGCGGAAGTCCCAAATGCTTTTGCCTGGTAGAGCATGTACTCATCTACTGTAAAATCCTTTCGAAGCACCGGAATATTCACTGCCTGGGAAATTTCCTGCAAATACCTGTCTGCGCCCTGGAAATAAAAGGGCTCTGTGAGGCAGGAGATTGCAGAAGCACCGGCCTGCTCATATTCCTTTGCAATGTCCAGATAAGGAAAATCTGGTGCGATCAATCCTTTTGAAGGAGATGCTTTTTTTACTTCACAGATGTAAGACATTCCCGGCTTTTTTAATGCCTCCAGAAAAGAGATTTTTTCCTCGGCATGTTTCGCCAGATCGGAATTCTGCTGTGAGATAAGTTCCCTTAATGGGAATTTAAATTTTTCCTCCGCAATACGCTCTTTTGTGCGCGCTGCTATCTCGTTTAAAATACTCATTCTATCTCCTGTAAAACTCTCTGTGATGTCATTCTCTCTTGTCGTCATCTTTATCCAAATGAGTTATATTGTTATTCTTTTCTGTGTTATTTTGTTTTGCAATGTGATTATTGTCATTTTTGTTATTATTTGTGTTTACTCATTACTCCTGGTTGCTCTTTTCTATAAATTCTTCCAGTTTCTTCAGGGCAGCCCCACTGTCGATCAGCTGCTCTGCCATCTTCACACCTGCTTCAATGGAAGCTGCTTTGCCTGCAATATAAAGTGCGGCACCAGCATTCAGACAAACTGCATGACGTTTCGCCCCTGTCTCTTTGCCTTCCAGAATTGCTTTTGTGATTTCGGCGTTCTCCTGCGGAGTTCCTCCCTGAAGCTCCTCTTTTGTGCAGCGCGCATAGCCAAACTGCTCCGGAGTGAGTACATAGGAAGTGAATTTACCACCTTTGATCTCGCATACAGAAGTCGGTGCACTCATGGAAATTTCATCCAGGCTGTCCTGTCCGAAGACTACCATTCCTCTTGTTACTCCAAGATTTGCCATAACCTGCGCAAGAGGCTCAACAAGAGCTTCATCATAAACACCCATCAGCTCCATATTGGCGCCAGCCGGGTTGCTTAACGGTCCAAGAATATTAAATACAGTACGGATTCCCAGCTCTTTACGGATTGGAGCCACATACTTCATTGCAATGTGATAGTTCTGTGCAAACAGGAAGCAGATTCCGATTTTTTCCAGAAGTTCCTGGCTTTTTTCCGGTGGAATTGTGATCTTAACGCCCAGAGCTTCCAGCACATCTGCGGCTCCTGATTTTGAAGAAGCAGCTCTGTTTCCATGCTTTGCTACCGGTACACCTCCTACTGCGATCACAAGGGAGGCAGTAGTGGAAATGTTAAAGGAATTGGAGCCGTCTCCACCAGTACCTACGATTTCCAGTACATCCATGTCATGAAGCAGCTTGATGCAGTGTGCTCTCATGCCTGCCGCGGAAGCGGTAATCTCATCAATAGTTTCCCCTTTCAACGCCAGAGCAGTCAGATAGGCTGACATTTGTACCGGAGTAGCTTTTCCGCTCATAATCTCGTCCATTACCTCTTCTGCTTCCAGATAGGTTAAGTTCTGTTTCTTCGATAATTTGATAATACTTTCTCTGATCATTTTTTCTGCTCCTCTCTGATGTTGTCCTTTATAAATTGTCAAATCTGACTTGCGCTTCCAGAGCGTGTTTGAAAAATCATTCCCGCAATCTGCACGCCCCACTTTGCGGTATATTTTGCAGAAAGCCTTTTTCAAACACGCTCTAGAAAATTCTCAATCATCTTCCTTCCATCGGGAGTCATAACAGACTCCGGATGAAACTGCACACCGTAAACCGGATATTCCTTATGTTCCACTGCCATGATTTCTCCATCTTCTGCTCTGGCTGTCACAACCAGCTCTTCTGGAAGAGTCTCTTCTATTGCTGCCAGGGAATGATATCTTGCTGCCGGGAACTTTTCCGGAAGTCCTTTAAACAGGACATTGGAACCGCACTGGATCATCTCATCTCTTTTCCCATGCTTCAGTTCTTTTGCATAGGAAACCACTCCGCCAAAGGCTTCGCAGATGCTCTGATGTCCCAGACACACACCCAGAATTGGGATTTTTCCAGCGAACTCTTTGATCACCGGAATACAGATGCCTGCCTCCTCCGGTCTTCCAGGACCCGGGGAAAGAACAATTGCTTCCGGTGCCAGCTTTTCTATTTCTCCCAGGGAAATTTCGTCATTTCGAACCACCTGAATATCCGGATTAACGGACCCGATCAGCTGATACAGGTTATAGGAAAAGCTGTCGTAATTATCAATCAGTAAAATCATTCTAATCCCTCCTCTGCCTGGCTGATGGCCCTTACCACCGCTCTTGCCTTATTCTGGCACTCTTCAAATTCTTTTTCTGGTACGCTGTCTGCCACGATTCCGGCTCCCGACCGGATACAGATTTCATCTTTTTTCTTATATACCAGACGGATTGCAATGCACACATCCAGATTTCCTGTGAAATCCACATATCCGATTGCACCGCCGTAAATGCCTCTCTTGCTTTGTTCCAGTTCCTGAATGATCTGGCAGGCACGGAATTTCGGTGCCCCTGAAAGGGTTCCTGCAGGTAAGATGGCATCCACCGCGTCTATGGCATCTTTTCCCTTTTTGATAGTTCCTGTTACTGTGGAGCCCAGGTGCATAACACAGGAATAACGTTCCACAGTCAGGTATTTTTCCACTTTTACGCTGCCAAGCTCACTGATTTTTCCAATATCGTTTCTTCCCAGATCCACAAGCATATTGTGCTCGGCAAGTTCTTTTTCATCCTGAAGAAGATCCACTTCCAGGGCTTTGTCCTCTTCCGGTGTTTTTCCTCGCGGCCTTGTTCCTGCCAGTGGGAAAGTGCTTAACTTGCCATGATCTAATTTCACCAGTGTCTCCGGGGAGGCACCTGCGATTTCAATGTCATCACTGGAAAAATAGAACATGTAGGGGGATGGGTTGGTAGCTCTCAGAACACGGTAAGTATCAAACAGGCTGCCCTCTGCTTTTGCCCTCATGGGGTTTGACAAAACCACCTGGAAAATATCGCCCTCGTGGATATAATGCTTCGCTGTTTCCACCATCTGGCAATATTTTTCTTTAGGGAACTGAGGCTGGATTTCAGATTTAAGCCTGATCGGAGGGAAGATTTTTTTCTCCCCCTTTTTGATCAGTTCTGTCATTTCTTCCAGTTTTTTACAGGCCTGTTTATAGGACTTTTCCAGATCCTCTGTCATCACACCTGTGATGAGAAGAACCTTCTGGCGGTAGTGATCGAATGCGATCACATCATTAAACAGCATCAGATCCAGATCCCGGAAATCCTGCTGTTCCTTATCTTTTAGCTCCAGCTTGGGTTCACTGTATTTGATGTAGTCGTAGGAGAAGTAACCTACCAGACCGCCGGTAAATGTGGGCATATCGTCCATAACCGGACTTTTGTACTGACTGATGATTTCACGGATGGCATCGCCTGGATGGGCAACCTGTCGAACCTCTTCTGTACTGCTTTCTGTACTGCTTTCTGCAGCATTGCCGCTTCTACCAAAAGTTTCCGTCTTACTTGTTTTTCGAATTCGCAGGATTCCGTCTGTACAGGTGATTTCCATGGAAGGGTCATATCCCAGAAAAGAATACCTGCCCCACGCTTCGCTCTGGCTGGCGCTTTCCAGCAGATAGCAGTGATGACTCGCCTTTTGCAGAATCCGCATCATCTCTACTGGTGTGTAGCTGTCTGCGTATAACTCTTTGCAGATTGGAATTCTTTTGTAATCTCCTGCTGCCATTTCCCTGATTTTTTCAAACGTTGGATACATAGAACACCTCCCGATTTATTACCTGAACAGTGCACGCGCCGCATCCTCGCAGAGCGTTTTTAGGTGTAACAGGAACATTACGGAGTAATTTTCTAGTACACAAAAAACCCGTCCAGGACAGAATTTCCATATCTGTCAAGGACGGGTCTGAATATTCACCCGCGGTGCCACCTTGCTTCACGATAAAATCGTGCTCTTAACGGAATACCATCATATTCCTGACAACTGACGTATGTCCTACGTCGCATAATACTTGGCTTCTACAGAATCTACTTTCATGCTTCAATCAGATATGTCTGCAATTCTCTGCATTTGTTCTGCACGCATTCTGCCTTTCCATGCGCCCTCAGCGGCCCATTTAACAAACTGCCTTACCGCCCGGCTCTCAGCCTCCCGGACTCTCTGTGGGTGCACGATTGTTTTTATTCCCGCTTCATCGGTTTAGTTCGTTGAATCGAATTTTTATTTAAAATAGCATATGGGCAACGAATTGTCAAGCAATTTTTTCATATTTTATAAACATTTATTAAAATTGATTTCCTCTAAAGTAAAAAATCTGCCTGTGAATTTTCTCATCACAGACAGATCTCACATTATTATATTAATTTACTTACTGCTCTTTTTCATAAAGAAATTCTTCCGGTAAAGTAACATGAAAGTCTTTGGCTACTGCGCGGAAATCATCAGGAGTAATGGTCTGAAGCTTACGCGGTGCCATGGACATTACCTTCACCAGGATTTCCGCGGACTTCTCTACTGTATGGAGAAGGCCAAAGGTCAGGTCAAAGTCCTCACCGGAGCAGAACATTCCATGATGTGCCCAGATAACAACGTCATATTTCTTCATCAGCTCCGCTGTTTTTACTGCAATTTCTCTTCCGCCTGGTACCATCCAGCCTACAACACCTACACCATCCGGGAAAACAACCGGGCATTCTGTTGCAGACTCCCACAGCTCTCTTGTAAATACCTTGTCATCCAGTGGAAGGACAAAGGTTAATGCGATGGTGTTGGTTGTATGTGCGTGATAAATAACACGATGTCTGCCGTTTGTAAGCTTCTTTTTTACCTCATGATTCATAAGGTGGGTTGGAAGCTCGCTGGTTGGACGGCCGCCTTCTACCAGTCCCCAACGGATCCTGTAATTAACACCCTTGTCATCCAGTTCAATGATTGCAAGACATGCTTCCGGGTCAACTGCTATGTTTCTGAAATATTTGCCGCTTCCGGTTACTAGGAAAAACTCTCCTGCAAGTCCCGGCACCTCTGTGCCGATAGGCTGCCACTCACCTGGTGCATTCAGACGGGGACGGATCATTTCTACTTCTTCTGCTTTCAGACGATAGCTTAAGTTTCCGCCATTTCTCTCATGCCAGCCCTGCTGGAAACCATCGTCTGCCATTTTGATAAAGCCCTTCATAAATTTGGAATCTAAAATCTTCATACCATCTTCTCCTCTTCTATTTTTCGTATCGCCAACTGACGTTTCCTAATAGGAAAAACAATTGTCAGCTGATCGCAATTATGATCTCAGGGCGTGTTTGTGAGCCCTTTCTTATGAGACCATACGAATACGCTGCGTCCGTTCTTTTTCTTCTTGCAGGTATCCGGTATGCTTTTGTTTGCTCTTCTTGTTTACAGACTCAGTATAACACCAATTCTCATTTTGGAAAGAACCTTACTTGCCAAATTGTTTTCCGCTTTTTGCAAATAAGGACCCAAAATAAAAATTTCTGTTTCCAGAGCATGTTTGAGAAAGGCTCTAGTTTTCTTTTTTTCCAATAAAATAGTAAAAAAATATAATTCTAAATTTTTTTGAAAAAATTAAAAAAAGTTGTTGACAATTTGCGACAGTTGATAGTATAATAGCAAAGCGAGCTGCGGAAGAGAAGATACTTCACAGTTTGTATATGGGGTCTTAGCTCAGCTGGGAGAGCATCTGCCTTACAAGCAGAGGGTCACA
>OGPP01000384.1_pt1 | contig 47745 bp, 47 predicted proteins | sample 1553021 | NCBI WGS metagenome assembly OGPP01 (sample SAMEA2580217, study PRJEB22360) | human gut metagenome | biome: human gut; feature: human-associated habitat; material: faeces | place: Denmark | collected 2008/2010
CCACCGAAATGGCGGTGAGCACCGGGCCTTTGCCGCGGTAGATGTTATGGAACTTATAGCCGACCTTTGCGGTCACTTTGACCCATGCCCGCTGCTCGAGGGCCTTGTAGCCGTCGTAGCTGCAGGGGAAGCCCACGAACTGGATGTCCTGCACGCAGCAGGTCATGGCGAACCGGCCCGGCACGAAACTGTTCTTGCCGGCACGGTTGGTCTGGCAGACCTGTGCGAGGAACTTGACGGTCTTGCCCGCGTACTTCTGGGGCTCGTCCTGACAGTCCATATACCAGATGCCGTAATCGTCGTCCGGGATGTCGATGACCGGGGCGTTGATGTCGAAGGGCAGCGGGTCGGGGATGTCGTCGTAAGCCACGCTGCCGTCCTTGAACTCGTAGGCGATGTCGCACTTGCGGGATGCCTGACGCACCAGCTTGTGCAGCTCCTGACGGGCGGCGTCGTTGTTGACGGCCTCGGCGCGGTTGAAGACGATGAGCTCACTGCGGGCGATCTTGTCCAGCATCAGCGCACGCATGGAGTTGTCGCGGGCGTAGGTCAGCGCGGTGGTGCCGTCGGCGGTGGCGATGCACTGGTAGACGATCCAGTTTTCGGGCAGATTGTTTGCCAGATCCTGCAGCATCCACATACCGTTGTACTCGATGACCACGCGGCCTGCGTCGGCCTCCCTGGCCAGCTTTGCGAGGTTCTGGGGGTTCAGCTCGGCCTTGTCCTCGAGGTTGTAGAGGGTCACGCCGGGGAAGGCGAACTTCTTCTCATTGTACTCTTCTTCGCCCTCCTCGCAGACCAGCAGAAGGGTCTTGTCGCCGGAGTCGAAGTTGGGGTCTTCAAAGGTCTCCTGAATGAACTTGGTCTTGCCGCTCTCGAGGAAGCCCACAAACAGGTAAACCGGGATCTCATTTGCCATAATCTTTTATCCTTTCAGGGTCGGGGCCGATCAGCAGCCGAACAGTGCAGCGATGGCCTTTTCATCCAGCTTGGAGCCGATGACCACCAGCTTGCCGCCGACGTCTGCACCGCGTGCGCGGACTTCCCACTCGCCGGGAACGTAGTCGAACTCCAGCCAGCCGTCTGCGCCGCCGTCCACGATGCCCTTGGAGCGGAGGATCATGCCGTAATTGCCGGTGTCCAGCTCGGTGAGGGCGTGCTCAATGTCAGCCTTGGAGAACTTCTTGGCCGTCTCGACGCCCCAGCTGGTGAAGACCTCATCGGCGTCGTGGTCATGATGATGGTGGTGATGATGGCCGCAGCAGCAATGCTCGTCGTGGTCATCGTCATCATGGTCGTGGTGGTGATGATGCTCATGCTCATCTTCATCATCGTCATCGTGGTCATGGTGATGGCCGCAGCAGCAATGCTCGTCGTGGTCATCATGGTCGTGGTGGTGATGGTGCTCGTGCTCATCCTCATCATCGTGGTCGTGGTGATGATGATGTTCGTGCTCCTCTTCCTCGTCCTCGTGGGCGTGCTCTGCGTTAGCCTTGGCAGCCATGGCGATCAGCTCAGCCTTGAAGTCGTCCTTGGTGGACATGGCCTTCAGGATCTGCTCGCCGGTCAGGGCGTCCCAGGCAGTGGTGACGATGGTAGCGGTGGGGTTCTTCTCACGCAGCATGGCCACAGCGGCGGCGATCTTTTCCTCGGTGGCGTTCTGGGTGCGGCTCAGGATGATGCAGCTTGCGTGGCTGATCTGGTCGTCGTAGAACTCACCGAAGTTCTTCATATACATCTTGACCTTGTTGACGTCGGCCACGGTGACGAAGCTGCTCAGCTGAACATCCAGATGCTCGGCCACGCCCTCGACAGCGCGGGTCACGTCGGACAGCTTGCCGACGCCAGAGGGCTCGATAACGATGCGGTCGGGGTGGTACTGCTCCACCACCTGCTGCAGAGCGGCGCGGAAATCGCCCACCAGAGAGCAGCAGATGCAGCCGGCGTTCAGCTCATTGATCTGGATGCCGGACTCCTTCAAAAAGCCGCCGTCGATGCCGATCTCGCCGAACTCGTTCTCGATGAGCACGACCTTCTGGCCTGCAAAGGACTCTTTGATGAGCTTCTTGATAAGGGTGGTCTTACCGGCGCCAAGGAAGCCGGAGAAAATATCGATCTTGGTCATAGTCTGAAATGCCTCTTTCTTTTATGCAGACGCCGCAAAGGCGCTGCCCAGCAGGCCCGTCGGGCCTTACAAGCAGTCCGGGCCGCTGAGTGCTGACCCGTAAAATTCCTACACTCCTATTATAACAAGGCTGTCAATGGCAAACCGGCCTTTTTGATGAGAAATTTGTAACATTTTTTGCAATTTGTTTGCATTTTCGGGCGGCAGGGGCAAAACAAAAGCTCCCCGCAAGCAGGCAGGGAGCAAAAAATGCGGTGTCAATCGGCAGTCTGCCCCATCTCTTCAATAATCCATTCGGCGATTTTCTCAGTCTTTTCGTCCGTCTCGCCGGTGAACCAGAAAATGCCGTCTTCCGTCTCCACCCGGAGGAACTTCCCGGCGGTGGGGTCGAGGCAGAGATGCACGGTGCCGTCGTGTACCATGACAAAAGAACCCTGCCAGTAGTGCTCCAAATCGAGGCCGTGTATCCGGCCGGCCTCCGGCAGGGAGGAATAAACCTGAACCTCGGTGATGTCGTCTATGGGAATCGTGTACTTCTGAGTCTTTCCATGGTAGGATTGCAGCTCTACCGTGGGCGACACTTGCAGTTCCAGCCTTGCGGGGGTGTGGTCGAGAACGCCCAGCACCGGCCCAACCAGCAGAATGCTGACGATTGCAATGACATTGACCGCCATAGCGATTTTACCCCGGAGGGTGGCGAGGTTGACAGCGCTTCCTTTGCCGATACGTTTGGGAACGGAGATGCGCTTGTCGTCGGGGTCATAATAGAGCAGACCGTATTTCCATGCGGCGTCCTCGGGCGCGGCAGGCCAGCCGTGGGCATCCCGCAGTTTTTGCAGAGCGCGGTTCCCCCACAGACAGGGCAGATACGGCAGGGCCAGACTTCCGAAAAAGAAATAGACCCAGACCGTGACATAAAACAGCGAATTGGGCGCGAAAAACAGCCCGACACTCACAGCGGCACAGAGCAGGCAGATGGTGCGCAGTCGGCGCAGATACCGCTGTACGATGTCCTGCACTTCGGGCAGCTCGGCGGCATTCTGCGGCAGCGTGACGCCCAGTAGGGCGCCGTTCCGCTCGATGCGTTTCAGGCTCAGATAGTCGATGCCAACACAGACGATAAGGCAGACGAGCATGATGATGGAAAATACCATGAAAACGCCTCCATTCTATAAAGAGCTTCCGACCCTAGCATACACGGAAAAACGCGAAAAGTCAAAACATCGCCCATGAATTGCATTCTGCGCCCCGGAATGATACAATAAGGTACAGCAAACCATCGCCGCCGGACGTTTTTCCGGCAGAATAAAGAAAGAAGGCTTTTTGACATGAGTATGAATACCGTTCCCGAGCGTCTGGCCGCCCTGCGCGCGGCCATGAAGGCAAACGGCGTGGACGTCTACCTCATCCCGGTGGGAGACCCGCACGCCAGCGAGTATATGCCCGACCACTACACTGCCCTGACCTACTTCTCCGGCTTCCACGGCGAGAACTCCAACTTCGTCGTCACCATGACCGAGAGCGCTGTCTGGGCCGATGGCCGTTACTTCGTGCAGGCCGAGAAGGAGATCGCTGGCACGGAGATCCAGCTGATGCGGATGGGCGAGCCGGGCGTGCCGACCGCCGAGCAGTACTGCGGCAAAGTCCTGCCCGAGGGCGGCAAGCTGGGCCTCTGCGGCCTGACCGCTTCCTGCGGTCTGGTGCGCAGCCTGCAGAAAGAGCTGGACGCCAAGAAAGGCACCATCAAGCTGCTGAACCTCGAGGACGAGCTGTGGACGGAGGGCCGTCCCGCCCTGCCCGCTACCCCGGCATGGCTCCTGCCGAAAGAGTACGCAGGCTTCTCCCCTGCCGAGAAGCTGGGCCAGCTGCGTGCGAAGCTCTCTGAGCTGGGCTGCACCGCACAGCTGGTGGGCAAGCTGGACAATCTGGCATGGCTGCTCAATCTGCGTGCGATGGACATTCAATGCACCCCTTATGCAATGGCTTACTGCTATGTGACCCCCGATAAGGCGACCCTCTTCATCAACACCGCCCGCGTCAGCGCCGAGGCTGCCGCGGAGCTGAAGGCAAACGGCGTGGAGTTGACTGAGTACGACGATGTGCTTACCTTCCTGGCCGCCCAGACCGAAGAGCAGACCGTTCTGGCCGACCCCGTTTCCGTCAACTACGCCGTCTACCAGACCCTGCAGGCCAACCCGGCTCTGACCGTCAAGGACGAGGCCGACCCCCTGCTGCCCATGAAGGGCGTCAAGAACGAAGTCGAGCTGGCTCACACCCGCGAAGCTCACGTCCGCGACGGCGTGGCTATGGTCCGCTTCCAGATCGAGCTGGAGAACCGTCTGGCCGCCGGCGAAGAGCTGACCGAGCTGACCATCGACGAAATTCTCCACAAGTACCGCAGCGCACAGGACAGGTTCCTGACTGAGAGCTTCGGCACCATTGCCGCTTACGGCCCCAACGCCGCCATGATGCACTACCACGCCACCGAGGAAGACCACGCAAAGCTCGAGAAGAAGGGCTTCTTGCTGGTGGACAGCGGCGCGACCTATATGGACGGCACCACCGACATCACCCGCACCTACCCGCTGGGTGAGCTGACCGAGGACGAGCGCCTGTTCTACACCTGGACTTTACAGTGCCACATCGACATCGCCCGGGCTGTCTGGCTGGACTACTGCGACGGCCATATGCTGGACACCATCGCCCGTGAGCCGCTGTGGCGTCACCTCATCAACTACCGCTGCGGCACCGGCCACAGCGTCAGCCACGTGGGCAACGTCCACGAAGGCCCCCACGCCCTGAACGGCCGCAACACCACCGTCTTCAAGCCGGGCATGATCGTCACCGACGAGCCGGGCGTCTATGAAGGCGGCGTCGTCGGCATCCGCATCGAGAATGAGCTGGAGTGCTACCACAAAGCATCCAACCAGTACGGCGAGTTCCTGGCATTCTGCCCCATCACGTTCGTGCCCATCGCCACCTCCCCCATCGTCCCGGGCGTTCTGAGCCGCGACGAGCTGGATTGGCTGAACGCCTACCACCGCGAGGTCTTCGAGAAGCTGGCTCCCCGCCTGACCGAGGACGAGCGCGACTGGCTGGCTAAGAAGTGTGCCGCCATCGGAGCGTAAAATTCCTCTAAAAGGCTCCCCTATTAGGGGAGCTCCGCGACATGCCCGTGTCAGCGGGATGGAGCGGTGAGAGGTTGAATTTCAACAAAAGCGGGAGGCCCCGCAGGGGCCTCCCGCTTTTCTTTAGGATGAGATCTCTGCCTTGTGCTCTTTCCAGTAGGCTTTCGCCTCGTCGATGACCTTCTTGAAAGGGCCGGAGGGGTAAGTGCTCTCGGCGATGTCGATGAGGAATTTGTAGAGCTGGGGCCGCACCTGCTCATACATCCCAAGCCGGGTGTAGAGGTCCTTGTAGTAGTGGAACACCTGGATCTTGTTCTGCACCAGAGCGGCGGGCTTTATCTGGGTGTGGCAGATGCTCTGAGGGTTCTGGACGTAGTAGTAGCCGGGCTGCGGGATGGACGCAAAGACTTCGGCGTACTGGATATACTGCATGTTGAACACGAGGTCTTCGGCCCAGCGCATCTCGCTGGTAAAGCGGATGTCGTGCCGGGTGAGGATGTCGCGGCGGTAGAGCTTGTTCCAGAGCACGCTGTAAAAGTAAGAGGCGGGCTTATCCATCAGGCGGCGGGCGAAGGTGTCCTTGTCGTAGACGCCCTCGGGCAGGAAACCGTATTCCCGGTTCTCCGGCGGGCGTGCAACATGCATGACGCCGAGGTCATCCTGGATCTTTTCCAGCACCTGTTCCGGCTTCGACGCCCCGGCGGGGATGACCATGGTGTAGGGCGAGATGACGAGGTCGGCCCCGGTCTTCTCTGCCGCCTCCACCAGCCGGGCCGTGTAGTCCGGGGCGATGTAGTCATCGCTGTCCACGAACTGGACGTACTTGCCGCCGGCAAGCTTCAGGCCGAGGTTCCGGGTGTCGGACACGCCGGAGTTTGCCTTGTCCACCAGCAGGATGCGGCTGTCCTTTTTGCGGAACTCCTCACAGACGGGCAGGCTCTTATCTTTGGAGCCGTCGTTGATGACGATGAGCTCGAGGTTCTTGTACTCCTGCCCGCAGATGCTTTCGAGGCAGCGGCTCAGGTGGCTCTGGGCATTGTACACAGGGACGATGATGCTGACGAGAGGCATTTCCATAGCAGTTTCTCCTTTTGCTTTCTTCTGTTTTTTATAGCAATGATACTCCCGCCGGGCCGAAAAAGCAAGCGCCGGCGGCAGGCCCGAAAGGGGGGCTTCGGAATGATATTTCATATCGCGGTGTGCAGCCCGGACAGCGTCCTCCGCAGCCGGGTGGAGCGGCAGTGTCTCGACTATTATGCCCGGCGGGACGACGCCTGCATCATCGAGCAGCTGGACAGCCCGGAGGCCCTGCTGGCCCGGGACGACGCCGGGGAGCGGTACGAGCTGTACCTCATCGAGCTGCCGTCCACGGCAGCCGCCGCGTCGCTGCGGGCAGCGGCTGCACTCCGCAGCCGGGGGCGGCGCAGCCCGCTGGCTTTTCTGGCCCACACGCCCGCCCACGCCTACAGTGCCTACCGGGTGGACGCCATGCAGTATTTATTGCTGCCTGTCCCGCCGGAACAGCTGGACGCTCTGCTGGCCCGGGCCGCCGAGCCGGAGTACGGCCCGGCCATCCCGGTAGCCACGGCGCCGGGTCTGCGGGTGCTGCCCTTCGCGGACATCGAATACCTCGAGTGTACCCACCATGTGGTGCATTTCCATCTCGCCAGCGGCGAGGATGTGCCGTCCCTGTCTGTCCGGGTGCCGTTTGCACAGGTGGCACAGCCGCTTTTGGCGGATGAGCGCTTCGTCCAGCTTCATCGCTCTTATGTGGTCAATCTGGCGGCGGTGTCCCAGCTGGCGGCGGGTGAGTTCTGGATGCAGAGCGGCGCACGGGTCCCTGTCCCCCGCGGGCGGGAGCCTGCAGCCCGCACGGCGCTGAAAGATTATCTGGAAAAGCAGTTCCGATAAAGCAATGGGGAGGCCCGGAAGGGCCTCCCCATTGCTTTATAATTTTGTCCAGTCCAGCTGCGTCCAATCCGTTATGTACTGGTCGGCGAGGCGCTGCAATTCGGGCTGATCGGCAGCGCTGGTCTCATCCTCGATGTCGATGAGGTAAAAGCCGCACTGCCTGGCCGTACGGGTGGCGTAGACAGCGTCCTCGCAGACGACGGCGTCGGCGGGTTCGCTGCCGCCCAGCCGCTCGAGGACTTCGTGGAACACCTCGGGGTGGGCCTTGCTCTTCGCGCCCTGCGCGGTGTAGAAGAACTCGAAATAGTCTGCGACGCCCAGCCGGGTGAGCACCTCTTCGCACTGCTCTGCCCAGGTGTTGGAGCAGATGCACATCCGCACGCCCTCGGCTTTCAGCCGGGCCAGCATCTCCCGGACGCCGGGCTTCAGCTCAACTTTTTTGTACAGGTCCCGGATGACCTGCCGCATGGCAGGCTCGTAGTCCCGCAGGGTCAGGGGCAGATCGTAGGTGCGGATGAGATATTCCGCGCCCTCCACCATCCCCATGCTCAGCAGAACATCGTGGATGCCGGGTCTTGCGGTGCGGCCATAGCGGCGCAGCAGCTCCAGCGGTGCGCCCTGCCACACCACGGTCATGCTGTCGGTGAGGGTGCCGTCCATGTCGAAAATCCATTGCTTGCGGTGCATCTGTCGTCCTCCTGAATCGTTCTGGCAAGGTGAATTTATTATAGCACATTTTTTGTTACAAAAACAGAGAGAAATCTCCCGGGAAATATGCTATAATCTAGGCAAAACCGGAACACATCAAAGGAGGCAGAAAACATGGCGCAGAACAACACCCCCGTAAAGGCGCTGGTGCTGGCGGGCGGGGGCGCCCGCGGCAGCTATCAGGTGGGCGTCTGGCGGGCGCTGATCGAGCTGGGCTGGCGGCCCCAGATCATTACGGGTACCAGCGTCGGCAGCCTGAACGGCGCCATGTTCGCCCTCGACCTCTACGAGACGGCCCGGGACATGTGGCTGACCATCCGCAGTCAGGATGTGATGGAGCTGCCCGCCGAGGATGCGCCGCTTTCCGAGCTGCACGCATTCCTCAAAGACGCTGTGACTCAGGGCGGCATGGACGTCACGCCGCTGGAAGAGATCGTCGAGCGGGTGCTGGACGAAGAGAAACTCCGCAAAAGCCCCATCCGGCTGGGCCTTGTGACCGTGGAGCAGAAGACCCTCAAGGCCCGGGAGCTTCCGCTGGAAGACATCCCCGAGGGCAAGGTGAAAGACTATCTGCTGGCCTCTGCGGCCTGCTTCCCCGCCCTGCGGGCCCACACCATCGACGGGGTGTCTTACCTCGACGGCGGCTACCGGGATAATATGCCCACCGCGCTGGCCCAGAAGATGGGCGCAGAAGAGCTGGTCTGTGTAGACCTGGAGGGTGTGGGCATCACCCGCCCCAACCGCACCGGCCTGCCCACCACCCTCATCCGAAGCTACTGGGAGCTGGGCGACATCCTCCACTTCGAGCCCGCCACCGCCCGGCGGAACATCGAGCTGGGCTACCACGATACATTGCGGGCCTTCGGGCGGCTGCGAGGCTGCGCCTACGCTGTGGACAGCGGGGCTGAGAGCAGTGCGGATGCCGCCGCATTCCATGCGGCCTTCGAGGCCGTCCAGAAGGACGTGCGGGAAAAGCACCCCTCCACCCTGACGGCAGACGCCGCTCTCCTGCTGGCAAAACTCTCGGATGCAGAGCTTGCCCCGCTGGAAGCCGCGGCTGAGGACGTGGGCGTAGACCCCGCCCCCTACTACACCACCCGTACTTTGGGAGAAGCTTTCCTTGCAAAATGCGACTTCGAGCGCCTCAGGAGCTTCGAGCCGCTGTTCGAGGGTGAAGCAGGCCCGGCGCAGGCCGCACGGGCCGCTCTGCTGCCCAACACCTTTTTGCAGGCACTGGTCTGCCGGGCGCTGACCGGCAGAGTGCCGCCGGAGGAGATGGAAACATGAAGGTATATAAGGGCTTTACCGCATCGCCCGGCCTCGTGCTGGGTCAGGTCAGCCGGCTGGACCGCCCGCCGCTGGTGTTCGGCGAGGGGCCTTTCCACCCCGAACAGGAAAAGCAGGCGCTGGAAGACGCCATCAAGGTCGCTCAGCAGGAGCTGGACGAGATGGCCGGCCGCGCCGCGCCCTCGGAGCAGGCCATCTTCCTGTTCCAGAGCATGATGCTGGAAGACGAGGGCTTCATGAATGAGGTGGCTTTCCAGATAAAAGCCGGCGTCGGTGCCGCCGAGGCGATGGACCGTGTGGGCCGCCGCTACGCCGCCCAGCTGGCCGCCATGAAGGACAACGCCTACATGCAGCTGCGGAGCGTGGACATCCTCGACGTGACCCAGCGCATCACCAACATCCTCTGCCATCGGCTCCGCAGCTGGCAGGCCCTCGACCACCCGGTCATCCTTGCGTCTGACCTGCTCATGCCCACCGATCTGTTCAGCGTCCCGGCGGGCCGCATCCTCGGCCTCATCACCGCCGAGGGCAGCGGCCAGAGCCATGCGGCCATCATCGCCCGCTCGCTGAACATCCCGGGCATCACCCAGGTGGGCGAAGATTTCCTGAAAGACTGCGACGGCCGCGAGGTCATCCTGAACGCCACCGAGGGTGAGTGCATCCTTGACCCGGATGCCGCCGCCCGGCAGAGCGCCATCACCTGCATCTGCGAGATGCAGCGCCAGAACGAGGAGCTGAACGCCCAGCTCGAGCTGCCCAACCGCACCCGGGACGGCGAAGAATTCGAGCTTCTGGCCAACTGCTTCGGCCCCGAGGACGTAGGGACCGCGATGGAGTCCGGCGCGTCCGGCGTGGGCCTGCTGCGCAGCAGCTACATGATGATGCCCGGCCACGCCATGGACGAGCAGGAGCAGTATCTGTTCTACACCTCCTGCCTCGCCGCCGCCAGGGGCAGGATGGTGACGGTGCGCACCTTCGACTTCGGTGCTGACCGCACCATGGCCGACGCCTATCAGGGCGTCCAGTCCTCCAAGCTGGGCCTGCGGGGCATCCGCAGCAGCCTGCGCAATCTGCCCCAGATGGCAGTTCAGATCTGCGCCCTCATGCGTGCCGCCACAAAAGGCCCGCTGCGGGTCATGTTCCCCATGGTGACAGACGTCGAGGACTGGGATTCCGCCATGCAGGTGGTAGACCACTGCCGCCGCAAGCTCACCGAGCGGGGCGTGGAGTTCGAGCCTGACGTCCCCTTCGGCGTCATGCTCAGCGTACCCGCCGCCTGCATGACGGCAGAGGACTTCACGGCTCACGGCTGCCGCTTCTTTGTCATCGGCACCAACGATCTGACCCAGTACACCCACGCGGTGAGCCGGGAACTGGCCATTGCCGAGCACTACTACCGTCCCGCAAGCCCGGCCATGAAAAAGCTCATCGCCATGGTGGTGGACGCCGCCAGGAAAGCGGACATCCCCGTCACCATCTGCGGCCTCGCCGTCGGCAATGCCGTCAACGCGACCCAGTATCTCCGCCTCGGACTGCGCAGCTTCTCCATGAGCCCGCAGAATCTGCTGACCATCAAAAAGGCTCTGCGGGATGCGGATGCGAAATAAACCGTGCCATTGACAGTTTGAAGTTGATGTAGTACAATGTACTATGAGAAGGAGATGATGGTATGGCATTCTCGATTCGGTTATCGGAAGAAGAACGGCAGCTGGCCGACAGCTATGCAAAGCTCCATTCCATGTCAATGGGCGAAGCGTTCAAGCGGGCGCTGTTCGACAAAATCGAAGAGGATTATGACATTACCGCCGCAGAGGAAGCCTACGGCGAGTATCAGCGCAGCGGAAAGAAGAGCCGCCCGGTGGGTGAGTTCTGGAAGGAACTCGACTTATGAAATACCGGGTGGAAACGACGCCGCGATTTGAAAAGGAATTTCGAAAATTAGACCGCTATACCCAGCGGATGCTGAAAGCGTGGATAGACAAAAACCTCGTGGACTGCGCTGACCCACGCGCCCACGGCAAGGGCCTGACGGCCAACCGGAGCGGACAGTGGAGGTATCGCATTGGAGATTACCGTCTGCTCTGCCTCATTGAGGATGAAGAGCTGGTGATCCTGGCTTTGACAGTAGGCCATCGGCGTGAAGTGTATCAGAACTGAATACAGCAAAACGGCGTCCCACCTCGGCGGGACGCCGTTTCTGATGTCAGAACTTACTCGAGGTTCCCCGTCAGGGTCATGACGGCAGAGACGACGGCCAGCGGGGCCGTCTCACAGCGGAGGATGCGGGGGCCGAGGCCGACGGTCTTTGCGCCGGCTTTTGCGGCCATTTCGGCTTCCTCGGCGGCGAAGCCGCCCTCTGCGCCGGTGATGATGGCGATCTTCAGCTTTTCGCCATCGGCGGGCGTGGCCTCAGCCAGCAGCTGGCGCAGGGGTGCGCCGCCGCACTCGTAGCAGAAAAGCACGAGATCATACTGGTCGAGGCTGCGGCAGACGGCCCCGAAGTTGGGCAGCGGAAGGGCCACATCCGGCAGGATGCCCCGGCCGCACTGCTTGGCGGCTTCAAAGGCGATGCGGTTGTAGCGCTCGTTTTTCTGCTCTTCCTTCTTGGGCGCGGCCACGCAGTAGCGGCTGAAAAACGGGATGAAGTGGTCACAGCCCAGTTCGACGCCATGGCGGATGACCTGCTCCAGCTTGTCCTGCTTGGGGTAGCCCACCAGCAGGGTGACGTCCACGGTGGGTTCTGCGGCGCTGGGGTAGCCCGGCTCCACGCTGAACTCCACCGTCTCGTCGCCGAAACCGGTGATGGTGGCAGTATACTCGACGGCGCTGCCGTCACAGAGGATGACGGTGTCCCCCAGTTTGCCCCGCATCACGCGGGAGAGATGGTGGGCGTCGGCCCCCCGCAGCACGGCGGTGCCGTCGGAAATTTCAGTGGTAAAATAACGGTGCGGCATATTTTTGATCCTTTACATCTTAGGCTCTCCCTTTGGGAGAGCTGGACGCGAAGCGGCCTGAGAGGGCAAGCCCGTTGAAAAATTTACGCTTTTTTGCAGACGATGCACTCCCAGCCGCGCTTCTCCTTCACTTCCAGCACAGCGAGGCCGGCGGCTTCCAGCGCAGCGATGACCTCATCCTTCCGGCTGTCGATGATGCCGCTGGCGATGAAGACGGCGTCGTCGGCCATCAGGCCGGGGACGGCGGGGGCCAGCGACATGATGGCGTTGGCCACGATGTTGGCTGTGATGATGTCGTACTTGCCGCTGGCCTTGTCGGACAGATCACCCACGAGGACGGTCAGCTTGTCGGCTACGCCGTTGAGGGCGGCGTTCTCGCCGGCGGTTCGGACGGCCACGGGGTCGATGTCCACGCCCTCAGCCACAGCTGCGCCCAGCTTGAGGGCTGCGATGGCGAGGATGCCGCTACCGGTGCCGATGTCCAGCACCCGCTCGCCGCCCTTGACCCGCTCGTCCAGCACTTCGAGGCAGAGGTTGGTGGTCTCATGGCCGCCGGTGCCGAAAGCAAGGCCCGGGTCGAGGATGAGCTTGACGCGGTCGGTGTCGTAGTCCTGCCAGGACGGCACGATGGCGAGGCGCTGGCCCACGTCCATCGGGTGGTAGTATTTGCGCCAGCCGTTCTGCCAGTCCTCCTGCTCCACGCCCTCGGTCTCAGAGGTGTAGGGGATGCCTGCGGCCTCCATCCGGGCCGCGATGAGGGCCAGCGTCTCCACCGGCGAAGCGCCCGGCTCGAGGTACATGTGGATGATGACGGTGTCCCGGGGCTTGTCCAGCAGCTCCTGCTCGATGAGGTCCACGTGGGCGATCTGCTCCACCTGTTCCTCGATGTCGCTGTAGTCTTCGATATAAATGCCGCCCTCCGCGATCATGGTGGCCACGGCCTCGGCGGCCTCGGCGTCGGCTTTGGATACGGTCAGGCGAATATCAGTCCATTCCATAAGGATGCTCCTTCCGTGTATTGGGGATATACTGCCTTTATAGTACCCGATTCCGGCCCGGGATGCAAGCTCTCGGGCCGAAAGATACCCGAAAAGGCTTTCTTTTTTCCCGGCAGTATGTTAATATGGTGTTGTACCCGGACTGGGTCCGGGCGGCTTCCTGCCGGAAGCGCCCGCCGCATCGTTCCCCAAAGGAGGAATTATCGTATGTTTTTAGGAATGGATATTTACAGCTGGATCGCTGCTATCGTCATCGCGCTCATCGTCACATTCCTTCCCATCACGCTGCCGTTCAAGATCGTTCTCGCCATGGTGGCCATGGCCTGCTTCTACTTTGGACGCAAGTATTATCACAATCATAAGAACGGCGGGGCCGAGACGCCCAGCATGAGCTCTGCCGAGAGCGAGGCACTGGCCTCCGGCATCCTGAAAGCCCTCGGCGGCAAGGACAATATCGTCAAGGTGGACTACTGCGCCACCCGCCTCCGCTTTGAGGTACACAGCTACGCCTCCGTGGACGAGGCCGCTGCCAAGGCCGCAGGCGCAGAGGGCGTCATCCGCCCGGCCAAGAACGCCTGCCAGGTGGTCATCAAGGGCGATGTGCAGGCCGTGTACGATGCCCTGCGCAAGCAGCTGTAACCAAGAAGCCGTTTTCTTGCGAAAACAGCTTCTCGAACACCGCCGGGAACGGGCCGCCGCGTCCGGCCCGGCGGTATTTTTATCGGAAAGGAATTTTGATATGAAGCCCCAGACCTTTACGTGGAAGAAACTCACCGCCGACGAGCTGACGCGGGTGTATCTGGACGAGATGCACCGCGATTTCCCGCCCAGCGAGCTGAAACCCCTGAGCATGATTCTCAACAGCGAAGCCGCCGACATGGCCCACACATGGGGCGTGTTCGAGGGGGAGACGCTGGTGTCCTATCTGCTGATGGTGCGGCCTATGGGATGCGAAGTGAGCCAGCTGGACTATTTCTCCGTCCTGCCCGCCTACCGCAGCACCGGCATTGGCGCACGTCTGCTGGCCGCTCTGCCCGCCCACGAGGAGGGCGTAAAGGCCATCCTCATCGAGGCCGAGTGTCCCGAGAAGGCCGACGACGAGGCCATGGCCGTCCGGCGTCTGGGCTTTTATGCCCGCTGCGGGGCCGTTGACACCGGCTGGACGGAGCGTCTTTTCGACGCATGGTTCCGGGTGCTGGTCCTGCCTGCCGAGGGGGAGACACTGGATGCGGAGACGGCCAACAAAGAGCTGGCCGACTGCTACAGCCGGGTGATGGGCGCGGACAAGTGGCGCAGATATGTCCAGCTCTACCGCCCGGACGGCACGGAAGAGAAATTCTGATTCGATCATAGGCTCTGAAAGGCTGCTTTACGTTCTGTGAAGCAGCCTTTTTTGCACCCATCAGCGGGCGGGATGCACAAACGAACGTGCGGATTTTTGACAGTTTGACCGGAAATGTAAAATCGAGTGTCCTGTTTTCCACACCGACTTTACCAGAGGATGACAGCGGCGCAAAAACACTGCACAAAGCTTTACCTGCATTTTGCGCCGCCATGGTCGCAGCTGGATGGGCGGTGCGCTACAATAAAGGCGTCCCAAGAGAGATACAATGAGGAAAAGGAAAACAGCCCGGCCAGAACAAAAGGGCCGGCCCAATTGAAGGAGATATTATTATGAAAAAGATCACTCGTCGTTCGTTCCTGTCCGTCTGCGGCGCTGCTGCCGCTGCTGCTGCCCTGACCGCCTGCGGCGGTGCAGCTTCTTCCACTGCTGCCTCTTCTGCCGCCGCATCCAGCACCGCAGCTTCCGCTTCTTCTACGGCTGCGCTGTCCGGCAATGTCGCCACCGGCGGTTCCACCTCTATGAAGAACGTCATCGCCGCCCTGACCGAGGGCTTCGCTGAGCTCGAGCCGGATGTCACCATCAGCTATGACCCCACCGGTTCCGGCGCAGGCATCACCGGCGCTACCGATAAGACTCTGGACATCGGCCTTTCTTCCCGCGCCCTGAAGGCTGACGAGACCGGCGTCACCGGCACCATCGTAGCTCTGGACGGCATCGCCATCATCGTCAACAAGGACAGCAAGGTCGAGGACCTGACCGTTGATCAGCTCAAGCAGATGTTCACCGGCGAGATCACCAACTGGTCCGAGGTCGGCGGCGACGACGGCGAGATCGTTCTGGTGGGCCGCGAGGCTGGCTCCGGCACCCGCGATGGCTTCGAGAGCATCGTGGACGTCAAGGATTCCTGCAAGTACGCGCAGGAGCTGACGGCTACCGGCGCTGTCATCAGCGCTGTGGAGGCCAATCCTCTGGCCATCGGCTACGCTTCTCTGTCTGCCATCGGCGACACCGTCAAGGCTGTGACCGTCGGCGGCGTGGAGTGCAGCGAGGAGACCGTCAAGGACGGCAGCTATGAGGTGCAGCGTCCCTTCGTGTTCGTCACCAACGACTCCGTCACCCTTTCCGCTCAGGCTCAGGCGTTCTTCGACTTTGCTGCCAGCACCGACGCTGCCGACCTCATCCGCACCGCAGGCGCGGTGCCGGTGAACGAGTGATTTTGCGGGGGGATCCCTCAGGTGTTTTTATGAAAAGATTCGAGCTGCCCCGCACCCCGGCCCAATGGCTGGAAGCTGTCATGAACGCCATCTTCTTCCTCTGCGGCATCCTTGCTGTGGGCTGCGTGGCTGTCATTACCATCTATATGTTCCTGTCGGGCCTGCCCGCCATCGGAAAGATCGGCCCGCTGAACTTCCTCTTCGGCACCGAGTGGGCCTCCACGGCGTCTGAGCCGAAGTACGGCATCCTGCCCTTCGTGCTTTCGAGTATTTACGGCACCCTGGGCGCGTCCCTCATCGGCGTGCCGGTGGGCCTGCTGACGGCGGTGTTCCTCTCGAAAGCGGCAGTTCCCGGCGTACGCAATGTGGTCGTCACGGCGGTGGAGCTGCTGAGCGGCATCCCCAGCGTGGTGTTCGGCCTGCTGGGTATGCAGGTGCTGGTGCCTGCGGTGGCGAAGGTGTTTGGAAAGGCGTCGGGCGCCTGCCTGCTGTCGGCCATCGTGGTGCTGTCCATCATGATACTGCCCAGCATCGTGTCGGTGTCGGTGACGGCCCTCAACGCCGTGCCGCCCGAGTATGAGCAGGGCAGTCTGGCACTGGGTGCGACCGATACGGAAACCTGGTTCAGGATCAGCATCCCGGCGGCTAAGAGCGGCATTGCAGCCGGTATCGTTCTGGGCATCGGCCGCGCCATCGGCGAGGCAATGGCCGTCATGATGGTGGCCGGCAACAGCCCCAATATGCCGGACAGCCTCTTCCGCAGCGTCACCTTCCTGACCACGGCCATCGCCAAGGAGATGAGCTACGCCAGCGGCCTGCAGAAGCAGGCGCTGTTCAGCATCGCGCTGGTGCTGTTCGTCTTCATCATGGTCATCAATGTGCTGCTCAACGCTGTGCTGAAGGGAGGAAACAAGGATGAAAAGTGACTTCTCCCCCTCCCGCCGCGCATGGAACGTCATCATGACCGCGCTGGTCTGGGCGGCGGCAGTGCTGGTCATCGCCCTCACGGTGGGCGTCATCGGGCTGGTACTGGTGCGGGGCATCCCCAACATCAGCTGGGAATTCCTTTCCACCACCGCCAGCGTCCTCAAAGGCACCGACGGCATCCTGCCCGCTATCCTCAACACGTTATATGTCATCCTGCTCACCCTGCTCATCGTCCTTCCGCTGGGCGTGGGCGCGGCAGTTTACCTCACGGAGTACGCCTCCAACCGGAAGCTCATTGAGGTCATCGAGTTCACGAATGAGACGCTGGCGGGCATCCCCAGCATCATCTACGGCCTCGTGGGTATGCTGGTCTTCGCCCAGACCATGGGCTTCAAGACCTGCCTGCTCTCCGGCAGCCTGACGCTGGTGGTCATGAACCTGCCCACCATCATCCGTACCACGCAGGAGTCCCTCAAAACGGTGCCGCAGGGCTACCGGGAGGGCGCTCTGGGCCTCGGCGCGGGCAAGTGGCACATCATCCGCACCATCGTGCTGCCCTGCAGCATCGACGGCATCGTCACCGGCTGCATCCTGGCCGTGGGCCGTATCGTGGGTGAGAGCGCGGCCCTGCTCTTCACCGCCGGTGCGGCGGAAGTTATTGCGGGCAGCATCGCCAAGGCTTACACATCCAACGGCGCGACCCTCTCCGTCCTGCTCTATCTGCGGGCCTTCGAGGACGGCGACTTCGCCTCCGCCTGGGGCATCGGCGCAGTGCTGCTGGTTCTGGTGCTTCTCATCGACCTCGCAGCCCGTCTGGCAAAAACAAAGCTCAAACAGAAACAGTAAGGGGTATTTTATGGATAACAATATGCCGGTCATCTCGGCAAAAAATCTGAACCTCTGGTATGGCGACTTCAAGGCCCTCAAGGGCATCTCGCTGGACGTGGGCGAACAGGAGATCACTGCCCTCATCGGCCCCTCGGGCTGCGGCAAATCCACCTTTCTCAAGACCCTGAACCGGATGAACGACCTTGTGCCGAACGTCCGCATCGAGGGCGACGTCCGGCTCCGGGGTGAGGATATTTTCTCAAAGGAGATGCAGCTGACCGACCTGCGCCGCCGCGTGGGCATGGTCTTCCAGAAGGCGAACCCCTTCCCCATGAGCATCTACGACAATATTACTTACGGCCCCAAGCTCCACGGCGTCCGCAATAAGGCGGAGCTGGATGAGCTGGTGGAAAGCTCCCTGCGGGGCGCTGCCCTCTGGGACGAGGTGAAAGATCGCCTGAAAAAGAGCGCGCTGGGCCTCTCCGGCGGCCAGCAGCAGCGCCTGTGCATCGCCCGGGCTCTGGCTGTCAAGCCCGAAGTCCTGCTGATGGACGAGCCCACCAGCGCCCTCGACCCCGGCTCCACCATGAAGGTGGAAGAGTTGATGAGCGAGCTGAAAAAGAACTACACCGTGGTCATCGTCACCCATAACATGCAGCAGGCGGCCCGTATCAGCGACCGCACGGCCTTCTTCCTGCTGGGTGAGCTGGTGGAGTGCGGCCCCACGAGCGAAATTTTCAGCACCCCGAAGGATAAGCGCACCGAGGACTATATCTCGGGTCGCTTCGGTTAAAAAGGAGGGTTTGCGATATGAGCACACGCACACAGTACGAAGCCGACCTCGCGGCCCTGAAGGGATCGCTGGCCAAGATGAGCCAGCTCTCTGCCGACGCGGTGGAAGATGCGCTGGAAGCCCTCTGCACGGCGGACGCCGAGGAAGCAAAGGGCATCATCAAGGGCGATACCGAGGTCAACCGGATGGAGCGGGACATCGAGCACCGCTGCATGACCCTGCTGCTGCGTCAGCAGCCGGTGGCAAGTGATCTGCGCTTTATCTCTGCTGCCATGAAGGTGGTGACAGACGTGGAGCGCATCGGTGACCATGCCGCCGACATCGCGGAGATCGTCCCCCATCTGGCCGGCGTCCGCAAGGCGGGCGACCCCGCCGTGAGCAGGAGCATTGAGATGGGCCGTAAAGCCCACAAGATGCTGCAGGACGCCATGAGCGCCTTTGCGGCAGAAGATGAGGCGGCGGCAAAAGCCGTCATCGACGCCGACGACGCGGTGGACTATGACTTCAACACCATCAAGCGGATGCTGGCGGCGGAGATCGCCGCCGACCCCGGCAAGGTGGACGCCGCGCTGGATGTGCTGATGGTCATCAAGTACCTCGAGCGCATCGGCGACCACGCCGTGAACATCGCCGAGTGGGTGGAGTTCCTGCGCACGGGCCGGTATCACCACGAGAAGATGTTCTGAGTTCTGTTTTCCTCTTTTTCTTTTCCTGAAAAGCTGCTGCCCGAGGCGGGCGGCAGCTTTTGCTTTGTCGAAACCCCGTCTGAAAAATTTTGGAGTTTTTTCTTGTCTTATGCAATTTCCGGCCCGGCCGCGCCGTATTATAAGCAGAAGCCTCCCAACAGAGGGACGCTTATGAGACCTGAGCGCGGCCCGGCTCCGACATCCCCCATGTCCCCGGCTGCGCCGCAACGGAGGATACCTATGAGCATCAAGAAATTCCCGCTGGAAGCCTACGGCGCGGCCGTCAGCCGCGAAGAGCTGGTGCAGGCGGCTTTGGATGAGATCACCAAGAATTACCGCGAGGCCAGCCTCTCCAATGTGGCCCGCAGCTACGGCGTTTCTCTGGCCTATGTCAGCGAGTGCGTCCGGGCGCAGACAGGCCGTACTTATAAGGAATTGCTCCAGAAGCACCGGATGGAGACTGCCGCCCGCCTGCTGCGCCGCAGCGACTGGAACATCCAGCAGATCATCACCTACGTCGGCTACGAGAACACCAGCTATTTCTACCGCCTGTTCCACGAGCGGTACGGCCAGAGCCCCCGTGAGTACCGCCAGAGCCGCGCGGCCCGAACCCGCACACCGGCCTGACCTTTGAGCACACCGCGAAAAAAGACGTCCCGTGTCTGCGGGACGTCTTTTGATGTCTTAAGATGGAAAAACGATGCAGAGTGTGTTACAATAAAAGCCAGACCTGAAAAAATGCGGGAGTGCGCTGCGGCGCACGGAAAGAGAAGGTGGAAACGGAATGTTTCGTGGAGCACGGCGCTCTGATCTGGAGCAAATTTTAGAGATCTATGCCCATGCCCGGAAAGCAATGGCGGATTCGGGCAACCCGACCCAGTGGGGCGACAGCTATCCGCCGCAGGAGATGCTGGAAGAAGACATCGACTCCAACCGGCTGTTCGTCTATATGGTGAACGGCTGTCTCGAGGCGGTGTTTGCCTTCATCCTCGGGCCGGACCCCACCTACGCGAAAATCGAAGACGGCCAGTGGCTCAACGATGAGGTGCCTTACGGCACTATCCACCGGCTGGCCTCGGCGGGTGACCGCAGGGGCGTGGCGTCTGAGGTCATCGCATGGTGCCTCGAGCACTGCGAGAGCCTGCGGGCCGACACCCACGCCGACAACAGGATCATGCAGCATCTTCTCGAGAAGAACGGTTTTGCCCGCTGCGGCATCATCCATGTGGAAGACGGCACGCCCCGCGTCGCCTACCAGAAGCTGTCGGCCACCGTACACATGCAGGAAGAATAAGGAGGGACTGGCATGAAGATCACACAGGTAAAGCTGGGCCGCATCTCGACCCCGCTCCGCGTCCCCTTCAAGACAGCGCTGCGCACCGTGAGCAGCGTGGAGGACGTCATCGTTGAGCTGCACACCGACACCGGCGCGGTGGGCTACGGTGAGGCACCTCCCACCGGCGTCATCACCGGCGACACCACCGGTGCCATCATCGGCGCCATCCGCGACCACATCGCCCCGGCCATCCTGGGCCGCGACCTCGACGAGTTCGAGGATCTGACCGCTGCCGTGCAGAAAGCCCTCGTCCACAACACCAGCGCCAAGGCTGCCGTGGATATGGCCCTGTGGGACCTGCTGGGCCAGAAGTACAGCGCCCCGGTCTACCGGATGCTGGGCGGCGCGCGCAGCAATATCGTGACGGACATCACCATCAGTGTCAACCCGCCCGAGGAGATGGCCCGGGACGCACGCACCGCCATCCAGCGCGGTTATGACTGCCTGAAGGTCAAGGTGGGCATCGACCCGGAGCTGGACGTGGCCCGTCTGGCCGCCGTCCGCGAGGCCGTGGGCAAGGACGTCAAGCTCCGCATCGACGCCAATCAGGCGTGGAATGCAAAGCAGGCTGTCCGCATCCTCGACCAGATGCAGGAGAAGGGCCTGGACATCGAGTTCGTCGAGCAGCCTGTGCCTGCGGCTGACCTCGAGGGGATGCAGTACGTCACCCGCCACGCCAGCGTGCCGGTACTGGCCGATGAGAGCGTGTTCAGCCCGGCGGACGCCCTGCGCATCATGCAGACCGGCGCAGCCGACTTTGTGAACATCAAACTGATGAAGTGCGGCGGCATCACCAACGCCCTCCGCATCGCCTCGGCGGCGGAGGTCTACGGCGTGGAGTGCATGATCGGCTGTATGCTGGAAGCCAAGATCTCGGTCAACGCAGCCGTGGAGCTGGCCTGCGCCAAAAAGATCATCACCAAAGTGGACCTGGACGGCCCGGTGCTCTGCAGCGAGGACCACATCCTCGGCGGCGCGGTCTTCGACGAGAAGAATATCACCGTTTCGGATGCACCCGGCATGGGCATCCAGGGTTTCGTCCCCGGCAAAGTGACCTATCTGGACGACTGAAAAATCAGAAAAAATAAATAAGAATGACTACCCCCGGCAGACAAACTCTGCCGGGGGATTTTTCTGCCCTAAGCGGTGAAATATTTTAGTTGTGTATTTCTATGACGAACATATAAGGCGGCGCGGAGGAAGGCCGAAAACGAAAAAATCTGCCGAAGCAGCCCGAAAAATTCACTGAAAACCTTTGACTTTTCTGCCGTGTGTGCTATAATAACAACTGTCTTCGGGTAAGAGACAGGAAAAGTGTGCGTCGAGGACGCACAAATACAGAGGAGTGTTTTATATGATGAATGGTGCAAAAGCCATTGCGAAGAAGTACAATGAGGTCAGCCTCATCCTTCGCATCGTCGTCGGTCTGGTCATCGGCGCGGTGCTGGCGCTTGCGGTGCCGGGTGCAGGCTGGGTCGGCGAGCTGGGCAGCCTGTTCGTCGGCGCACTGAAGGGCATCGCTCCGGTGCTGGTGTTCGTCATCGTGGCGAGCGCACTGGCACAGGGCAGCTCCAAGCTGGACCGCCGCTTCGGTACGGTCATCTGGCTGTACATGCTCACCACCTTCCTTGCGGCTGCGATCGCTTCGATCACCAGCTTCATGTTCCCTGTGTCGGTCGTTCTGGCAGACGCTGCTCAGTCGGACGTGGTGCCGCAGGGTCTGGGCGAGGTGCTGAGCACCCTGCTCACCAACTTCGTCGCCAACCCCGTCAGCTCTCTGATGAGCGGCAACTACATCGGCATCCTGTTCTGGGCCTGCATGTTTGGCCTTGCCATGAAGAACATCGGCTCTGACACCACCAAGAAGTTCCTTGCCGATACCGCCGACGCTGTGTCGCAGGTGGTGCGCTGGATCATCAATCTGGCTCCCTTCGGCATCATGGGTCTGGTGTACACCAACGTGGCCGGTAACGGTCTGGCCATCTTTACCCAGTACGGCAAGCTGCTGGCCCTGCTGGTGGGTACCATGCTCTTCATGGCGTTCATCGTTTCGCCCTTTATCATGTTCATCTATCTGCGCTGCAACCCGTATCCGCTGGTGTTCCGCTGCCTGAAGGAGTCCGGCCTGACCGCTTTCTTCACCCGCAGCTCTGCGGCCAACATCCCCGTCAACATGGCCCTGTGCGAGAAGCTGGGCCTCGATAAGGATATGTATTCCGTCTCCATCCCTCTGGGCGCTACCATCAATATGGATGGTGCGGCCATCACCATCACCATCATGACGCTGGCTGCGGCCAACACGCTGGGCATCCCCGTGACCCTGCCTGCCGCCATCGTCCTGAGCGCCATGTCCGCTCTGGGTGCCTGCGGCGCTTCCGGCGTGGCCGGCGGCTCTCTGCTGCTCATCCCCATGGCCTGCTCCCTGTTTGGCATCTCCAACGATGTGGCCATGCAGATGGTCGGTGTCGGCTTCATCATCGGCGTGATCCAGGACTCTGTGGAGACTGCGCTGAACTCCGCCGGCGATGTGGAGTTCGCCGCGACCGCCGAGTATCATCAGTGGCTCAAGCAGGGCAAGCCCCTGCCGGACTTCCTCCGCAAGTAATATGCAAAACAAAATGGCTGGGGCCGCGAGGCCCCAGCCATTTTTCATGTGCGGAATTTGAAGTTCTTGAGGATATTGTTCAGGCTGCGCTCGATGTGCTTTGCCATTTCCTTCTGGGCGGCCTTGGCATCCTGCTTCTGGATGGCCTTGAGGATGTCAATATGCTCCTGAGTGGACTTGATATAATGGTCCAGCTTCGGGGAGGCGATGCCCACGCTGGGGCCGTTCCAGAGACTGGACAGGAATTTGTAGAGCCGCTCGTTGTCTGCCGCTGCCCAGATGGCGGAGTGGACGGCAAGGTTCAGCTCTTCGTATTCCTCCGTTGAAACGCTGTCCATATGGCTTTGCAGAGCTTCCAGCTTTTTGATGTAGTCGGCGGCGTCCGACATCCCCCGCTGGGCGGCGCGCTTTGCGGCCTCTGATTCCAGCAGGATGCGCATTTCGTAATGGTCGGTGATGTATTTTTCGTCGATGGTCTTGACGATGGCGCCCCGGTTCATCCGCAGCTCGATGAGGCCCTCGGCCTCCAGAGTCTGGAATGCTTCCCGCACCGGCGTGCGGCTGACGCCCAGCCGCTCGGCAGTCTCGGTCAGGCTCAGTTCATCGCCGCTCTTGTACTCGCCGGAAAAGAGCGCTTTTCGCAGGATGGCGGTGATCTGTACCCGAACGGGCATGGCTTTTTTTAAGCTGTCCATAGTGTGGTGTGCCTCCATAGGATCTGAAATCCCGGCTTTTCCGGACGGAAAGACCGGGATATTATTATTTTTCTATTTAAGAATATCATTTCCGAAATATCGTGTCAAACATTTTAGAAATGGAATATCGTATACGATATTCGTCGTTCTCCACAAAAAAGATGTCTGAAATTTAGAGATAGCGGAGAAAGCGGCCCATCCCTCTTGAAAACAGCGTTGAAACGTGGTACTGTAGAGCCACCGAAAAGAAATTGTATACGATATTCAAAATTCAAAAAAGAGAACGGGAGGATTCCACCATGCATGCCATCGAAAAAATCTTGGCCAAGAACAGCGGCAGAGCCGAGGTCCACACCGGCGAGATCGTGACCGCCAAGGTCGATTTTGCCGAGATCAACGACCTCTATCTCCAGACGGTCTATTCCTTCTACGAGATGGGCGGCGAGAAGGTCTGGAACCGGGAGCGGGCGGCTTTCGTCTTTGACCACTACGCCCCCTGCCCCGACATCAAGAGCGCAGCAAACCACAAGGAGATGCGCGAGTTCGCCAAGAAGAACGACCTGCGCTTCCACTTTGACACCAACTGCGGCGTCTGCCATCAGGTCATGCCGGAAGCCGGCGTCATCTACCCGGGCATGATCGTGGTCGCCACCGACAGCCACACCACCACCCATGGTGCTTTCGGCGCGATGGGTACCGGCTGCGGCGCCACCGATATGGCCACCATCCTGATGACCGGCGAGCTGTGGTTCCGTGTGCCGGAGATCATCGAAGTCCGTCTGGACGGCGAGGCGCAGAAGGGCGTCTACCCCAAGGACGTCATCCTCGAAGTTCTGGGCCGCATCCGTGCTGACGGTGCTGTGTATAAAGCCATCGACTTCACCGGCAGCTACGTCGAGAAGCTGAACGTCGCAGGCCGCATGACCATCTGCAATATGGCGGTCGAGATGGGCGCCAAGACCGCCTATATGCAGCCCAACGCCGACGTGCTGAACTACGTGGATAAGCGTGCTGTCCGCCCCTACGAGGTGCAGTTCACCGACCCCGATTTCCAGTACGAAGAGAGCTATGTGTTCGATGTCTCCAAGATCGAGCCGAACCTTGCCTGCCCCAGCAGCGTCGAGAATGTCCATCCCCTGTCTGAGGTGGTGGCAAACGGCCCCATCAAGCTGAATCAGGGCTACATCGGCAGCTGCACCGGCGGCCGCGTGGAAGACATCGCCATCGCTGCCAAGATCCTGAAGGGCAGACACATCCCCGAGTATACCCGTCTGATCGTCGTTCCCGCTTCCAACGAGGTCATGCAGGAGTGCATGAAGGCCGGCTACATTCAGGATCTGATGAATGCCGGTGCTACCATCACCACCCCCGGCTGCGGTGCCTGCCTCGGCGCACATGAGGGCATCCTCGCTCCGGGTGAGGTCTGCATCACCAGCACCAACCGCAACTTCCCGGGCCGCATGGGCTCCACCGAGGCTCTGATGTACCTCGCCAGCCCGGCCACCGTTGCCGCCAGCATGGTGAACGGCTGCATCACCGACCCCAGAGATTTTCTGTGAGATTTGAAAAAGGAGGAACATTCTTATGAACAGTGAGATCACTGGAAAGATCATCGTCGTGGGCGACAACATCGACACCGACCAGATCTACCCCGGCTGCTATCTGGCCCTGACCGACCCGAAGGAGATCGGCAGCCACTGCCTGAGCGGCGTGGACGAGAACATCGCCGCCAACTTCCCGCAGGGCGGCATTGTGGTGGCAGGCCGCAACTTCGGCTGCGGCTCGTCCCGTGAGCACGCCCCCATCGCCCTTCTGAACATGGGCGCAAAGGCGGTCATCGCCGATTCCTTCGCCCGCATCTTCTTCCGCAATGCGGTCAATCTGGGCCTTGTTCCGGTCATCTGCAAGGGCATCAGCAAAAAGGTAAAAGAAGGTCAGACCCTGACCCTCGACTTCGTCAAGGGCGTCGTCACCGTGCAGGAGACCGGCGAGAGCTACCCCTGCGAGGCACTGGGCGAACAGGCTATGAAGATCCTTGCCGCAGGCGGCATCAAGCCCCTGATGCGCGCCCGCTTCGCAAAAGAAAAAGCGGAACAAAAAGCAGAGTAATGTGACGCGTGGAAAAATCTGGAGAAAAGAGTTAGAAGAGTTATAAGAAGTGTAAATTGAAGAGAAAGATACGGGGGCAGTTCGTGAGGAACGGCTCCCGGGAGGAAAAATTATGCCAATGGAACTTGTTTTTGTGATCGGAATGGCGGTCCTTCTGATCCTGTGTATCAAAGTCAAGGCAAATGCATTCATCTCTCTGCTGGCGACGGCGCTGGTCATGGGTATGCTCAGCGGCATGAGCGGCGCGGACACCGTCAGCGCCATCACCAGCGGCTTTTCCGGCACGGTCAAAAGCATCGGCATCGTCATTATTTTTGGCATCATGCTGGGCAACTATTTGGACGCGGCCAAAGGCACGAACCGGATGGCCTATGATGCGGTGAAACTGGTCGGCCAGAAGCGTGCAGGCCTGGCAATGGCCATCACCGGCTATATCGTTTCCATCCCCGTCTTTTCGGACGCGGCGTTCGTCATCCTGACCCCGCTGGTCAAGGCTATCCACAAGAAAACGAAGATCCCCCTTGCCATTCTGGCCGTCAGCCTCTCTGCCGGTCTGCTGTCCACCCACGTCTTCGTGCCTCCCACGCCCGGCCCTCTGGCTGCAGCGGGCCTTCTGGGCATCGACATTGGCCGTGCCATCCTCTACGGCGCATTCGGCGCAGTGTTCATGACGGCCGCAGGCTGGATCTTCGCGGAGCTCTACTTCCGTAATAAGCCCGAAAGCTACTATACATTCCGGGACGAAGAAGCGCAGAAAGAGGACGAGGCTACCCCGTCCATCGACGATGACAAGGACCTGCCCGGCACCTTTGCCAGCCTGATGCCCCTTGTCGTGCCTATTGTGCTCATCCTGCTCAACACCACCTGCGGCATGATCCTGCCTGAGGATTCCCCCATCCTGTCCATCGTTTCCTTCGTTGGTGATTCCAACATCGCTCTGGCCATCGGCGCAGTCCTGTCCATCATCACCCTGGGCAAGCGTCTGGGCGGAAAAGCTATCATCGACATCATGGACAAGACTCTGAAGGACGCCGGCCCCATCGTGTTCATCACCGCAGCGGGCGGCGCACTGGGCCAGGTACTTAAAGTTTCCGGCGCAGGCGACAGTCTGGCACAGATGGTGCTGAACACCGGTCTGCCCTTCATCCTCATTCCCTTCGTCATCTCCGGCCTGCTGAAAGTCGTGCAGGGCTCCGGCACGGTCGCAGTGACGACGGCGGCAACGCTCTGCGCTCCCATTGCAGCCAGCCTCGGCCTCGACCCCATCCTTATCTTCCTGGCTTCCGGTGCGGGTGCCCGTCTGTGCTGCCACGTCAACGACAGCTATTTCTGGGTCTACACTAACTGCATGGGCTTTGATATGAAGACGGGCCTCAAGACCCTGTCCATCAGCAATCTGTCTATGTCGCTGGGCGGCTTGCTTGCCACCTTTATCTGCAGCCTGTGGCTGTGATAAAAACAGCATTCTCCTAAGCCTTTTTCCACGCTCATTTTCTCCAACCAAAAGCAGCTCAGCCAAAAACAGACCGTGCCGCCGGGAGCTTAGCTCCCGGCGGCACGGTCTGGCTGTTTTATAAGGATTTAGTCCATGAGCTTTGCTTTCTGCAGAGCGGTGATGATGAGGGGGATGAGCACCAGCTGTGCGATGATGCCCGGCACAGCGGTGAAGAGCGCACCGGACAGGAAGGCCGAGAACGGGAAGCTCGAGCCGGACAGGCCCGCCAGCACGAAGCGGACAGCGCCCCAGACGAGGCGGCCAGCCACCATGGCCGCCGCGAGGGTGGCGTAGGTCATGGGCAGGGTGTGCTTCACCCGGCGGTAGAGCCAGCCGGACACGGCGCCGTAAGCTGCCAGCTCAAAAGCCATCGAAATGGCGATGGGGAACATTGGGGGCATCCCGAAGAGCACCGAGCGGAGCAGCGGGGCCGCAAAGCCCACAGCCAGACCCCAGGGTCCGCCCAGCACGAAGCCGCAGAGCAGGATGGGGAAGTGCATCGGGCAGAGCATATTGCCTACCTGCGGCAGATGGCCCGTCACCATGGGCAGCACGAAGGCCAGCGCCAGAAAGAGTGCGGCCAGCACGACATTGCGGGCCGGAGAAGAGTTTTTGGTTTTCATCTGTTTCCTCCTGTGACTGCGCCGCAGAAAAAAAGGGGCCTGCCAGTCGGCTTGCAAGCCAACGGCAGACCCCTTCATGGCGTCTGTTTCAAAAATGCGGCGGCTGAAAATAGTGTAAGGCGGGCTTCGGCCCGCAGGCCCGGCTTCCTGCCGGAGATCGTGAAAATTATAGCAGAGTGCCGCAGGATTTGTCAAGACCGCTCCCGGACAGGCTGCAAATTGACCAAAAAAGAAAGCGTTTGGAGCAGTTTTTGACCGCCTGTGTACATTTTGCTGAAAGAAGCTTGACCTTTTTGCACAGAATAGATAATATAAACTTGAATTATAGCGCAATGGGGCGGCGGGAGCTGTGCCTTGCGCGGCTGTATACTTGCAACTTCTGAGGTTCATACGGGAGGACCATCATGACAAATGCAGAAAAGCTTACCCTTGCCAAGCACGCCTGTCACATCCGCATGGGCGTGATCGAGGGAACTCACAGCGCCAAGTGCGGCCATCCGGGCGGCAGTCTGGACATCGCCGAGGTGCTGTCTTACCTCTACTTCGTGGATATGAACATCGACCCCAAGGAGCCGAAAAAACCGGACCGCGACCGCTTCGTGCTGTCCAAGGGCCATGCAGCTCCGGCACTTTACGCCACGCTGGCCGAGCGCGGGTTCTTCCCGGTGGAAGACCTCAAGACCCTGCGCAAGATCGGCAGCTACCTGCAGGGCCACCCCAACATGAATGAGACTCCGGGCGTGGATATGTCCACCGGCAGTCTGGGTCAGGGCGTGTCTGCCGCCTGCGGCATGGCTCTGGGCGCAAAGCACAGCGGCAAGCCCATCAATGTCTACACCATCCTCGGTGACGGTGAGGTGGAAGAGGGCGAGTGCTGGGAGGCTTTCATGTTTGCCGCCCACTATAAGCTCTCCAACCTCTGCGTCATGCTGGACCGCAACCACCTCCAGATCGACGGCACCACCGAGACGGTCATGAACAGCGCCCCGCTGGAAGAAAAGCTCAAGGCGTTCAACTTCAACGTCCTGACCATCAACGGCCACGACTACGACCAGATCGAGTCTGCTATCAAGGCGTTCCACGCCGAGAACGACAGGCCCACCTGCATCATTCTGGACACCGTCAAGGGTACCGGCGTCTCCTTTATGACCAACTCTGTGGATTGGCACGGCAAAGGCCCCAACGACGAGGAGTACGCTGTGGCCATGCAGGAGCTGAACGCAGCCTACGCCGCGCTGGAACAGGAGGACAAGTAAGATGGCAGATGTAAAAATGATCGCTACCCGCGAGAGCTACGGCAATACTCTGAAAGCACTGGCCGCTGAGGGCCACGACGACCTGGTGGTCCTGGACGCCGACCTCGCTGCCGCTACCAAGACCGGTGTGTTCCGGAAGGCTCACCCGGACCGCCACTTTGACTGCGGCATCGCCGAGGCCAACATGATGGGCGTCGCCGCCGGCCTGTCCACCATGGGCTATGTCCCCTTCGTGTCCAGCTTTGCGATGTTCGCTGCGGGCCGTGCCTTTGAGCAGATCCGCAACTCCGTGGCCTACCCCCACCTGAACGTGAAGATCGGCGCTACCCACGGCGGCATCTCCGTCGGTGAGGACGGCGCTTCTCACCAGTGCTGCGAGGACTTCGCCCTCATGCGCAGCCTGCCCGGCATGACCATCATCTGCCCCGCCGACGACGTGGAAGCACGCGCTGCTGTCCGCGCCGCCTACGAGATGCAGGGTCCTGTCTACCTCCGCTTTGGCCGTCTGGCGGTTCCCGTGTTCCACGACGAGGCTAACTATCACTTCGAGATCGGCAAGGGCGAGCAGCTCACCGAGGGCAATGATATTGCCATCGTGGCTACCGGCCTGATGGTCAACGAGGCCCGCAAGGCCGCCGAGACCCTGGCCGCCGAGGGCATCCACGCCCGCGTCATCAACATCCACACCATCAAGCCTCTAGATGAGGACATCATCCTCAAGGCTGCCAGGGAGTGCGGCAAGATCGTCACCGCCGAGGAGCACAACGTCATCGGCGGTCTGGGCGAGGCTGTCTGCTCTCTGCTCAGCGAGAAGCTGCCCACCCCTGTCCGCCGCGTCGGCGTGCAGGACAAGTTCGGTTGCTCCGGCCCTGCCTGGGACCTGCTGAAGGAGTATGGTCTGGACGCTGCCACCATCTGCAAGACCGCAAAGGAAATGCTGGGCAGGTAAACCCCGTATCCGCCAAATAACACAAACCCCCGGCACCCTTCCGAGCCAGTATGGCTTTGGAGGGTGCCGGGGGTTTGTTGTATGCGACCCTGTTTCGTCATAATGCCGGGAATCTGGGTAAAAAGCTGTGCTATCCGACAAAATTTCGCGAATTTGGGAAAATCTATTGCAAAACAGGCAGGGGGGGGGGGGGTATAATGTTTGCCGACAAGACTCCCGCACCCTGCGGGGGCTGGACGATGAGACAGGAGGAAACAAAATGAAGTGGGTCAAAAGATTTGCCGCCGGATTTCTGGCAGCAGCAATGTCTCTTGCGCTGCTGTGCGGATGCAGCGGGAGCGACGGCGTGCTGGCGAACGCGAAAGAGATCGAACCGGGCAATAGCATGTGGTTCCGGCATGACCGCTGGGAAGGGGCCAATAGCGGCTCGAATTACACGAGAGTATACACCGACGAGCTCAGCGGAAAGAAACTGATTGTCTCGCAGGCAGATTTTAGCCGATGCTATGTGGGCACCGAGCAGAACGGTATCCTGCGAGTGAACAGTACAGAATACTACTACTATGGCGGAGAGGACGCAGACAAGAATACATTGCAGGTCGGCTTTTATGAGGTCGACCGGGAGGGTAAGACCTATAAGAGCATACAGGAGGTAAAAGGTGTCGAGCGGGTGCTGACAGACTTGAACCTCTGCTGGGGCAGAGGTAGGCCTTCTGACCCTGTGCGGATTCCGCTGAAGATGAGAGCGGGCTCCTATGTCAAAAAGAACACGTTGTACTATGTGGAGAGCGCAGAATTCGAGAGCGGCACGGCAATCATCTATTACCCAACCGCAAGCTCGGAGGACGATGTCTCCAACAGCGCCTTGTATGTGGATGTTTACCTTCCGGGCAAGAGCGGCGTTCAGGCACATTTCACCTTGGGAACGCTGAATCACGAGGCATACACTACTATGGGTGAGTATCACCTTGCAGGCTGAGGCAGAAAGGCAGGTAGAAAAGCATGAGAATAGCAAAACGATTGATCATCGGACTTCTGGCGGCTGCTTTGAGTCTGAGCATGCTGACGGCGTGCAGCGGGAGCGATAAGATCACTGGCACGGCCAAAAACTGGAGCCTGAGCAACACAGGAAAAGTCCTCCGAGAAAGAGAGTCGTATCCGTGGAATGGCGAGGCAAACGATGTGCGCATCCTGCGTTACACGACGGCGGGTTCAGAGGAAAAATACGCAATCGTGTCGTTCGGGCAGTACCAGGGAGGAGCTTTTGTCGGCACAAAAACCGCTGCTTACCAGTATGGTGATAACCATGGCCGTAATAGTTGCAGAGTGAATTTCACGGAGAAGACGTATAAGAAAATTGACTACAATCATCCTGACCTCGCAGACGAATGGGCAGCGTATGATCTGCTGTCGACGGAGCCGGGAGATAAGAAGTGTGGCATCAGCTGGGTGCTGGCCGGCGACAACGAGTACAATGGCAAGATGTACTACACGGAGGCATTCCGGCTCCCCAAGACTTATAGTAGACAGACGGCGTATCAGTTCGTTCTTTATTACGAGTCGGAGGACGCGCCGCAGCCCACTTATATTCGGATCACCGGTGATGGAATCTCTGAGATGGTCCTGAACGTAAAAGAATTCACGGCAGTCGACGATGTGACCGATTTGTCCGAAGAATATCGGGCTATGATAAGCGGAAGTACCTATACGACAGAAATGATAAAATAAGCCATCCCCTCTCCACCCCGGGCGTTCCGCATCGCCCGGGGCGTTTTTGCATCTCACAGAGCTTTTATCAGCTTTTCTCTCTCGGCGTACACCTCGGCGAAGACTTTGCGCAGGGCGCATATCTCGGGGCGGGGGTCATCCCGCAGGGTCAGCAGGCGGGTGTCCGGGATGGACAGATGCAGCGGGATGTGCCACCCGGCAGGGAAAGCCGGGTATATCATCGGGCAGAGGAACATCCCCCGCCCGGCCAGAAGCTCGGCGTAGACCGATTCGTAGTTTTCCACCATCCGCCAGACCGGTGTGGAATAGGGCATCCCCGGCTGCTTCCGGGCGAAATCCACCATGTCCTGATAAAGGGGCTCGTAAAATATCTGCTGTCCGGCAAGGGCAGAAAGCTCGACGCTGCTTTGGCCGGAGAATGGGTGCTCCGGCGCGGCGATGAGGTAAAACCGGTTGCTGATGATGGTCTCACAGCGGATCTCTGGCGGCAGCGGGCCGAAGGGCAGGTAGAGCGCCGCGTCTGCCTCGGTGCAGAGCATGTGGTGGTAGCTGGAGGGGACAGGCGTGGTGTCCACTTTGAACTCATAGCCCGGCAGCGCGGCGTGGAGCCTCGCCATCAGGATGGGGTAGATGGGGTCCCGCTGCAAAAGCACCGGCGGCAGGCGGAGGGTCAGGGTGTGGTGGGTGCCGAAGCCTTTCAGCGCCGTGCGGGCGTTGAGGATGCCGCGGTAGATGTCTTCCGCATGGGGCAGCAGGGCGCGGCCTGCCTCGGTGAGGGCCACCTGCGTCGTCGTGCGGCGGAACAGTGCGGCGTCCAGCTCCTTTTCGAGGCTGCGTATCTGGTAGCTCAGGGCGGGCTGGGTGCAGTAGAGTTCCCGCGCGGCGGCGGAGAAATTCAGCGTCCGGCTCACGGTGAGAAAGCAGAGAAGCTGGTGCTCGTTCATGACAAAAAACTCCTTTCCGGCGGCGGGACATCCGTACAGCCTCAGTATAGCAGGAAATAGGACACTTATAAAGCTTTTTTATCAGGATGCTTAAGATTTTTTAATTCCCTTTTACTTCGTTATATTTTATACTATCTCTCGGAAGAACGATTTTCTGCCTGAAAACGTCGAAAGAAGAAAGAGTAAGGAGCATTCCAGATGAAAAAGATCTCTCGTAAAGGCTTCCTGAAGGTTGCCGCCGCTGCCGCTATGAGCGGCGTTACCGCCAGCGCACTGGCCGCCTGCAACGCAGGCTCTTCCAGCAGCACTGCCGCCTCCGCCGGCGAGGCCATCTACACCCCCGGCACTTACACCGGCACCGCCACCGGCATCGGTGAGGTGAAGGTCACCATGACCTTCAGCGAGACCGCCATCACCGACGTGGTCATTGACGCCTCCAACGAGACCGAGAGCATCGGCGGCGTGGCAGCCCCCACCCTGAAGGACGCCCTGATGGCTGCTCAGAGCACCGAGATCGACAACATCTCCGGCGCTACCATCACCACCAACGCCGTCAAGAAGGCCGCCGCAAGCTGCATCGAGCAGGCAATGGGCGTCCACACCGCAGGCGGCGACACCGCTGCATCTTCCTCCGATGAGGACTGGCTGGGTACCGAGCCGGAGATCGACGAGAGCAAGGTCGCCAAGACCGTTGACGTGGATGTGGCCGTGGTGGGCTGCGGCATCGCAGGCGTTGCCGCCTGCCGCAGCGTCGCTGAGGACGGCGGTCTGGTGGCTGCTTTCGAGAAGGCCGACGGCCCCCAGTGCCGCAGCGGCGAGTACGCCGTCATCAACGGCAAGGTGCAGGCCAAGTGGGGCCGCGACACCTGGACCCGCGAGCAGATCGACGACATCATCGACTCCCACATGGTGGAGAGCACCTACCGCTGCAAGCGCAGCATCATGAGCAAGTGGGCCCACAACATCGGCGACGCCTTCGACTGGTGGGTGGAGGCAAACCCCGACCTGTACTACGCCGAGACCACCCGCAGCGCTATCCCCGACGAGAGCGCGGACAACTTCATCATCCCCATCTTCTACCCGCTGCCCGAGCACTACGACTGGAAGCAGGAGCGTTTCCCCTGCTACCCCACTTCCGTCGAGTTCAAGCCCGACCAGCACGTCACCGTCGAGGCCAATATGCAGAAAGCCATCGACACCGGCAATGTCCAGACCTTCTACGGCTGCTTCGTCGAGAAGCTCATCATGGAGAATGGCCGCTGCGTGGGCCTTTACGCCCGCGATGCCGCTACCGGCGAGTACATCAAGTGCAACGCCTCCAAGGGCGTCATCCTCTCCACTGGCGACTACTCCCAGAACACCAAGATGCTCAAGCACTTCTGCCCCGAGGTCATTGAGAACAACATCCAGTGCCTGTTCACCAATGTGGATGTGGAGGGCAACTTCACCAATCAGGGCGACGGCATCCAGCTGGGTATGTGGGCCGGCGCTCAGGTGCAGCAGAGCCACGCCCCGATGATCCACCACATGGGCGGCGGCGCCGACCTCGCCGGCGTGGGCGTCATGGGCAATGCAGGCTTCCTGAACCTCGACCTCAACGGCAAGCGCTTCATGAACGAGGACCTGCCCGGCCAGCAGCTGGAAAACCAGATCGAGCTGCAGAAGAACCGCGAGAGCTGGCAGATCTTCGACTCCAACTGGCCCGAGCAGCTGCCCTATATGCCCGCAGCCCACGGCGGTGCCTGCTACTATGAGGACTACGCCAGCGAGGACGAAGGCCCCAAGAACAACACTACCTACCGCAACTACAAGAGCCCCTATCAGCTGGAAGCTGCTGTGGCCGATGGCCGCGCTGTGAAGGCCGACACGCTGGAAGAGCTGGTGGCAAAGATCTACCCGGACGATACTGCCGCCCAGCAGACCGCTCTGGACTCCATCCAGCGCTACAACGAGCTGGCCAAGGCCGGTTACGATGAGGACTTCCACAAGCCCGCTTCCCGTATGTGGGCAGTCGAGAACGGCCCCTTCTACGCCGACAAGTTCACCACTGCTCTGCTGCTGGTCTGCATCGGAGGCCTCGAGAGCGACGAGGACTGCCACACCTTCGACGCCGACCGCAATGTCATCCCCGGCCTGTACGTCGCCGGCAACATCCAGGGCAACCGCTTTGCCACCGAGTACCCCATCGGCCTGAAGGGCGTCAGCCACTCCATGGCCATGTACTACGGCTACGTCGCCGGCAAGAACGCCCTGAAGGACATCTGAGCCTGAAATCGCAAAATAATTTCCAGAGCCCGGAGCAGAAAATGTCTGCCCCGGGCTTTTTATGTGACTTGCTCACGGAAAAACGCCGGAGTTTGGGGTATACTGTCCCTGTCAGATGAAAAAACACTCTTTATGGAGGGAAACGATATGGCAGTCATCACCATCACGAAAGAAAACTTTGAGGCCGAGGTGCTGAAGAGCGCTCAGCCCGTCCTGCTCGATTTCTGGGCCGCCTGGTGCGGCCCCTGCCGGATGCTGAGCCCCATTGTGGACGAGGTGGCCGAGGAGCGCACCGACGTCAAGGTGGGCAAGGTCAATGTGGACGAGCAGCCCGATCTGGCCGCCGAGTTCGGCGTCATGAGCATCCCCACCCTGCTGCTGTTCGAGAACGGTAAGCTGGTTCGTCAGGCCGTCGGCGCACGTCCCAAGAGCGGCGTGCTGGAACTGCTGGGCTGAAACTGAATAAAACGGCGAGGAGCCGCTGCACGGAAAACGCTGTGCGGCGGCTCCTTTTTTGCGCCTGCATCATCTCAAAGCGGGCTTTCGTGAAATCATTTCGCCTTTCTGTACAAACGCACAGAAAAATCGTATCATAAAAATGAAAACACGGCCGCTTTCACACTTTACAACTTTACCTAGATAAAGTAAAATGATCTTATCATAAGACAAAAGCGCCCGGGAAAAGGCGGGGCGCAGGGGCCGGGGCGGGCATCTTCCACCAGAAGCTGCTCACCATCCGGGAGCTAAAGGAATACTTAAACGAAAATGGCGTGGAAATGCGGCTCTGAGCCCTTGCGTTTGCCCGCCGAATACGCTAAACTATAGCTGTCCCCCTGCGGGGAAGGAGAAACATTATGGACCTGAAATTTGACGAAAAGGGCCTCATCCCTGCCATCGTGCAGGACCACTACACCAAAGAGGTGCTGACCCTCGCCTACATGAACGCCGAGACGCTGGCGCTGACCATCGCGGAGGGCCGGACGGTGTTCTGGAGCCGCAGCCGTCAGGAGATCTGGCGCAAGGGCGAGACCAGCGGCAACGTCCAGCGTGTGGTGTCCATCACCGCCGACTGCGACGCCGACGCGCTGGTGGTGGAGGTCGTCAAGAGCGGCCCCGCCTGCCACACCGGTGCCGAGAGCTGCTTTTTCAACGAAGTGTATGTTTCCCCGGAGCTGAAGCAGTTCAGCTGGCAGGGGCTGTATGACCTCATCAAGGGCCGCAAGACCAGCCCCAAAGAGGGCAGCTACACCACCTATCTCTTCGAGAAGGGCAAAGAAAAGATCCTCAAGAAGGTGGGCGAAGAGTGTACTGAGGTCATCATCGCGGGCGAAAAGGAAGACAAGGCCGAGACGGTCTACGAGATCAGCGATCTGGCATACCATGTGCTGGTGCTGATGGTGCAGGCCGGCATCACGGTGGAGGACATCACCCGCGAGCTGGAAAAACGACACGTTATCGACCACAAGGTCAAACAGGAAAGGATGCAGTGATTCACTATGGCAGATTATAAGAAGTCCAGTGTCCATTGTCACTCGACGATGTGCGACGGCAAAAACACCTTGCAGGAGATGGCCTCCGCTGCGTGTGCGCAGGGGCTGACCACACTGGGCTTCACGGGCCATAGCTATACCCAGCGCGACCGTGAATACTGCATGAGCCCCAGCCGCACGGCCCAGTACAAGGCCACCATCGCCAAGCTCAAGACCGAGTACAAGGGCAAGGTGGACATCCTCTGCGGCATCGAGTGGGACCTGCTGAGCGAGGACAAGCGCACCGGCTACGACTACTGGATCGGCTCTGCGCACCACCTCTACGGCAAGAACACCGGCAAGTATTACGAGATCGACTTCCGTCCCCAGGATCTCCACGACTGCATCTACGACGACTTCGACGGCGACCCGCTGGCCGCTGTGGAAGCATACTTCGCCGAGGTGGAGAAGGTGGCCGCCATGGGTCCCGACATCCTCGCCCACATCGACCTCATCAAGAAGCTGAACGCTGCCGGTGAGTTCTTCGACGAGGAGGCGCCCCGCTATAAGGCCGCAGCCCTCAAGGCGCTGAATGCTGCCAAAGAGCACGGCTGCCGGCTGGAAGTGAACACCGGCGGTGTCTACCGCGGCTACCGCAAGGACTTCTACCCCGGCGCATGGCTGCTGGGCGAGTGGCAGAAGATGGGCGGCAAGGTCATCATCACCTCCGACGCCCACGATGTGGACAGCCTGACCTTCGGCTTCGACGAGGCTGCTGCCGCCGTCAAGGCCGCAGGCTTCAAGAGCGTGGAAGTGCTGACCATCAACGGCTTCGAGATGCAGGAGCTGTAAAATCAGATAAAATGCTTAAAGGGAGCTGTTGTGTGCAACAGCTCCCTTTTGTGGGCAAAAAGGAGAAACCTATGACCCAGTCCCCTGCGAAAAAATCATTCTTCAACCGGAATGTCGATTTGATGAACGGCCCCATCTTCAAGAGCCTGTTCGTCTTTATGCTGCCCATTCTGGTGTCGTGCCTCTTCCAGCAGCTCTATAATACCGTGGACACCATGATCGTCGGCAATGTGCTGGGCGATACCGCCCTTGCCGCCATTGGCGCCTGCGGGGCCATCTACGAGCTTCTGGTCGGATTCGGCATCGGTATCGGCAACGGCCTCGCCATCGTCGCAGCGCGCGCCTACGGGGCCGGAGACGAGGACCAGCTCAAACAGACCGTGGCGGGTTCCATCGTCATCGGCATCATCGCGTCGGCGGTCATCACGCTGGCGGGCGCGGCGGGCCTGCATCCGCTGCTGGAGCTGCTGGACACCCCGGCGGAAATTTTAGAGGACGCCTACGGCTATATCATCATCATCGACCTCGGTGTCATCGTCATGTTTGCCTATAACCTCTGCGCCGGCCTGCTGCGGGCCATCGGCAACAGCTTTATGCCGCTGGTCTTCCTCATCCTCTCGTCGGTGCTCAACGTCATCCTCGACCTCTGGTTCATCGCCGTGCTGGGCATGGGCGTGGCCGGTGCCGGTGTGGCGACGGTCATCTCTCAGGGCGTGTCGGTGGCGCTCTGCATCCTGTATGTCTTCCGCAGCGCCCGGCTGCTCCTGCCCGGGAAAAAGCACTTCCATGTGGAGAGCCGCCTCTATTGGGAGCTGTTCAGCCAGAGCATCTCCATGGGCCTCATGAGCAGTATCGTCTCGGCGGGCTCCGTCGTTTTGCAGTACGGCATCAACGGCCTCGGTACGCTGGTCATCGCGGGCCACACCGCAGCCCGAAAGCTCTTCGCGTTCACGGATATGCCCCTGTCGGCGATGGCCTCTGCCTGCTCGACCTACGTCTCCCAGAACTACGGCGCGAACCATCCCGACCGCGTCCGCCGCGGAATGCGGGACATCTATCTCTACAGTGTCGTGGTGGCTGTGGCTGCTGTCCTGCTCATGGCGGCAGGTGCAGAGTGGATGGTAAAGCTGGTGTCCGGCTCTTCGGAGCCGGTGGTGCTGGAAAACGGCGCGCGGTATCTGGTCTGGAACGCACCCTTCTACGCCGTGCTGGGAATGCTGCTCTCCACCCGCTACGCGCTGCAGAGCATGGGCGAGAAGGTGCTGCCCCTGCTGTCCAGCGTCATCGAGTTTCTGGGCAAGATCGTCTTCGTCCTGCTCTTCATCCCCCGCTTTGAGTATAACGCGGTCATCCTCTGCGAGCCGGTCATCTGGTGCTTCATGACCATAGAACTGCTTATCGCATACCGGCATGATCCCTTCGTGTTTCCGAAGAAAAAGTGAAGATAAGCAAAAGGCTCTGCCCGAAAAAGGGGCAGAGCCTTTTATAGTTCGTGCTTGTGAGCACGCTTTTCGGCGATTTTGTAAACGGCATCGTCGGCCCGGGCGCCGATCACGATGACCAGCATGGACGTTTCGGTACGGACAAGCTTGTAGACGATGCGCAGCCCGGCATCACGAAGCTTGATCTTCAGCAGGCCGGAGAGGTCGGTACCGCTTTTGCTGCCAAGCGGTTTGCCGTAACCGCCCTCGTAGATGGAAACGGGATTTTGCACGACCTTGTCCAGAGCTTTTGCGACCAGAAGCTTCTGATTTCCGGCGAGCTGTTCGAAGTCCTTTTGGGCCTCCGGCAGGAATTTCAGAGTCCAATTCATTCAAATTCGACCTCATCCATGCTGTCAAGCGCAGCTTTGGTAATGCCGTTCTGCCGATAGACCTCCTCGGCGGGAATGGCATTTGCGGGGTCGAAGCCCTGCATCCGCTGGGCGGCAAGGGCAGCAAGCTTTGCGTCGTTTACTTCGTCGATGAGGCGGAGATATTCTTCCGGCGAGAGAAGGACGCACTCAGGGGAATTGTTCTTCATGACGACCTTCGCGCCCTGACGGCGGACATCTTCAAAGACCTTTCCGGCCATGCCGCGGTTGAACAGAGAGATGGGGATGGTGCTGCGCAGCGCGCTCGAAATGTCTGCCATAATACATACCTCCAATCTTTTTCATCTTTAGTATATGCAAAGACAGCGAAAATGTCAAGAAAAATATCAGTGGATTCACTGCGATATAAAATAGAACTCCCCGCCATGCAGCTGCACGGCGGGGAGAAAGAGGGAGGAAAATTTCAGATTCAGAGGGCCGAATAGCCGAAGCTGTTCACCAGCGCGTCGATGGGCTGGCCGGCCTTGCACATGGGGCAGTCGCGGCTGTCGAAGCTGGCGTAGTCGGGCAGGCTGGAGGGGTCGAAGATGGAGGTGACCGGGATGCCCAGACACTCGTGGGTGGTGGCGAAGATGGCCGACAGGCCCGCCACGGTGCCGCCGTAGTAGTTGACCGCCTCGATGGCCGCCTGCACGGTGTAGCCGGTGGTGATGGAGGCCGACAGGATGAGGACGTGCTTGCCCCTGACCATCGGGGCGAGATTGTCGCGGAGGATGATCTGGCTGCCGCTGGTGTACTCGGGGGTGATGACGTAAATCGTCTGGTGGGCGTTCATGTTGGCAAAGCCGTCTTTGGTCAGCTCGTTGGCCAGACAGGTGCCGATGACCTGTGTGCCGTCCAGACAGAGCACGGTGTCCACGATGGTGCTGTGCTGATAGGCGGCCACCAGCTCCTTGGCGACAGCCTTCGCCTCCGAGAGGCGGGCTTTCTGGGTGGTGACGTCGATGTAGTAGTTGATGTGGCTGTGGCTGGTGGCGAAGTGGCCCTTTGCCACGCGCAGGAACAGACTGCTCTTGTTGGTGGGAAGCTTTACCATATTGATCATAACTGCACACTCCTGTTCTTGTGAAATCAGGCAGGACGCCCATCCCGAAAAACAAAACCGCGCGGCGGCACATCTGTCCGGCCGCTGCGCTCCCCGGTTGGTATGCTCTTATTGTAGCAGGAAAAGCACCTTATGCACAAGACACAAAACCACTAAAAATCTTCGCTTGCGTTTTGGCAGAATGACGGAGAGATGCAAATAAAAACGCCCAAGGCGTGAGCCTTGGGCGCAGAGTGCAGAAAAGAGATCACTCGAGGATGATATTGCCAGAGCCATCCTTCGTGGCAGTCATCTTCCAAGTGCAGAAAGCGCGGGTGTAGCCGCTGTTGCCGCTGCTGGCCTGAATGCGGGGCCAGTACTTCAGCTCGACCTTGTCGTCCTCATTAATGGTGACATTTTTGATGGTGAGAGTAAAGTCCTTTGCGTCTTCGCTCTCCTTCAGGTCGTACTCTTCGGGAGTGACCGTGATGAAGTTCTTGGCGTAATTCGTCTCGTTCTTGTTATGGGTCACAGTAAGCTCGAAGCACTCATTGGTCACATACAGAGGAACCTTTTTGGTGGTACACTTGATGTTGACGGTACACTTGAAGCTCTCATTGGGGGTAGAGGCATTATAGGTGGGGGCATACTGACTAGCAGCTGCATCAGTAGTCTTATAGGTCTTGAAGGTACCCATCAGCTTCAGGGTGCTGCCGATTTTACCGGTCTTCTGATACTCATCCTCACCACAGCCAACGAGCAGGCTGGAACCAGCCACAGCCACGGCAGCGGCGGCGCTGTACTTCAGGAAAGAGCGGCGGTTGAATTCTAAGGACATGATCGTTCCTCCTTTATGTAGAAACACAGAAATCATTGTACTGCCCCGAAGGGCGCCTTGCCTATACAATAGGCGAAAAATGAGCAGATGTCAATGCTTTTCACAAAAATTTTGTGGGGAAGCTCTGCCCTTTATGACGGAATTTCGTCTCGGAAAAATGCCTCAGACCTGCGTCAGGTCAGAAGAGTTCAGAGAGAAGGTGAGGCTCTTGTTTGCCACGAAGGTCGGGGTGAAGGTGACGCTCAGCTTCTGCCAGCCGATGGGGACGCAGCAGATCAACTGGATGTAGCCTGCGCCCTGCGGGGGCAGATTGGTGGACTCGGAGAAGCTCTGAGCGGCGGCATCATAGAGCTGGATGTAAGCGCCGACCTCGGCCTCAGCGCCGTCGCAGACAGCGGTGAAATCGGTGGTGGAGGCAGCCAGAGCGTGGAAGTACTGACGGGCGACATCGAGCTTGGTAGCCTCATCGTTCAGCGGATAGGCGGCATCCAGTTCAGCGAGGTTCTGTGCGCCGATGTTGAAGGTAGTCGCGCCGGAGCGGTTCACAGCGGTGACGAGCACAGCGACATACTCGTGGTCGGGCAGGTCGGGGGTGTTGACCATGGTAAAGACGCTGGTGAGCTGGACGCCCAGATTGTTCCAGTTGCTGACCTTGTCGCCGACCTTGACTTCGATGGCGTTGCTGGTGCTGGAGCCGCAGCCGCCCAGCATGGCAGCAGCGCCCAGAGCTGCTGCGGAGGCACCGGTACACTTGAGGAAGGTGCGGCGGGAAATTTTATTGGACATGGATGTGTCCCTCCTTAAATTCGCTTTATTATGAAGCACGATGAAAATGTTCTGTCTTGTTTATAACATCTTTTGCACGCAGATGCAAGCAAAAAACGGCAGAATTTACACTAGTTTCACAGAGACTTAAGTGCGGTCCTCTCCGGTCAGTTCCCGGGCGCGGGTCTCGCTGGTCTTGACCAGATTGAGCAGGCTGGGAGTATACAGCGGGTATTCCCGGGTCAGGCTCTCGGTGGTCATGGCGAGGCAGGACGGGTCGGCCACGCCCTCGCCGCCGGGCAGCGCTTCGCCGGCCAGCAGGGCCTCCACATTGGCCTGAGCCGAGTGCATCACAGCGTCGGAGTAGCCGGGCCAGCGCCGGGCGTCCACGCTGAACATGCTGGGGGCATTGTGGGACTCGGCGGAGTAGAGCAGACGGAACATCTTGGTCACGGCGGTCATCAGGTAGGCGCTCACCTCGGTGGTCAGGGCCTTGCTGTGGCACTCGCCGATCTTGGCGTAGAGCACGTTCAGGCTGTTGGAGATGAGCTTTTTGTTCATCGTGGGCAGGACGCTGCCGTGGTAGATATTGTCCTTCATCTTGTCGGGGTTGGGGATGTCTTCTGCCGAGAGCATCATGCCGTTGCGCTCTGCCGAGCGGCCCAGCAGATAGTCGCAGGAGACATTGTAATAGTCTGCCACCCGTACCACAAAATCCAGGCCGCACTCCCGGATGCCTTTTTCGTAGTGGGAAAGCAGGGCCTGCGAAACGCCCAGATCCTCTGCCGCCTGTTTCTGGGTGATGCCGCGCTCCTTGCGCAGCAGTTTGATGATACGATTGAACTCCATGATGTTTGGCTCCTCAGATAAAAATAGGACTTCCTTGATTTTTGGTTTACAGCACGTTGATTATACACAATGGAAAACGACTTGTAAAGCGAAAAAGTGACGGTTTTTCCGCCGGAATTTCGGTGTTTTTGTCAAAGGGGTTGCTCTTTCTACCATATCTATGTTAAAATAAACCTTACCGGCATATATTTAGTATTTGATGGTGCCGGAAAAATCAGCAGAAAAGCAAGATTTGTGCGAATCAGCACAGGAACAGATAGCTCATACGAGGTGTTTTTTCATGAAAACCTTTAAGCTCCATCTCATCCGCCACGGCCTGACTTCCGGCAACTTACAGGGCCTTTACATCGGCAGCGGCACGGACATCCCCCTGTGTGACGAGGGCCGCGCCCAGCTGGCCGAGCTGAAGGAGCGGTTCGAGTATCCTCAGGTGGATACCGTCTTCTCTTCCCCGCTCATGCGCGCCGTGGAGACGGCCAACATCCTGTTCCCCAATGCGGCCCACCAGTTCTCGGTGCATGACCTGCGGGAGGCCGGCTTCGGCGTCTTTGAGAACCATCCCGTCAAGGAGCTGGTGAAGAACGAGGACTTCAAGAAGTGGATCACCCCGGGCTCCGGCTTCGTGCCGGAGGGGGCAGAGCCCACGGAGCAGTTCCACGCCCGCTGCTCAGAGACGCTGCTCAAGTTGTTCGAGTATATGATCCGGATGGATGTCACCGAGGCCGCCTGCGTGACCCACGGCGGCGTCATCATGAGTATGCTGAGCCAGCGCGCCCTCCCCTCCCGCCACCCCGAGCAGTGGATGGCCGACCCCGGCTGCGGCTACACCGTCCAGACCGACGTTCAGCTCTGGATGCGCGACCGTCTGGTGGAGGCCATCGACATCGTCCCCTTCGGCTATGCCGACACCCTGCGGGGTCAGGCCGAAGCCGAGGAGAATGAAGCATTCGAATAAGAAAGAACGCTCTGCCGCCCTGCGATTTTTGCCGCCGGGCGGCATTTTTGTACTCTTTTGGTACAAAATCGGCAAAGAAAACGCAAAACCTGCGGCAGAACGCTTCCAAACCCTTGACAGGGGGCAAAGAAACCGATACTCTATAAAGTGAATGATTTTTCTCGCTGCAAGGAGGGGTCCCCGATGTCTCAGTCTCTTTCCCGCCGGTCGTTCCTGAAATGCGCCGGTTCGGGCGCGGTCAGTCTGGCCGCAGCCCTGCTCACAGGCGTTTCGGCGGCTGCGGCACAGCCCCGCGTGATGGGCCAGCCTGCCCTGCTGGACGGCAAGGCGGCGGTGGAGCTGCTGGGCTATGCGCCCGCGCCCGGGCTGGGCGGCGTGTTGGTCTACCTCTCGGTGGAGAACCTCTCGGCCCGCACCCTGCCGGTGGGCGCAAGCTACCTCCACAGCCGGGATGTCTCGACCCTGAAGGAGCTTTACAGTCTGGACAGCGGCGTGACCGCCCGCTGCGGGGGTCAGAGCGTCCCCTGCGGCAGCTTTGCGGCACCGCTCTACGCGGAGAACGCTGCCGATGCTTCGGCCTTTACGCTCAACCTCGCCGCCGGGCGCGGCGCGATGCTCCATTGCTTCTGCGCTGTCCCGGAGGATTGGGAGACGCTGGAGCTGAGCTATCGCCCCGCCTTTGCCGCCGGACAGCCGGTGGAGTTCGTGGTGCGCCGGGATGCCGACGCCGTCCGCCTCGGACCGGTGCCGGCGGTGCCGGCGGAAGTCGGAAGCGTAGTGGATTTATAAACGGCTTCTCGCGCCGGTGGCGCGGGGTCAGAGCGCTTTTGCATTGGGGCTAAGTTCTCTTTTGCGTGCCAAAAGAGAACCAGAAATGGTTCTCGCGCCTGTGCGCGGGGCAGAGCGCTTTTACGTTAAGTGGAATTGTTCTCTTTTGATGTCAAAAGAGAACCAGAAAACCACCAGCGATTTCGACGCGCTGGATCCACGAGAAAGGGGCTGCTCGCCCCTTTCAGACCCCGAAGGGGTTGTCGAAACGGAAAAAAGCTAGTCGCTGCGCTTAACGCTTTTTTCTCGTTTCTCCGATTTGCTGCTTCGCAGCTGGTGTTACGCCCTCGCAGGGCGTGAAGTTCAGCAGAAAGGTGAAATCTTCGGCGGAGCCGTAAATGGGAGAAGCACAAAAAAATGCGTTTAGCGAAGCGGCTAGCATTTTTGGGCTTCGACCTCATCTTCGGAATCGTTAAGGGCGAGCAGCCCTTAACTCGTTGCGGGGAGAGTGGAGTCCAGAGGTAGGGAGGGGGGAGTCGAAACACCCCTCCCTACCTCTGGCCCGCGCGGAGCGCAAAGCCATTTGACCAAAAGAAAAAACCAGCCCCGCGCCACCAGCGCGAGAACCAGCTCAAAGAAAAAACCAGCCCTGCCTCTGGCCCGCGCGGAGCGCAAAGCCATTTGACCGAAAAAGAAAACCCGCCCCGCGCCATCGGCGCGCGCCGCAGCCTGGAAATAAAAAAGACTTCTGCATTTCGTCGTGCAGAAGTCTTTTTGTTTATCCAAGGATCGCTTCTCCGCTGGAATTTGTGACCGTCAGCTCCTGTCCGGTCAGGCTGGTGACGAGGGCGATATAGCTCGTCCCTGCCTCGATGTTCATGGTGCGTCCATCGGCGTCGTAAAGCAGCAGCGTGTTGTCCCGGCCCTGCGTCCAGGTGATGGTCCACAGATGCCCGCCGTTGAGCCAGACGCCGCCGCCCATGCTCAAATCGTAGTCGTAGGTCTTGCCGTCGTCCCGCAGCTCGGAGGCGCTGAACAGCACCAGCAGATTATCGAACCCGGCCTGCTGGCCGTTGTTGGCGTCCAGCTGGGGCGTGCCGTCGGCGTGGAGCATCCGGTAAAGCCCGCTGTCAGCGTCGTAGGAAAAGCCGGTGGCGTTGTCGTCGTCAAAGCAGACCCGGACATTCACCGCGTCCGGCGCGGTGGCGTCCGGCAGTTTGCCGTCTGCTTCCTGCGGGAGAAGTGCAGGGATGGACAGCACTGCGTCGGCCCCGGAGGACGCACTGTCCGCCGCGGCGGATGCGGCGCTCGTCACTCGGGATTCCGTCAGAACAGAGGAGATGCTCAGCTCGTCCAGCACCTTAGAGATGGTCTCGCCGCTGGTGTACCACAGCGGTGCGTTGCTCCACTCACTGCCGCAGTCGAAGGCAGTGCGCCCGGCTTCCAGAGCATCCACGGCCCGGATGGAATAGTAATCGAGGAAGTTCTGGTCGAACTGTCCCCCGCCCCGCTGTACCGGAATGGGCTGCTGGCCCACCAGCAGCCGCCAGTAGATGTCCTGACCGGCGGCCACCGGCCCGACCTTCGGGGTCGCGGCCAGCGCCGGATAGACGAGGCAGAGCTCAGTGGACGTGCCCACCTCGGTGAGGGCTTCCAGCACCACCGATGCCGAGGAAAGGCCCCGCTGAGTGGTGGAGGCAGTGCTGTTCTCAATGGCCACGGCCACCGGACGCTGGCCCTGCCACTCGAGGGCAAGGCCGGTGAGTGGGTCGGTGGGGGCGAGCGTTTCCGGCTCACTGTCGCTGGGCAGAAAGGCGCAGCCTGCCAGCAGCGCGGCGGCCAAAATGAGGCAGAGTGCAGTTCGAATGCGCTTCATCGTCATGTTCCTCATGGGCTTACTGGTAACTGAAATTGCTCAGCTCGTCGTTGTCCACCAGTGCAAAGTAGGTCTTGCCCCGGTTGAGGGTCATCTCCTCGCCGGACTTGGTGTAAAGCTTGAGGGGATTGGTGGGATAGGTCTTTTCCCAGCGGCCCGCCTGCACGCCGCCGCGGGTGAAGAGGTAGGCGTCGCCGCCCTTGATGTACTGCACCTCCTGCACGTCGTGGGAGTCGCCTGCGTAGGCGTCCATGTCGGCGAAGCAGACCACGACGTTCTCGAAGGTGAGCTGCTCACCGGTCAGCTCATCGACGGTGTTCTCGGTGGCCTTCTTGGAGGAGTTGTACATCTGCATCGCGTAGGTGTGGCTGAGTGCGGAGTAGCTGAACGAGGTGCGGTAGCTCTCCGAATGTACGATGGCGATTTTTTTGGCCGAGGGCTCACCCTTGAGCTTGTTGACCTCATCGGTGCGGTAGTCGGCAAAGTGGAAGAACGTCCCCTCGCTGGGAGCGTAGAGGCTGATGCCGGCATCAGAAGCGGCTTTGCAGATCTCCTTGCCGGAGGTGAACTCGGTGTGCTCGTAGGCCACATCGCGGCCGCGGTTATTGCGGTGAGAGACGATGGGGTGGATCGGGGTCTTGAAATAATTCTTGCCGCCGATGTTCAGCCCAGAGTAGCCGTAGACGCTGACGAACTGGGTGCAGAAGATGCTCTCGCCGTCGTGGTAGTAGAGGATGTTCCAGGGCATGAGCAGCTGCAGGAACTGGTCGCGGCCTGAGCGGAGGGGGCCGACCTCGGGGATGCTGTCGGCGTCGCTGAACACGGCGCACAGGCGGGTGATGCCGCCCTCGACCTTGGCCTCGATGAGCAGGTCGGCGCTGCCGATGCCCCGCTGGGGGCGGGCATTCTGGCGCTGGGAGTTGGCGATGTTGTTGACCATCACAGCCACCGGGCGGCTGTTGGTGCTGCGCTCGGCGCCGGTGAGGATGTCGGCGTCGTACTCGGGCATGACGCCGAAGGCCGGGTCAAGCTGTTCGCCCTCGGGCGGCGGGGTGACGGCCATGTCGCTGGCAGCTTCCGACGAAGCAGCGGTCTCCCCTTTTTTGGTCAGGCTCTTGAGCAGGCCGGGCAGCTTGCCGCCCAGCGCGGCGCTTCCAGCCGCAGAGCAGCCGGTCAGAGCCAGCGCTGCCGCTGCCAGCCCGGAAATATGAAGGACAGACCGACGAGAGATTTTCATGATAAAACAGCCTCCTATCAAAAAGCCCCGCCGTATACGGGCCGGGACAGTTCGTTCTGCTTTGATTGTACTGGTTCGCGCCCCATTTGTAAAGAGGAAGTTGCCGCCAGAATATCCGCATCCCAGAGAGGTGACAGTAAAACTGGCTTTTATAAAAGGAACGGGTGCTCTCCCGGCGGGGGTCTGTGTGCTGCAGAAAGGCACTTTTTTGCGCTTTCCTCTTGCTTTTTTGGCGCGGGTGTGGTAATATAATTCGGCAGTATCTGTAAATCTGAAAATATGCGCTCGTAGCTCAGCCGGTAGAGCATCTGACTTTTAATCAGAGGGCCA
>OGPP01000398.1_pt1 | contig 46521 bp, 33 predicted proteins | sample 1553021 | NCBI WGS metagenome assembly OGPP01 (sample SAMEA2580217, study PRJEB22360) | human gut metagenome | biome: human gut; feature: human-associated habitat; material: faeces | place: Denmark | collected 2008/2010
AACAATGGGCTTATAGCCCTAGTACAAACCACCCGTTTAACGGGTGGTCATGACTATTTGCTTCGTGTTCTGATTTGCTTTTCTTTCGATATGCACTCGGAGAGAGACCTGTAATTTTCTTAAATGTCTGTGAGAAATAGCCGGATGAAGCAAATCCACAGGAACTGCTAATTACGGACATAGAATAATCAGTTGTGGCCAGCAATTTTTCAGCTTTTTTGACACGTGCCTGCATAAGATAATTGATTGGAGAAATGCTATATTCATTAGTAAATGCATGAACAAGATAATATTTGTTGACATGAGAAAATCTTGCCAGCTGTTCTAGTGTGATATCTTCCTCACAGTTTTGGTTGAGATACCGGCGTACAGAATCACATAGGTGAGAAGCTTTCTTGTTTGCTGGAGTAAGAATTGTTGAAAAATTTGTCTGGCGTCCAAAAAGAACAATCAAAATTTCCATTAAATCCTGACATATAGCTTCATGCCCAGGTGCACGTGTTTCAATTTCTTTTAGCATCATCTGTAAATAGAAAACCATTGTATCCTTAATTTCTTTAAAATTAACAATACAAAAATTAGAATGATCATTTTCAGAGGAAAGTTCCAGACCTTCAATGCCAAGTACAATATATTTCATTGGATGGGAGTGAAGTCCAAGCTCAGTGTGTGAAATATTTGGATTGATGATAATTAAATCATTTGCTTTAACAGGGAAGATTTTGTCTTCTACCTGAAACTGTCCAATGCCTTCAAGAACATAAAAAAGCTCAGAACAATAGTGTGTATGAGGTGTGCTAAGCCAGTCGCCGCTGTAGGTAGCGGAGGAAATATAAAGAAGCTTAGCCTTGTTTCGGATTAAATATTCTTTTGTAATTGAGATGTCGTAACGTTCATCTGCCATAAAATCTCCTTTCAGTGAAAAAAGAATCGTCGTAATGCTATGATAGCATAGAAAAAAAGAAAAGTTTATAATAAATTGTTATAAATTTAAAGAATATTGCTGAGCAATATCAATAAAGCCAAAAGAAAAAACTGTTAAAATATACGATAAAATATTATTTTATCCTGAGAAAGAATATAAAATGCTGAAAAATATAGACGTGAAATCGCAAAAAAACGCTTGAAATAGCAAGATAATAACAAAACAGAGCAATATAAAAGTAGAAATAAGGAGATGGGAAAGTTATAATAAGATCATCAAGAACAGAAAAACAAATTTTTAAGGAGGAATTTATTATGAGAAAGAAATTAACAGCAGTCCTTCCGGCAGCAGCTATGTTTGCATATGCGCTTGCAGGAACTACAGGAATTGCACAGAATGTTTACGCAGCAGATGAAGAGGAGACATTAACAGTATGGTGTTGGGATCCTACATTCAACGTATATGCAATGAAGCAGGCTGAGGCTGCATACCAGAAGGATCACCCGAATTTCAAGCTTGACATTCAGGAGAAGGTTTACTCTGATATTGAGCAGAGCCTGATTACAGCAGCAGAGGCTGGTACATATGATACACTGCCAGATATCTTTTTAATGCAGGATTATTCTTTCCATAAGAATGTAACTAATTATCCGGAGATTTTCACTGAGTTAACAGATTCAGGAATTGATTTTTCACAGTTCTCAGCAGGTAAGCTGGCAGACTCTACAGTAGATGAAAAGAATTATGGTGTTCCGTTTGATAATGGTGCGACCATCATGGCAATTCGTTCTGATATGGTAGAGAAGGCTGGACTTAAGGTAGAAGATTTCATGGATACTACATGGTCTGAATTTATCGAGCTGGCAAAGAAGGTAGTAGAAGCAAATGATGTTCCGATGCTGACAAGCTCAGGCGGTTCAGAGATCGTAATTGAGATGCTGCAGTCTGCAGGCGCATCTCCGATTGTAGATGGCGAAGTTAAACTTGTAGATAACGAAGCACTGAAGGCAGCAATTGAAGTATATAAGCAACTGATCGACGAGGGTATCATGGTAGACTACACTGACTGGGATCAGTATATCGCTTCCATGAACAAGGGAACAGCAGCAGGCGTTATTCAGGGATGCTGGATCATGTCTTCCATTCAGGCAGCAGAGGATCAGTCTGGTAAGTGGGCGATCGTAAATATGCCGGCACTTGATGATATCGAGGGAGCAACAAACTACGCAAACTGTGGCGGTGCGAGCTGGGCAGTATCTTCTAACTGCAAGAATACAGAACTTGCTTTTGATTTCTTGAACTCTACTTTTGGTGCAGATGTTGATCTTTACGATGATCTGCTTGTAAATGCAGGTGCAATCGCAAGTTATCTGCCAGCTGCAGAGTCTGATGTATACAATGAGACTTCTGATTTCTACGGCGGACAGGCTGTATATAAGGATATCGTTGAATTTGCAGGACAGGTTCCGGGAATTGATTATGGCGCATATTATTCTGATATCAGAAGTGCACTGACGGATGCTGTTACAAATGTGGTTCAGAATGATGCTGACATTGATGAAGAGATTCAGAATGCACAGGATACCGTTGAGTTTAACATTAGCGAGTAATTAAGGAAATTCTGGTACCGGGAATGCAGTGCGTTCCCGGTATATTTTTATCACCATATTTGCCATAAAAATTGAATTTCTGCTTTAATACAGACATCTACAGAAAGCATTTTTGCATGGCTCTGAATAATTACAAAATAGAAAGGCGTGGTTAACGTGAAAAGACAAAAAACAAAGATGAGCCTGGAAAAAAGACATAATCTTACAGGATGGTTTTTCTTAATTCCAGCCGCACTTCTCATTTTTATATTCTGCTTTTATCCGATGGTGCAGGCATTTGTGCTTTCTTTTTCAAAAAAGGGTACAGGTGGTGCAAGCACTTTTGCAGGATTGGCAAATTATAAGAGAATCTTGAAGGATAAAACATTCCAACAATGCTTGTTTAATACTGTATTTTACTTTTTGATCCAAGTGCCGATTATGTTAATTTTGGCACTTTGTCTTGCTCAGCTTCTGAATAATCCAAAGATTAAAGGAAAAAGTATTTTCCGTACATTGATTTTCCTTCCATGTGCGACATCACTTGTATCATATTCTATGATTTTCAAATCCTTGTTTGCACAGGATGGTCTTGTTAACAATGTTATTGCAGCGATTGGTTTGACACCAGTAAATTGGTTCCAAGATGCATGGGCAGCACGTTTTGTAATTGTAATTGCATTGATTTGGCGATGGACTGGCTACAATATGGTATTTTATCTTGCTGGATTGCAGAATATTGATTATTCAGTCTATGAGGCAAGCTACATTGACGGTGCAAGTCCATTCAAGCAGTTTACACGTATCACAATTCCACTGTTAAAGCCGACCATTTTGTTAACTGCAATTATGTCCACATCAGGAACATTGCAGTTGTTTGATGAGTCAGTGAACCTGACGGGCGGAGGTCCAGGAAAATCGACTATGACACTGGCACATTATGTTTATAATATTTCCTTTGTAGAGACACCAAAATTTAATTATGCCGCAGCAATTTCGGTATTTATTTTGGTAAGCGTGGCAATTCTGTCAGCGATTCAGATGAAAGTAGGTGATAAACGTGACTAAAGTAAAAACAACAATATCCTATGTGATTTTGGTTCTTGCAAGTTTTCTGTCAGCGTTTCCTCTATATTATATGATATCAGGTGCGACAAACGCCAGCATCGACATTGTTAGAGGAAAACTGATTCCTGGAACTCATCTGTTGGAAAATTATAGGACATTGATTGAGACACAAAATTTAGGTCTTGCAATGTTTAACTCTTTTAGAAATGCGATTGTAATAACGGTAATCTCACTTCTTGTCTGCTCAATTGCAGGTTACGGTTTTGAGATTTATCATGATAAGGGAAAGGATATTTTAATGAATATCCTTCTGCTTGCAATGATGCTTCCGTTTGTTGCTATTATGATTCCATTATTTAAGCTGTTTGCATCATGGAAGCTTGTAAATACTTGGATTGCACTGGCATTGCCTTCTATTTCGACGCCATTTTTGATTATGATGTTTCGTCAGGCAGCGAGATCTTTCCCTCATGATATTATTGAGGCTGCACGATTAGAGGGATTAAGCGAGATTAAGATTTTCTTTACGATGTTTATTCCTGTTATGAAATCTACCTATGGTGCAGCTATGACGGTAACATTTATGAATGCATGGAACAATTATCTGTGGCCAACAATTATCCTTCAGGATAAAAATGAGGTTACAATGCCGATGTTAGTAGCAAATTTAAAGAGTGGCTATAGTGTAGATTACGGAATGCTGATGTTAGGTGTACTGATCTGTACACTGCCGACAGCGATTATTTTCCTTTGTCTGCAGAAGAGCTTTGCAAATGGAATTGCAGGAGCAGTAAAATAATGAAAAATAAGTATTGTCTGTATGAAAAAGATTGGCAAAAGGTAAAGGCTGCGCTTTTGCTGGCAAAAAACTTTGGTCTGATTCTTGACGACAGTTTAGAAGCGTTAGAAGAGCGCCGCAAAGAAAAAAATGAAGAGAACAGGCATAAGCAGGAAAAAGGGGAACTGTTTTATGGGCCATGTTTTTATACGCCACCGATGTATCTTCAATATGAGCTGACAAGGTTTCGCCTGGATTTTGTACAGCCATCTGAAAAAATCAAACAGCTGGGTGTTTGTCCATCCTTTACACGGGAAGAAAGACTGAATTTTTATGAAAATAATCATGATCTTTTTGGACGTTACCATGGAGATTATTTCCCATTTGAGGATGTAGAGCAGATCATTGAGAAAAGATTGAGAGAGGAAGCATATGACAAACTCATTCAAAACATATTATGTCAGTCAGATTGACGGAAATGATACAAATGATGGTTTGAGCAAATCATCTGCATTTGCAACTTTGTTTGCCATTAACCGTTTGACGCTGAAGCCAGGAGATCGTGTGCTTTTAGCCAGGGGATCTGTTTTTGAAGGACAGTTTTTACAGATCAAAGACAGTGGAACAAAAGAATCTCCGATTGAGATTGGTGCATATTTGCCAGAGGGCGGCGAGAAATTTTATGAGGAAGTATTGCCGGTGATTGCAGCAAATGGACAGGGAATTTGGTATCAGGATTATGGTACAGAATTAGATTCGCCAACACATGTGTATCAGGGATATGTGTCATCAGCAGTGCTGCTGTATGATGCAGAATACATCTGGATTCATGATATTGAGATTACAAACAGTGCAGAGAACATCATTGGAGAAACATATAGTGCACCTTATAAGATGAATCGCACAGGAGTTGCTGTTACTGCAAGGGACAAGGGAGTAAGAAGTGGTATTCACCTGCAGAATCTTTATGTTCATGACGTTAATGGAAATGTTTACGATAAGCATATGAATAATGGCGGCATTTACATGACAGCATTAAAGCCGGCAAATGAAGATATTACAGGCGCAGCTCGTTTTTGTGATATTACAGTAGAAAGCTGCTTTGTCTACCGGACAAGCCGCTGGGGAATTGCAGTTGGATATACATATGCACATGATAAATTTCAGGGAGCTATATTGGACGAAGAAGCATTCCTTAAGTATGGTCATGAACATGTGGTGATTCGCAATAATTATGTCAAGGAAGCAGGCGGAGATGGCATTACAGCTATGTATGCGCTTCGTCCGCTTGTGGAACACAATATGACGGATTGTGTAGCACAGGAAATTAATGATCGTATTTATTGTTGTCCAAAAAATCGTGCAGGAAAGGTAGCGGCAGCCATTTGGCCATGGAAATGTAAGGATGCGCTGTTTCGTTACAATGAAGCAGCGGATACGAGATTAAATCAGGATGGAATGGCTTATGATGCAGATTCTGGAGATGGAACGACATATGAATATAATTACAGCAGACAAAATGAAGGCGGATGTGTGATGTTTTGTCTTGATGAAGCAATTCATAATACTTTCAGTCACAATGTAAGTTATGATGATCTTGGAGGAACAATAAGTCCATCCTTGAATCCTGATGCATTACTTTCTCATAATATTTTCTATGTCAGAGAAGGTGTTCCATTTGTGAGAAATCAAATGGGCGGCGGAAACTATACTGAGGAAGAAAACCAAATTATTGTGTTGAAATAAGAGCAGTAAAACAAAAAGAGAATGAGAAAATTTTCGATAGGAGGATAACGTAAGATGAGCCAGACAAAGGGAAGAGTTACGATTCCGACCAATCTAGACGTTGTACCAGAAACAATTGAACTAATGAAACGCTGGGGAGCGGATGCAATACGTGACTGTGATGGAACTGAATTTCCAGAGGAATTGACAAAAACGGGTGCAAAAATTTATGCGACTTATTATACAACAAGAAAAGATAATGAGTGGGCAAAGGCAAATCCAGATGAGGTGCAGCAGTGCTATGTGATGACAGCCTTTTATACAGCGGTTGACAAAGAACTTTCCATCCCACTTATGAAGGGAATATCAGATGAACTGATGAAGGTCAATACAAGAGATGATATCAAAAGATGGTGGGAAGTTATTGATCGTTCAACAGGTGAGATCGTGCCGACAACGAATTGGAATTATCAGGAAGAGACTGGCTGTGTGGTGATCTGCGACGCTGTGCCATTCCATGAATATACGGTTAGCTTTTTAGCATATATTATCTGGGATCCAGTTCATATGTATAATGCAGTAACAAATGAATGGAAGGATTTTGAGCATCAGATTACTTTTGATGTGCGCCAGCCAAAGACACATAAGTATTCATTAGAGCGTCTTCGCAAGTATTGTGAAGAACATCCATATGTGAATGTTATTCGTTATACAACATTTTTCCATCAGTTTACTCTTATGTTTGACGAGTTAAAGAGAGAAAAATATGTGGATTGGTATGGTTATTCTGCATCAGTCAGTCCTTATATTTTAGAGCAGTTTGAAAAAGAGGTGGGTTATCCATTCCGTCCGGAGTATATAATCGATCAGGGCTATTATAATAACCAGTATCGCGTTCCGAGCAAGGAATTTAAAGATTTCCAGGCATTCCAGCGCAGAGAAGTCGCAAAGCTGGCAAAGGAAATGGTAGATATTACTCACGAGTGCGGTAAAGAAGCCATGATGTTTTTAGGCGATCATTGGATTGGAACAGAACCGTTTATGGAAGAGTTTGCTACAATTGGACTCGATGCAGTTGTAGGAAGCGTTGGAAATGGAAGTACATTGCGTCTGATTTCTGATATTAAGGGCGTAAAATATACAGAAGGCCGTTTCCTGCCTTACTTCTTCCCAGATACATTCCATGAGAATGGAGATCCAGTGAAGGAAGCAAAGGAAAACTGGATTACAGCAAGGCGTGCGATTTTAAGAAAACCGATTGATCGCATCGGATATGGCGGCTACTTAAAACTGACACTCGATTTCCCTGAATTTTTACAGTATGTTGAGGATGTATGTAATGAGTTTCGTGAGTTATATGAAAATGCAAAGGGAACGACACCATATTGTGTGAAAAAGGTGGCAGTGCTCAATAGCTGGGGCAAGATTCGCAGCTGGGGATGTCATATGGTACATCATGCGCTGTATCAGAAGCAAAATTATAGCTATGCTGGAATTATTGAGGCACTTAGCGGAGCACCATTTGATGTTTGCTTCATTTCATTTGATGATATTCTTCAAAATCCGCATATATTAAAGGATATTGATGTTATTATCAATGTTGGAGATGGTGACACAGCTCATACTGGTGGAAGTATTTGGGAAAATCCCAAAATCTCATCTGCAATTCGTGAATTTGTTTACAATGGAGGTGGATTTATTGGTGTTGGTGAACCATCTGGTCATCAATTCCAGGGTCATTTCTTACAGCTGGCGGATTTGATTGGTGTTGAGAAAGAGACAGGATTTACTTTGAATTACGATAAGTATAACTGGGAAGAACATCAGGATCATTTCATTCTTGCCGATACAACAAAGCCGGTAGACTTTGGAGAGGGAAAGAAGAGTATGTACGCATATGCCGGCACAGAAATTCTTGTACAGCGTGAAAAGGAAGTGCAGATGGCTGTAAATGAGTTTGGTAAGGGCCGAAGCGTATATATTAGCGGTCTGCCATATAATTTTGAGAACAGCCGTATCTTATATCGAAGCATTTTGTGGAGTGCGCATGGTGAGGCTGTTTTAAATCAGTGGTTTAGCACAAACTTTAATGTAGAAGTCCATGCTTATGTAAAGAATGGAAAATTCTGCGTGGTGAATAATACTTATGAGCCACAGAAGACTACTGTTTACCGCGGTGATAAAAGCAGCTTTGAGTTAGAAATGGCGCCGAATGAGATTAAGTGGTACATGATTTAACAAAATAATAAAAAGACTTTCTAAAACAATCATAACGTACATATGCTAGTATGACGAGATTTGTTTTAGGGAGTCTTTTTTGAACTGTCAGGATCAGATTTATTCAGAGGAATATATTGATTTTATTGGGAATCGAAGTCTTATTGAGTCAAAGTATACGCTTGATTGCAAACAGCCATTAGGTGCTAGGTTTGCATCTCTTTACCTGAAGCTTTCGGATGGATATGAAGATGGAACTGTCTATGGCTATTATAACATTCCAAAGCTGTTTGGTTTGCAGGATACAGGAAGTATGGAATCATCTGGTATTTTGCAGGTAAGGGAAAATCCATATCTTAAGCTTGATGGAAGTGGTGTTTTGATTGGATTTGTGGATACGGGAATTGATTATGCAGGTTCCATTTTTCTAAAACAAGATGGAACAACTAGAGTAACAGCAATCTGGGATCAGACAATACCGGCCGGAAGCCCAATCAGACTGCCTGCGCAGCCAGAGCTTCCAGAGACGCCAGAGAACATTACAAGAACGCCGGAAGGATTTTTATATGGAAGCGAATTTACGCATGAGCAGTTAAACGCAGCAGTAAAAATGGCAGATGCTTATGAAGGAATTTCGTCAAGGGATGAAAATGGTCATGGAACTTTTTTGGCTTCTATAGCGGCAGGAAATGAGCTGCCAGATGGAAGTTTTACTGGTGCAGCGCCAAAAGCAGATATTGCAATGGTAAAGTTAAAGCCTGCTAAGAATCGTTTGCGAGCTTATTATCAGATTAAAGAGGATGCGGTGGCCTATCAGGAAAATGATATTATGGCAGGTGTTCTTTATCTTGTATCGCTGGCAAAGAAGCGTCAACAGCCACTTGTGATTTGTCTGGGACTGGGAACGAATGCTGGATCACATCGAGGCGGCTTGCCGCTTGCAAGAATGCTTGAAGAGCTTGGAAGTTCAGTTGGCATCACAATTGTGGCAGGAACAGGAAATGAGACATCAAGAGGTCATCATTTTGAAGGACAAATTTCATCAGAAAGCGGATATGAGGATGTAGAGATCCGTGTGGCAGAGGAAGAGAATGGCTTCTTTCTTGAATTGTGGGCAAGTGCACCAGAAACATATTCAATTGCGATACGTTCTCCGAATGGAGAAGTAATTCCAAGAATATATGTGAGGCCAGGGCGCATTGAAATTTTAAATTTTGCACTGGCACAGACAAGAGTAGAGGTTTCTTACAGACTCTCTGTTACGGGAACAGGTGAGTTTCTTGCACTGCTTCGTTTTATCAATATTACACCAGGTGTCTGGACAGTACGTGTATATAATGATCTTTTTATAACAGGTCATTATCATATGTGGCTTCCGATAGAATCATTTTTGAGGCAGGATACTGTATTCCTTCGTCCTTCAGAATTTATAACGCTTACTTCGCCGTCTGATGCAGCAAATGTGATTTCAGTCAGCAATTACAATTATCAAAATAATAGTGTTTACTTGTATTCAGGGCGTGGCTATACTACAGATGGAAGGATTTGTCCGGATTTGGCGGCGCCTGGCGTTGGAATTGAAGGCTTTACATCGTCATTATCAGGTGTGGGAAATGAACTTCGTCGTGTGCAAAGAAGTGGTTCAAGTGTCGCAGCAGCACATATGGCGGGTGCAGCGGCATTATTTTGTCAGTGGACAAGAGAAAGTGGGATTCACTATTTTAGTAGTACAGACGTAAAGACGTATTTTATAAGAGGTGCAAAAAGAGATTCATCGAGAACATATCCTAATAGGGAATGGGGATTTGGAACGCTTGATTTGTATGGTGTTTTTAGAAATCTTCAGACGCAGATTTTCTGAAGTCGTTATAATTCACGCGTAATGTGAACTGTAACCTGAATTCTAGTAAAAAAATACTGTACAGATTCGAGAAAAAGAGGTATAATGTTAACAGATATTTCGGTAAAAATGGCGAAAAATCTGTTAAAAAGAAAAATTATTATGCATCAGACGAAAGGGATGAAAGGAGAAAATCAATATGGAGATGCAGAATCAGATAAAGGAATATGTGGCACAATATGAAAAGGAAGTTCGAAAACTGGCAGATCAGTTAAGAAATGAGTGCATGCCACAGCCGACAGAGGAACTTTTTAGCGAATTTGAAACAAATGGAAACCGTATACGCTATGAGGCTGTATACTTTGGAAGAAGAAAGTTTTTATCAGTACTTGGTCTTGCAAGTGTGATATGGCGTGAAAAAGAAGATATTCAAAAGTTAGAAGAAGTAATACGAGAAATTTGTGCAGAGGAGTGTTGGGCACTTCCGGCACACGTGAGAAGAAAGGAAAATCCTAATTGGAGAGGTGTAATCGATCTTTTTGCAAGTGAAACAGGTCAGACACTTGCACATATTATAACTCTTTTAAAGGATGAGCTTTCAGAAGATGTGATTGCGCTTGCGCAAAACGAAGTGAAGGCTCGTATTCTTAAGCCATTTATAGAGTCGAAGGTGCCATATGCAAGCTGGGAACAGGCAACGAATAATTGGAATGCTGTTTGCTGTGGTAATGTGGGAAGTGCAGCTCTTCTTCTTATGAAGGAAGGAACAGAAAAGAAAAAACTGTTAGAACGACTTAATTATGCACTGGAAAATTATTATTTAGAAGGCTTTGGCATGGATGGTGCATGTCAGGAGGGCCTTGGTTATTGGGTATATGGTTTTACGTATTTTACATTATTTGCATTAGCACAAAGAGAATACGATCCATCAAAGGATCTTATGGCATCTGAAAAGGTAAATGCGATAGCTCATTTTCAACAGAAGTGTTATTTTGCCGGAGGTCGTACTATTAGCTTTTCTGATGGTGATTCAAGAGGAACATATCCGATGGGACTTACCTGCTGCTTGGCAGATCAGTACAGTGATATTCGTTTTCCAGATACATTATATGCGCAAAAGCTTGATGGAGACAGCTGTTGGAGATGGATTGGCATTTACTGGAGCTGGTATTGGACGCATCGCTATTTAGACGATGTACAGAATAAAAAGGCAGAAGAACCAAAGCCGTTAGAACAAAGCGGTGCTTGTGTTTTACAGGATGCACAGTGGTGTATTTTAAGAGGTGCAAAGCAAACAGCTGTTATTGCAAAGGGTGGTAATAATGGTGAATCACATAACCATAATGATGTAGGAAGTTTTCATTACCTGGTAGACGGAGAAGCTTTTTTGGATGATTTAGGCGCTGGAGAATACACAAAGGATTATTTTTCTGAAAAACGTTATGAGGTTTTCTGTAATAGAGGCGAGAGCCACAATATTCCGATCATTGGAGATGTTGATCAAAAGGCAGGAAAGGAATACTGTGCCGACAGATTTGAATTAACGAAAGATCGTAATATTTTGATTTCATTTGCAAAGGCATATGGAATTGAAGCACAGAAGGTATACCGTGAGATTTGGCTAGATGAAAATACGGGAAAACTTACTGTATGTGATTATATTCAGTGCAGACCTGGTGTTGAAGTTCATGAAAATCTTGTTACCAGACTGCCTGTAAGTGTTGAAAATGATAGTGTCGTAATTCATGGAGAAAAGCATTGTGTTATTTTACATGCAGAGGGACGTAAGGGTGAATTTAAAATCAAAACAGTAGAACATTCTAACCATCAAGGTATCTTGGAGAATATTAATGTTATTCGCTGGGACGTTTGCTGTGATGAACCTCAAAACAGCAAAATTGGTATTGCAGACAGCAAAATTTGTCTACACATAACAGAATAAAACTAGTATAATTGAATGGGCAGGTAGGAACCTGCCTATTCTTTTAAAAAATGGGAGGAATAAATGAGAAGGCAGCAGTTAAAAACAAGAATAAGTGCACTTCTTATGTCTGTTTCACTTTCTGTAGTGGGAAGCTTTGCTGGAGTAAAAACAATACCAGCAGCAGAAGAAATGAGCACAACCGACATTAGCTTGTATCAGGAAGAGAATCAGACGCAAGAGAAAATCGAAGTGCAGACTGAGACTAGTCCACAGCTAGAAACTTCAGCAGCAATAACAGAAAGTCCACAGTCGGAAAGCATACAGCCAGAGAGTACACAGTCAGAGAGTACACAACCGGAAAGTATACAGCCAGAAGGTACACAACCGGAAAGTACATCGTTAGAGACTGAGTCAACGATAGAAACAGCTTCTGAACATGAAGAAACAACAGTGGGAGAAGATGTAAGTGAAACAATAACTGAAACAGCTATTGAAACGACAGTAGAGGAATCTCCTGAAGAATCATCTGGAGAAAATATATTTGCAGAAGAATCTTCTGAGGAAGTATCATCGGAAGAAATGACAGAAGAGGAGTCAACTGAGGAAATAGAAGAGGAAACTACCGAGTTTGAATATGGAATTGATTTTCTAGATCTTGGAGATGTGACTCAGATTATTCAAATTTTATCATGTCGGATAGAGGGAAGTCAAGTCATTGTCAAGGGAAAGCTTAACCATAAGTTTAAGACAGCAGATGAGAAATTGTATCTGTTTGAGGAGCCGATGTATCAAAAAGACATTACAGGCAGTCCGATTGCAGATGTGAAAAAAGAAGATACGTTTGAATTTTCTGTTCCGCTGAATAATAATACAGCACAGTCAAAGTTGTATTCTAAATTTTTTGTTGGAATGAAATTTAGGGATGGTACGTACCAGGCATTGAGTGATGGATGCTTTATTACAAATCCAGAAGCATTGGCAGAAAATCAGTCATCATATCCGCAGGCAAGAAGCAAAAAAGGGCTCCTCACAGATACTGTTTTTGGAACAGATATTGAAGAATTAGGCCTTAGTTATACAAATGTAAATATTATAATGAATGAGCTAATTAATGGCAGCGGATATTCCTATACATATAATGGGAAAACATATCAGTATTCGTCAAATTGTATTGCTAAGTTAGATCAAACACTTCTTATGTACGACCGAAATAATATTATTGTGAATGCGATTTTATTATGGCAGCCAGATCAAAATCCACATAGCTTTGGCTATCCTGGTGCAAATGCATCAATTGGTGCATATCATGGATGGAACGTTGTCTCAAAGGAAGGAATTGAATGTATTTCAGCAGCAATTCATTTTCTTGGTGAACGATATGGCAGAAGTGATCATGCATATGGACATATTGCAAGCTGGACAGTTGGAAATGAAGTTAATGCAGATACTTCGTGGAATTACACAGGTCACCAGTCTGCGCCGGATTATGCATATATTTATACCAATATGATGAGAATTACAAGCCAGGCAGTGAAAAGCAGCTGTGCACATGCGCGAGTTTTTATGTCGTTAGACATGTATTGGCATGGTGTGTCTGGAGGAACACGTTATGATGGAAAAGAGCTAATTGACTATGTAAACACCTATATGAAGGCAGAGGGAGATATTGAGTGGGGAGTAGCCTTCCATCCATATGGAAATCCACTTACGGAGGCAGAGTGGTGGAATGATAATGCAACCTTTAATGAAAATGCGATTTTTATTTCAATGGAGAATATTTCAGTTTTAACTGGATATTTGTGTAAAAATGGACTGCGAAATCCAGATGGCTCCGTAAAGCATGTGATATTGTCTGAGCAGGGATATACATCACATTCGTTTAACCAGGGAAATGTAGAGTGGAAGCAGGCAGCGGCACTTGCTTATGCGTATTATGTGACTGAAGCTAACCCTTATATTGATGCATTTATTGCAATGAGAGAAGTAGATGCGAAGCCGGAGGCAGATGCGGGAATACATCAGGGCCTTTGGTATAATGATGAAAATAAGGCATGGTGTACATTTGCAAAGAAGCCTGCGTGGACTGTGTGGAAATACATTGATACAGATCAATCATTTGCGTATACAGATTCACTTGCATCGCTTGTTGGATTGCCGTCATTTTCATCTGTATATGGTTCTGTAATGGCGTCAAAAAACAGGAGTGCAGATTTAGGTACCGGCGGATATGCCGCGTCATGTAATGTTGGAACGACTCTTATGAATGGCTGGTATGGTGAGTATGGATTAACTTCCTGCAGTGCAGATAGCCAGAAGATTGCCGTAAATGCAGGAGCAAACAGTCCATTCACATATGCAGGAATTGCACGAACAGGAAATGTTGATTTTTCTTCACAGCGTTATTTTTGTTTTAATATTTCAGGAACGGCTGGAGATAATCAAAATTTGAGAGTGCGCATGCGTTTTACAAGCGGTCAGGACACACTTGAAACGGAGCTTGCACTGAAAAAGAATGTAAATCAGATGATATATGCTGATCTTGGAAACTGGAAGGGAAAAAGCAATGTTTCTAAGATTCAGATTTGGGTGCAGCAGGATGGAACTGAAAAATGGCAGAATGGAAGCTTTACAATTCAGAATGTATGCCAAAGCAGTAGTATAAGTACAACATCAGCACCGTCACTTACAATTACAGAATCGGGATACACAGGAGTAACTCAAGATGCATTTACAGCATACTGCAAGATGAGCGGAACAAAGCCGGTTGCAAGAGTAGAATATAGTGCATGGAATATTGCATTTAGCACAGAAAAAACAGTTACAAAGCAGGGAAGCATTTCTGGTGGATATTCTCAGTGCAGTTTCTCAATTTCTGAGTTTGGATGGAGAACAGGTGCATATGGTGTTCGAATTGTGGCATATGATACGGACAATGTAGCTTCAAAGCCAGTGCTAGTTAGTGTTACTGTGAAGGGTGCAGCAGAGGCACTTGTTATTTACAATGTTTATACAACAGATATTTCTTATAATGGATTTACACTTACAGTAGAAGCAGCCAGTGATTATGGTCTTTCTGGAAATTCTTCTGTAGCAGTATGGAGCAGTACCGCAGGACAGGCAAAGACTCTTGTATGGTATCCGCTTCAGTTTGTAAATGGACGGGCAAGTGTTCGCGTAAATATTTCAAATCATGGAAATTATAGAGGTGAATACAATTGTCATGCGTATGTTACTGATAATAGGGGAACAAAAAAGCTGTATGCATTAACAGCATCTGTTCCTACGCCAGTTCCTAAGATTACATCAGCATCTGTAACGGAAGTTAGTGCTTTGGGATATCAGGTGAATGCAAATTTTGATTGTCCGCTTGGTGTGTCAAAGGCAGAGATGAAAACATGGGCAGACAAACTTGGCTTAGGCGCTGCAGTGACAACGAATATGACGGTCAATGGATCAAGTGTAATGGCATATGTAATGACATCTGCTCATCAAAATAAAAGTGGAACGTATCATTCTGTTATTTATTTGTATGATAAAGCAGGAAATTGCGTAACGCGAACACTTGATGTTCAGATTCCAGAGGATTTGGAGCGAGAAAGCGGAAAACCGCAAATTACAGCTTCATGTACACAGACAAATTCCGATAATTATCGAATTTCGTTCCAGTATAGTACACTTTTTGGTGTAAATGCGATTCGCGTTGCAACATGGACAGCAGAGAATGGTCAGGATGATCTTGTTTGGAGAGATATAAATTATAATCCATCAACAAAGTCAGGATACATTGATCTTCCGGCAAAAGATAAAAAGGGAGGCCCATATATTAATGATGTGTATATATGGGATTACGCTGGACAGTTTAGTATGTATCGTGTTATTACGAATACACCTTCTAAAATGCCAAAAATTGTTAAGATTACAGTATCAGAAGTGAGCAGTACTGGATATCGTGTAACAGCTCAGATCGAGGCTTCAAGAGGAATATCGAAAGTGCTGATGCCGACATGGACAGAGGCAAATGGTCAGGATGATTTAGTTTGGCATCAGGCAAGTGTTTCACAGAATACTGCAACATGTTATATCCGTACGTCAGATCATAAAAATGAGTATGGAACCTATATTACACATGTTTATGTATATGATGCGGATGGAGATTTTGCACTTGAAGGAACGTATGTGCCACTTGACCAGAATACACAAAATGGCTATACAGGTTTGCTTCTTCGTGATGGAAAATGGAAGTATTATCAGAATGGAGCGTTAGAGGAAAATTATATAGGACTTGTAAGCAATAGTGGAAGCTGGTATTATGTAGAGCGAGCAGAGGTGAACTGGAATTATACAGGATTGACCTATTACGAGGGCAGTTGGTACTATGTGAGAGCAGGTGTTGTTGACTGGTTATATACTGGATTGTGCTTACATGATGGTGCTTGGTATTATATAAAAAATGGTTTATTAGATTGGTCTTACACCGGATTGTGTTTCCACAGCAAAGTATGGTATTACATTAAGAATGGTCAGGTAAACTGGAATTATACTGGTCCATGTCAGTATAATGGAGAGTGTTATTATGTAGAAAATGGTGTGTTGAATTGGAGCCATGATTTGAATAACGATAGTGGAAAGACATATGCATCTGTTCTTGTAGAACCAGATGTAGATAATCAGAAGGCAGCAGCGATATTGGAAGAGAAGGCAATTATGATTGAAGAGGATCATGCACAGCCGACAGTTTTTACGGCACAGTCGGAACCAGAAGTAAAAATGCCACTACAATCAGAAATGCCATCAGAGGCAGATGCAACACTACCAGTGCAATCAGATAAACAGCAGATTGAATTGAATTGGTTTGTTATTATTGTAAAAACATTTCTTTCATACATTAAAGAGTGTATTGGTATGTAATCTGGAGCAACAATAAAATATTAGCAATATAAAACGTCAGGAAGCAATGGAAATACAATAGCTCCTGACGTTTTATCTATGCTTTTCACTATAGTGTTATGATTTCTTAAATGAAGCAACATCTTCTTTTGTGCATCCGTCTTTTGAATATCGCGCTTTTTCATAAAGGGCATGCAGAAGATGTGTGCGCTCATCATCTGGTAGTTTTGCATACTGTTCAAGCTCCAGAGGAGTCAGTGATACAGGAATGGAATTGCCAGCCTTTTTGTTTAAATGGCTTCCCTGCTGAATCTGCTTTTTAAATTTCTTTCGAATCGTGGTATTCGGATTAAACAGCATAGAAAAAAGAGAATCACGTTCCTTTTTTTCAGAATCCTGAAGAAAAGTAGATTCTGTTTCTTCATTAATAAATTCCTGTATATCGCCAGTTACTGCAGATGGCTTGTAGAAACGATGTACAAGCATCAGTATTGTATAGCCAATTCCTACAAGCGCACCTGCACTGACAACAAATAAAATGGCAGCAAATAAAATATCATAAAGCATTTTAAGCCAGGCAGGTGTAGGTTTAACATCGCCAAACATAGCAGATTGTCCAGAGGTGGCAAGTGACTCAGCTGCTGTTTCTACGACTGTCTGTTCTTCACTGGAAAAATGAGAGAAAATCCATCGCAAAAAATCACGTATAGCGATGCCGATGGAATAAACAATATGATCTAGTGGAAGAAGTGGAACAACAAGCATGACCACAAGAGCCAGTATTGAAAAGGCAATCATGAGTGCACGGTTCGTAGAAATAATCTGCTTGCCAGGAAGGTTTGCTATATTGCGTCTGCTGTAAAGATAGCGATTAAGGCTTTTTAGATTCGTGTATACAAGAAAATCAGTCAGCCAGGCAAATGTAATCCAGTAGAGTATTGTTTGAAGATCATTTCGTTTTAGCAGCAAGGCGATAAAAAAGAGAAGAACAAAATACCCTAAAAAGCCGGCACTTGGCGAATCAAAAAGACCACCTGATTCAATTACGTTTTCATCCACAATTTCATAGTCGTCTGTTTTTTGAAGACGGGAAGGAATACGGATTAGCATGATAGCTACTGAAAGAATCAAAAAGTATAGTTTCTCCCAAAAGTTGCTTCCAATAAAAAACAGCAAAATGGCACATGCAATACCAATAATGAAATAGCTGACAAAATGTTTGATTTTTTCCTGGCCATAAGCAGTAACTGCAAATGGAATCAGCAAAAGAAAACTGTGAAAAAAGTAGAATAAGTAATGAGAAGGAAAAATAAGACAGGAGAGAAATGCAGTAATTCCAAGAATTAACAAAAATCCATGAATATGCTCTGTCAGAGCCTGAAGCTTAATTCTCATATTTGTTTACCTCCCATCGTATAATGTCCATATTTGGTATTTTCCGTACGCGAAGCTCCATGTCCTCGTAGAGAGGAGCAATCCACATAGCGCTGCTGCCAGTTTTGATCAGCTGTTCAAATGCATCCTGCAGGGAATTGCTCATTGAGTTAGAGATCATGATATAAAGCGGAGCAGAAGTCGAGTTTGCCATTTTATTTGTGAGTTCATGCAGTTGGTCTGTACAGGATACAACTGTTCGTGTAAGATCGATTCTTGCAAGAACCTCAGCAATAGCATTCACATGACGAAGACCACTTCCAGTAGGAATTACGGCAACCTGATCAGTAATACAGTCACTTCCGTTGCATATCATTCTGGTGGGAACACCAGTATTAAGGAAGTAGTAGCTGATTGATGCGGCAAGCCGGATTGCAATTTCGTGAAGCTGTTCATATACCCATACAGTTTCTGTTTCCAGATTTAAAATAATAATGGCTTCCTGAGAAGATGTAGAGTCGTGAACATTAACCATAAGATCACCAGTTCGTGCACTGGCAGTCCAGTTTACGCTATTCATCGGGTCAGTAGATGTGTAATCTCGTATGCCGCGAAACTCAAAAGGATCCTCATATAAAAATTGGCGGCTAGTCATGGTTCCTATCATTTTTCGAAACGGTACGTCAAGACAATCAATATTTAGATATCTAGGATAAACATATAAATAGGTATTTTGATTCAATGTGCTGATATATTCACTTGTCATAAGTAGATTGGATGAGATGATATCAGATTGTGTAATCTCATAGTATCCGCGCTTTTGACAAGAGAAGACAAGCGTTCTTCGTATTCTCTGGTGAAACAAAACAGAAAAAACATCGTTTTTATAGTTGAAATCAGAAACGCTTGTATTTTCCATATTTTGAAATACAAGATTGCGGCTGACCTGAAACTTGACGTTAAGGTAGGCAAGCGGAAGAAGCTTCCTGTTTTCAATAACTTCTGTCAGTGTGGCTTGTTCGCCTTCTAGAACCGCCTTGTCTTGAAAGTGGATTGAGACAGAGAGATTTTTGTCCCAAAAAGTTTTGTAGATCAAATCCTGCAATATGTATAAAAGACCTGCTGCGGCTAATAAAAGAAGTATTTTCATGGCAAATCCTCAGTCTTATTCGTGTTTTCCCCAGTTTTCAGTAGGAACGGCAACATCAGACAGTAGCTTTTCAATAATTTCAGTACCTGTTGACTGGCTGCCAACGCCGCGGCTTAAGACAAGGCGATGCGCAAGAACGAAGACAGCGACAGCCTTGATATCTTCTGGAACTACAAAGCTTCGTTCATGTAAAAAGGCATACGCTTTGGAAGCGTTCAAAAGTGCAAGTGTTCCTCGTGGGCTTACGCCAGTAACTACATAAGGATGACGTCTGCTTTGCTGTGAAAGTTCTGTCATGTAATCAAGAAGAAGCGGATGAACAAAAACCTTTTTATAATCCCTTTGTGCTGCAACAATTTCCTCAGTAGTGCATACAGCAGACAGTTCAGCAAGCGGCTGGGCATGTTCAAAACGCGTTAGGATAGAAAGCTCCTCTTCTTTAGATGGAAGTCCCATAGAAAGCTTCATGAAGAAACGGTCAAGCTGTGCCTCAGGCAGAGGAAATGTTCCAGTTGTCTCAACAGGATTTTGTGTTGCGATAACAATAAAAGGAGCAGGAAGGGGTCTGGTCTTTCCGTCTACAGTAACCTGACGCTCCTCCATGCATTCTAAAAGTGCAGATTGTGTTCTTGGTGTAGCGCGGTTAATTTCGTCTGCCAATAAAATATTGCAGAAAACAGGGCCTGATTTAAATACGAACTCACCCTGCTTCTGATTGTAATAGTTTAATCCAGTTACATCAGATGGCAGCAAATCTGGTGTAAACTGTACACGGGAAAAGGAGGCATCCAAAGAGCGGGCAAGTGACTTAGCCATAACTGTCTTGCCCGTTCCAGGAACGTCCTCCAATAGAATATGACCGCCGGCAATTAAGGAAGTCATGACCATATCGATCACCTTTCCCTTTCCAACGATCACGGATTCAATGTTTTCTTTTAATTTCGTTAGTGTACTCATAAAATCTCCTTTTCTGAAGCATTTAAATTTTGTTTTCAGTATAGCATAGTTATTGAAAAAAGTGGAAAAAAGATGTAATTAATCAGGAATTTGTTTGCCAGAAGGATCCATGTGAAAATGATCTTTATAAACAAGCTCAGACAGTGTTACAAATTCATAACCCTTTGACTGAAGTGTTGAAATAACAGTTTCAAGTGCATCTTTTGTATATTTAGCACCATTATGCATCAAAATGATAGATCCGTTTGAAAGCTCAGGATTTAATGCAGTTCTATCAATGATAGATTGAACACCGTAGTCTTTCCAATCTAAGCTGTCAATATCCCACTGAATACTAAGATATCCACATTCTGTTGCTGTTTGTATTAAAAGATTGTTGTAGTCGCCGTAAGGTGGTCTGAAAAAGCACATATTTTGACCAGTCAGCTCCTTTACATTTTTGTGTACCTGCATTAACTCATCGCGGATCTGTTCTTTTGAAAGTGTGCTCATCTCTGGATGTGTCTGTGAATGATTTCCTATATCGTGCCCGGCAGCAGCAATTGCCTTGACATCATCAGGATAGGCATCTACCCAGCTTCCTGTTAAGAAAAAGGTAGCATGAATTTGATTTCGTGCCAGAATTGACAAAAGATTAGCTGTATCTTCATTGCCCCAGGCTGCGTCAAATGTAAGCGCAATTTTCTTTTGATCAGTCTGAACACAATAAATTGGCAATTCTCGTGAACCTTGGGTGGTGCTTACCATTACGGCGGCGGGAAGTGTAAAAGCGGTAAGCAGAAGAAGCAAAAAAGCAGCAGAAATTAAAAGAGTTTTGAAAGAAAATGGATGAAAGACACCTTTTTGAAAATTGAACATGGAAGGACACCTGATACCTTTTTAATAACTGATATGTAAAGAAGGTGGGATTCATGATGATTTTTCTTATTGTATGTTTTGATTATCTGTAGTACAATAAAAATAAGAGAAAAAATTGTTACATTATGAGAGGATGGTTTTCAAATTATGTATTATGTAGATGAACATATTAAAAATACAAATCGCGTTTTTCCGCAGCAGGGCCGTTATGATTATCTGCGCTATGATATGAATGAAAATCCGGAGGGACTGCCAAAGGAATTTGTAGACAGCGTATTAAAAGAGATTACACCAGAATTTCTTTCGATATATCCAGAGCCGGATCGCTTCTTGAATAAGTATGCAGCCTATATTGGCGCATCATATGAAAATGTAGTAGCAGTAAATGGTTCTGATATGGGAATACGTTATCTGTTAGAGACATTTGGTGAAAAAGGAAAAGATGTTGTCACAGTTGCACCAAGCTTTGAAATGTATTGGGTAAACTGCAGCATTCTTGGCCTTCATCATGTTCCAGTTGCATATGAGCCGGATATGACGATTTCGATTGATAAAATTTTAGATGCCATTACAGAAAATACTAGAATTGTAGTGTTATTAAATCCAAACAATCCTATCGGCAATGTTTACACTGAAGATGAATTGGAAAAGGTAATCGAAAAAACAAAGAAAGTCGGTGCAATCGTTATTATTGATGAAGCGTATCATTATTTTTATCCAAATACTTTCTTAAAATATGCACTGAATGAAGAAAATGTTGTGCTTTTGCGTACATTTTCAAAGTTGTTTTCGATTGCTGCATGTCGTCTTGGCGTTGTAATCAGCAATCCTCAGATTATTCATTATGTGAAAAATGCGAAGCTGACATTTGATGCAAATGCGATTGCGCTATTGTTTGCAGAACGCATTTTAGATCATCCAGATATGATTGAGCAGCTAATAGAAACGGAAAAAGAGGGAAAGGCATATACTCTTGCAGAACTCACAAAGCATGGATACGAGACAAGAGACTGCCGTGGAAATTTTATTTTCGTGACACCAAAACATCAGGCGACCGAGGTTGCGCAGAAATTAGAGACAGAAAAAAAGATTTTAGTAAAATCATATGGCAATGAAATGCTGAAAAAATATCTGCGTATTTCAGTTGGTTCAAAAGATGCAATGGAACGTTTCCTGACTGCATTTTTTGAGATTGATGAAAGAGCATAATATAGATTTAGCAGACGTTTGAATGAAAAATACGAGTACAAGGAGAACGATTTGAAAAAAGTCATTACGTATGGTACGTTTGATCTGCTGCATTATGGCCATATAAACCTGCTCAAACGTGCGAAGGCGCTGGGAGACTATTTAATTGTGGGTGTGACAACAGATAGTTTTGATATCAGCAGAGGAAAACTGAATGTTCAGCAGTCTCTAATGGAGCGTATTCAGGCAGTAAAAGATACTGGACTTGCAGATGAGGTTATACCAGAGGAGTACATTGGTCAAAAAATAGATGATATTCGTCGATATCATATTGATGTTTTTGCAATTGGTTCAGATTGGGAAGGCAAATTTGATTACCTGAAGGAATATTGTGAGGTGGTTTATCTTCCGCGCACTGCTAATATTTCCAGTACAAAGCTTCGTCAGGAAAATAGTGGTATACGTCTTGGTATTATTGGCTATGAGCCGATGGTTGAAAAATTTATTCAGGAATCCAGGTATGTAGGAAATGTAGAGCTGTCTGGGATTTTTCAGCCGCCAATAAAGCAAGAACAATTGTCAGAAGGTTTGTTATTACATGAAAAAAAGTATGCAGGAAGCCTTACAGTTTATGAAACGCTGCAGGAATTGCTTGATGAGAGTGATGCAGTCTATGTGGTAACATCGCCGGATAAACGGGCTTGGTACAGCCAAAAGGCATTAGAGCAAAAAAAACATGTTCTTTGCGAATCACCAGTGGCACTAGAAAAAGAGGGTGCACTTTTTCTGACAAGACTTGCAAAAGAAAAAGGCTGTGTTTTCTTAGAAGCTATTAAAACCGCATATTTTATGGCATTTAACCGTCTTGTTCTTATGGCAAAGAGTGGAGAGGTTGGAAATATCAAGGCAGTTGAAGCAACCTGTACACAGATGACGCCGCCGCCTGTAGGTTACCAAAAGGGTGGCTTTGGCAGTATGGCAGTATGGGGACCATTTGGATTATTGTCTGTATTTTCAATTTTGGGAGCAGATTATAAAAAATGTGATATGGTGACATATCAGACAAAAAATGATCAAGATCTTTTTTCAAAGATAAATTTTTTGTACGCAAATGCAGCAGCATCTGTTAAAACAGGAATCGGTGTAAAGTCAGAAGGTGAGCTTATCATAACAGGGACAAAAGGATATATTTATGTACCGTCACCGTGGTGGAAAACAGATTATTTTGAAGTTCGTTATGAGGACTTTACACAGAACAGACGTTATTTTTATAAGTTGGAAGGAGAAGGGCTTCGCTATGAGATAGCTGCTTTTTCGCGTGCTATTCAAAATGGAGTAAACACAGGCTGTATGGATGAGAAAATTACGGCATCGATAAGCAGTGTAATGGAACAGTTTTATGATAAAGAATGCCCTAATCATGATTTTATATCTTGATAGAATGATATCAGGGTCAAAAGGTCAGAAATTTTGACCTCAACATTATAGAATGAATTACCAACAAAAAAGGTCAGTTCAGGCAAAGATTTTGTAAAAAAAGGTCTGGTAATTTGTCTAAAATATGCTATACTATTAAAGATTGTGTGGTTAAACAATAGCCATAAATCAAATTAGGACAAGAGTTTGTCTGTAATAGGATGGGCTTTAGAGTCTGGAAGACAGAGAGGAGAACCCGGTATGGCCAAGGGAAAGAAGAAGTCGGCCAAGACACCGCTTTTAATTGTGGTGCTTGTATTGTTGATTATTGTTTTTGCGGGACTTTGTGTATTTTATTTTGGATTAAAGCATTATCTTGGAAAAACGAATTATGTAGATGATAGTGAAGTTACCATTAATTATGGTTTGCTAACAGCAGATGAAGATGATGTGGAAGGCTTTACTGAGATGGAGACACTGGATTCAGAGGCAGCAGCAGCTTTTGCTAAGGAAGTAAATGTAGGTCAAAATATTGATATTGCTTCTAATGGCGATGTTTATAATATCCTGCTGATTGGTTCTGATACTAGAAATGGATGGTATGGAAATTCTGATTCCATGATCTTAGCTTCCATCAATTCGCAGACAAAGACAATTTATATGACAAGCTTTATGCGAGATTTGTATGCTAACATTCCAAATGTTGGTATAAGAAAGCTAAACAGTGCCTATGCAGTTGGCGGTGGTCCGCTTCTTGTTTCTACAATCGAAAGTAATTATCGAGTTGATATTGATAATTATGCTTCAGTTGATTTTAGTTCGATGGCTAATATCATAGATCTTGTAGGTGGTGTTGATCTGGAAGTTTCGACACAGGAGGCTGGTTATATCAATATGTATCTGGATGAACAGTGCGGACTTCAGGGATTAAATGCTTCTGATTACTATGTTACAGGTGGTGGAATTACACATCTGAATGGAAATCAGGCAGTTGGATTTGCAAGAATCCGTTATACAAGCCGTGGAAATGAGCATTCCGATTATGGCCGTACTTCAAGACAGAGAGAGATTCTTGTACAGCTGATGCAAAAAGCAAGATCTCTGGATGCAACAACTTTGCTCGCTGTTGTAAATAATATGCTTCCGCTTATTACTCACAATATTGATGCGGCAACATTGACAACCTTGATTGCTAACGCACCTTCCTATATAAATTATGATATTCAGACGGATCGTATACCATATGATGGTCTGTATTCAAATTTAGGTGAGGAGCTTGTTCCAGATTTTGAGGCAACAATCAATCGTCTGCATCAGACTATCTATGGAAATTAAATAAAAGTAAAATTCGTCTTATCTTTTTGATAGGGCGAATTTTTTTGCAAAAAAAATAAAAAAAGTGCTTGACAGATTTTGAAACTATGTTATACTTTTTATAGAACAAATGAAACATACATAACTCGCAGCCACTAAGCGATTGTTCTCAAGACATCATAGACAAAATATACCAAATGATGTCGTGCAGTGGCAGATAAGGAGGGGCTATGAATATTAATAAATTTACACAAAAATCAATGCAGGCAGTTCAGGATTGTGAAAAGCTTGCGTATCAATATGGAAACCAGGAAATTGATCAGGAGCATCTGATCGTTGCGCTGTTACATCAGGAAGATAGTTTGTTTGCAAAACTGATCACCAAGATGGATATTCAGCTTGAATATTTTGAAAACAGAGCAGTTCAGACACTTGAGAAAAAGGTGAAGGTGTCTGGTGGAAACGGACAGCTTTATGTCAGCAATGCACTGAATAAGGTACTTGTAAGCGCAGAGGACGAAGCAAAGGCAATGGGAGACGAATATGTTTCCGTTGAGCATCTTGTCCTGTCACTTATTCGTTATCCAAACAATGATGTAAAGGAACTGTTTCGCGAGTTTGGTATTACCAGAGAACGTTTTCTTCAGGTATTATCTACTATTAGAGGAAATCAGAGAGTGACATCTGATAATCCAGAAGCCACTTACGATACACTGAACAAGTATGGCAGTGATCTTGTTGATAAGGCAAGAGATCATAAACTTGATCCAGTAATCGGACGAGACAGCGAGATTAGAAATGTTGTACGTATTCTTTCACGTAAAACAAAGAATAACCCTGTTTTAATTGGTGAGCCTGGTGTTGGTAAGACTGCAGTTGTAGAGGGTCTTGCACAGCGTATTGTCCGCGGTGATGTTCCAGAAGGTTTGAAGGATAAAAAGATCTTTTCACTTGATATGGGTGCGCTGGTAGCTGGTGCAAAGTATCGTGGTGAATTTGAGGAGCGTCTGAAAGCTGTTCTAGATGAAGTTAAAAAGAGCGAAGGTAAGATTATCCTCTTCATCGATGAGCTTCATTTGATTGTTGGTGCAGGTAAAACTGATGGCGCAATGGATGCCGGCAACATGTTAAAGCCGATGCTTGCAAGAGGTGAGCTTCATTGTATTGGTGCGACAACACTTGATGAGTATCGCAAATATATTGAAAAGGATCCAGCACTAGAGCGTCGTTTTCAGCCAGTTTTAGTTGATGAGCCAACGGTAGAAGATACCATTTCCATCCTGAGAGGTCTGAAGGATCGTTATGAGGTTTATCATGGTGTAAAGATTACCGATGCTGCGCTTGTAACAGCAGCAACACTCTCTAATCGTTATATCTCAGATCGTTTCCTTCCAGATAAGGCAATTGATCTTGTCGATGAGGCATGTGCGCTTGTAAAGACCGAGATGGATTCCATGCCGGCTGAAATGGATGAGCTAAGTCGTAAGATTATGCAGCTTGAAATTGAGGAGGCTGCATTAAAGAAGGAAACTGATCACTTGTCACAGGAGCGTCTTGAGACACTCAAGCAGGAACTTTCAAGTCTGCGTGAAGAGTTTGCAGGCATGAAGGCACAGTGGGACAATGAGAAAAAGTCAGTAGATCACTTAAGCAAGCTGCGTGAGGAAATAGAGCAAGTTCATCAGCAGATTGCTCAGGCACAGCAGAAGTATGATCTTAACAAGGCAGCTGAGTTACAGTATGGCAAGCTGCCACAGCTTGAAAAACAGCTGGCAGCAGAGGAAGAATCTGTAAAGTCAAAGGATCTTTCTCTTGTTCATGAGGCTGTTACAGATGATGAAATCTGTAAAATTATTTCAAAATGGACAGGTATTCCTGTTGCCAGACTTACAGAGGGTGAGCGCGAGAAGACACTTCATCTGGCTGATGAGCTTCATAAGAGAGTCGTTGGTCAGGATGAGGCTGTTGAGAAGGTAACAGAGGCGATTCTTCGTTCTAAGGCAGGAATTAAGGATCCTTCAAAGCCGATTGGTTCGTTCCTTTTCCTTGGACCAACTGGTGTTGGTAAGACAGAGCTTGCAAAGGCGCTTGCTCAGAATCTGTTCGATGATGAAAACAACATGGTTCGTATTGATATGTCGGAGTACATGGAGAAGCATTCTGTATCTCGTCTGATCGGAGCGCCTCCGGGATATGTTGGATACGATGAAGGCGGTCAGCTGACAGAGGCAGTACGTCGTAAACCATACAGTGTTGTTTTATTTGATGAGGTAGAAAAGGCTCATCCTGATGTATTTAACATCTTACTTCAGGTACTTGACGATGGTCGAATCACTGATTCTCAGGGTCGTACCGTAGACTTTAAGAATACGATTTTGATCATGACATCTAATATTGGATCCTCATATTTGCTTGATGGCATTGATGAGCAGGGCAATATCAGATCAGAGGCAGAGTCAGCTGTTATGAATGATCTTCGCGGTCATTTCCGTCCAGAGTTTTTGAATCGTCTTGATGAGATAATCCTCTTTAAGCCATTAACAAAGGACAATATTGGCAATATCATTCATCTAATGGTAGCAGATGTCAATAATCGTCTTGAAGATCGTGAGCTGTCGATTTCTCTGACAAAGGATGCAGAGCAGTATATTGTTGAGCATGGCTATGATCCAGTATATGGTGCAAGACCGCTGAAGCGTTACCTGCAGAAGAATGTTGAGACACTTGCAGCAAGAATCATTCTTTCTGGAGAAGTTCACGCACAGGATGTTATTGAAATTGATGTCGGTGATGGTGGTTTGAAGGCAGAAGTTGTTCATACACCTAAGAAGGCATAAAAGGGTCTTTGTTACAGTTCATGAATATCACTTGCAATTTTTATTGATTGATAGTATAGTTTAAGAGGTATCTTCTAAAAAAGAAGATGCCTCTTTTCTAATACTAATTAAAAAAGTCAGTATTTATTCAAACTTATATGAAAGAAACACGGATTTGGATTGTTGCTGACAGACAATATAGAGGATATGAGAGGCTTAGAGTAAAGATTATGAAAATCAGTGAATTACTGCAGCGCATTGACTATATGGTATTGCAGGGCAATCTTTCAGATGAAGTGACGGGCATTTGTCATGATAACCGTATGATTCAGGAAGGGGATGCCTTTATCTGTATCTCAGGCGCACGTTTTGATACACATACGATGGCAAAGGAATTGGCAAAAAAGGCAGCACTTCTTGTTGTTGAAAAGCCAGTTGAGTTAGAAGATGGCTGCAAAACAGCAGTTGTGCAGGTCGCATCTACAAGAGATATAGTTGCAGCACTTGCAGCAGCCTTTTATGGATATCCATCTGAAAAGGTGGTTTGTATCGGAATTACAGGATCAAAGGGCAAGACAACATGCACTCATATGATGGCTGATATTTTGCGTGCAGCTGGTTATCTTACTGGAACAATAGGTACAAACGGTGCCATAATGCCTGCAGGATGCGATCATGCTGTATGGGGATCCGATAAATATAGCTGTGCACCGTGTAATGAGACACCAGGCTATGACTGCTATGAATTAAATAATACGACACCTGATCCGATGGAATTGCAGATGTATCTGGCAATGATGGTAAAGGTTGGCTGCACGCATGTTGTTTTAGAGGTTTCATCACAAGGTATGAAGCAAAAACGCGTGGCAACAGTAGACTTTGCTTACGCAGTATGGACAAACATTGAGACAGGTGATCATATCGGACCAAACGAGCATAAAGATTTTGAAGAGTATTTATGCTGCAAGGCTATGCTGTTAAATCAGAGCCGCCGTGCTTATGTAAACTGTGATGATCGTCATCTGGATGCTTTTATGAAGTATGTAACCTTAAGCGATGGTTCTGATGGTCGCACAAAGCAGGTATTCTATTATGGAGAAGGCGAAAAGGCCGATTATCGCATTGGCAATTTAAAGAAGAGCCAAAATGGTGTGCTTGAGGCTCCAGGAATCGAGTTTACGATGAGTGGTGCGTTGGATGCAGACATTCGGGTCAATCTGCCGGGCGATTTCAATATGTACAATGCGGCAGCGGCCGTTGCTATTGCGCATGATATGGGAATTTCCACTGATATCATTAATAAAGGATTAACTCATTTAAGGATTCGCGGCCGTTTTGATATTGTGTTCAATAATGGTCATTTTGCAGTCTGTGTCGATTTTGCCCATAATGGTTACAGCACAAGAAATCATCTTGAAGCACTTCGTGAATATCATCCAAAGCGCATTGTCTGCGTATTTGGTGCTGACGGAAACCGTTCCAAGTATCGCCGCTACGAGATGGGAGAGGCGAGTGCACTGTTAGCCGATTTGAGTATTGTTACTGCTGGTCACAACCGCTATGAGACATTTGATCAGATTTTTGCTGATATCAAAATTGGAATCGACAAGGCACAGAAAGAAAAAGCAGAACCTGTTTCGTATTTGGTCATTCCGAACCGCAAGGAAGCAATTCGTTATGCGATTGAACATGCACAGGAGGGTGATATGATTACCATTCTTGGATTGGGACATGAAAGCTATCAGGAAGAAAACGGCATTAAGACACCGCATAGCGATATTCAATTTGCGGCACAGTGCTGTAAGGAGTGTTATCCGCAGGGGTGAAAAAAGCAGTAATTAGCAGAATGGTTACAAAACACTTGAGGGAGGAAGAAAAATGGATAGACAAAAGGTAAAGTCAGGACTGGGATTAATGTTCTGGGGAAATATTGTGGCATTATTTGGAGTAATTCCAATTCTGGGAGTAATTGCAGCTCTTGTTGGCGGAATCATGGAATTGATTGCGATTGTAAATCTGAGAAAACAAAGTGAAAATTATAACAATGCATTTTGGTTTACAATTGCCGGAATTGTGCTTGGGCTCTTCGTCGGTGGAGATGGATTATGGGGAACAGCGATGTCAATTCTCCATGGCCTTGCAACATTGGGTGCAACCTACTACATTTGCACAGCAACAGAGGAATGTGTAAGTATAGTATCTTATGAGGTAGCAGATTATTGCCACAGCGTATGCAACTGGTATGTTACCTGCATGGTAATTTCACTGGCGATCAGTGTTGTGATGCTCGTATTTTCAATTATTCCGATATTAGGATTTATCGTCGCAGCAATTGGATCATTGGCACTTATTGTAGTGGCTATTTTCCAATTAATAGCGTCTATTCGCTTTTTGATTATGCTTTGGAAGTGCCAGGGGGTGCTGTAAGGAAGTAGTAGGATTAGTTTCTTGGTGGTGTGGAAAAGACAAATCGCTAAAAAACTATAAAGTAAAATGAAAAGTGATAACATAATATTGTGAAAAGGATGGCATAGCAACTGCCATCCTTTTTGTTTCGCTATTCTCTATAGCTAATATTTCAATCCGCATACATCAATCTTTTTTTGACTGATGACGACGTTTTTATTTTAACATGTTTTTGAAAAAAAAGAATCGGAAATAGTTGACAATAAAAAGAAATAGGTTATAATGAAATTAGACATAAAACTTATTCATATAACTAATGAAAAATAGAATTAATAAAGTTAAGTTGAAACCGTTGACCTGCTTTTAGAAAGGAGCATGAGCTTATGGAATATCTTGCACACATTAGTGATGATAAGACACGTAAACAAACAGTATTGGAACATTCTCAAAATGTTGCAATGCTTGCAAAGCAATACGCAGATGTATTTGAAGCTGGAAGTTGGGGATATTGTTGTGGAGAGACACATGATATTGGCAAGTATTCAGATGAATTTCAGGAAAGATTAAAAGGTGGAAAACTAGTGGATCACGCGACTGCTAGCGCTAAGGAACTTATTGCACGTGGAGGTATGTATTCACTAGCTGCATATATTACAGCAGGTCACCATGCAGGGTTACCAGATAAAGGTACTGATGCAGATGATGCAGAACGCGGAACACTTTGTGGAAGAGAAAAAAAGAAAATTCCAAATTATCAGGCATATAAGGATGAAATTAAAATTCCTGAATTAGAGCGTCCTAAAAGAATGATTGGTAAAAATGCGTTTTCAATGGCTTTTTTTCTTAGAATGATTTACTCGTGTGTAGTCGATGCGGATTTTCTTGACACAGAGAATTTTATGCAAGAAGGAAAAACGAATCGGCAGCCTGGGATTATTACTGAAGAACTGTGGGATAAGCTTACTAGTTACATAAGTTCGTGGCTAGCATGTAAGGATGAAGATACAGTAAATGGCCATCGCACTCAAATTTTAAAAAGTTGTATTAAAATGGGTGCAGAGAAGCCTGGAGTTTATACATTAACGGTACCGACAGGCGGAGGAAAAACAGTTTCGTCATTGGCTTTTGCACTACAACATGCTTGTGTTCATAAAAAGAGACGAATTATTTACATTATTCCGTACACTAGTATCATAGAACAAAATGCAAAGGTATTTCGTGAGATATTAGGAGAAAATATTGTATTAGAGAATCATTCTAATGTTAAATATGAAGAGGGGGATGAATTAAATCCAATGCAGTTGGCGGCAGAAAATTGGGACAAACCAGTTGTAGTGACAACAAATGTACAATTTTTCGAATCACTATTTTCCAATAAATCGTCTCGATGCAGAAAGCTTCACAATATTGCAGATTCAATTCTTATTTTTGATGAAGCACAGATGATTCCGCTGTCGTATTTAATACCATGTACAGCTGCAATAGAGGAACTTGTTCAAAATTATGGATGTACAGCGGTTCTTTGCACAGCAACGCAACCAGCGTTGCAACCATTCTTTTCGGAACAAACAAAGTTTACAGAAATTTGTCCAGATGTGCAAGCACAGTTTACTTTTTTTAAGAGAACTCAAGTAAAGCAGCTGGGAGTTTTATCGAGAAGTGAATTAAAAGAAAGAATGAAAACTGGTAAGCAGGTTTTATGTATCTTAAATAGCCGGGAAGATTCACAGAGTTTATATCGTGAATTGGTGGATGAATTGAAATCGGAGGAAGTAGAAACAGACGAGATACAGATAGAAGAAGCAGATGAAGCAAAGTTAGATTCAGTAGAAGTTTGTTTCTACTTGTCTACATATATGTATCCTATTCATCGCAGACGTAGACTTGAACAGATTCGTGAACGGTTAAAATCTGGAAAACGCTGTATTGTTATAGCGACAAGCTTAGTGGAAGCTGGTGTGGATTTGGATTTTGATACTGTTTATAGAGAACTTGCTGGAGTGGATTCCATCGTTCAGGCAGCAGGAAGGTGTAACCGAGAAGGAAACAAAAAAATGGAAGAATGTACTACCTATGTTTTTGAATTTGATAAAACGAATCATCAACCATCGGAGTTAAAACTGCCAAGGGAATTGGCAAAGACTGTTGCACAACAATATTGTGATCTTGCCTCAATGGAGGCAATTGAATCATATTTTTGCCAGTTACACTCTTTAAAGAAAGAGGAATTAGACAAAAAGAAAATTTTGCCGATGTTGGAGCAATATGCAAAAAAAGCAAGTTATCCATTTGCATCAGTAGCAGCTGAATTTAAGTTAATTGAGAATGAAACCAAAACAATCGTAATAGGAAAAGAACCAGAAGCGGAGAAAATTATACAGAGATTACGTTTTGGAGAGCACTCAAGAGAATTAATGAGAGATGTTGGCCAATACAGTGTTCAGATTTACAAGGATGCTTATGAAAAATTGCGTGCAGCTGGATATTTGGAGGCTGTGGAAGGTTTTGATAACGAACTTGCGATACTTAAAGGAAAAGAGCTTTATAAAGAGGAGTATGGATTGCAAATGGATGTGGGGTTTGGTGATGCCATTTTTGGATAATAGATAGTTTTAAGAATGGCGAGATGGAAAGGTGGTTGTGATAATAATGGTTAAAAGCAACAAGAAGGAGTGAGGCAAAATGAGTGTAAAAATACATGTATGGGGAGACTATGCATTATTTTCGAGACCAGAAATGAAAGTGGAACGATGCAGTTATGATGTGATGACGCCGTCGGCGGCACGTGGGATTTTGGAGGCTGTGTATTGGCATCCCGGTCTTATGTGGATTATTGACAAAATTTATGTTTGTAAGCCAATTCAATTTACGAATATTCGGCGCAATGAAATAAAAAGTAAGATATCAGCAAATAATGTATTGCAAGTTATGAATGGTGCTGATAAGGAATTGTATGTTAGTGCAAAAGATGATATTGTGCAGAGGGCATCGCTTATGTTAAGAGATGTAGAGTATGTGATTGAGGCACATTTTAACATGACGGAGAAGGCAAACGCCACTGATAATCCGGGTAAATTTCAGGATATTTTTAAGCGACGTTTACAATCTGGGAAATGCTATCATACTCCATATTTTGGTACACGAGAGTGCCCTGTCTATTTTGAACCATGTGAAGAGAATACGATAAAGACGGCGTATGAAGACATTGACGAGAAAGATCTCGGATTTATGCTGTATGATTTTGATTATTCAAATAAAGAAGAACCACAGCCGATTTTCTTTCGAGCGATTCTTAAGAAGGGAGTACTTGATGTACGGAATTGTGAGGTGTATCGATGATTCTGCAAGCATTAACGGAATACTATGAACGGTTGGCAGCGCAGGGAATTGTGTCAAAGCCAGGATGGAGTACAACAAAGGTATCGGATGCGATTGTACTGGATTTTGATGGCCAAATTATAGGTGTTTTGCCTCTAAAAGAGGTGATAATTCGAGGAACCAAAAAGATGGAGGTTTCGCGAGACTGCAAGGTTCCACAGATGGTTTCACGTTCCAGCGGTATCAAGGCAAATTTTCTTTGCGATAATGCAAAATATATACTTGGCATTGTTGAGAAGAAAAAGGATGGAAAGGAATCAGATAAAGAGACGGAAGGTGTTGATGAAAAGGAACTTTCACGGGCTTTTGAATGCTTTGAAGCGGCAAAAAAATTACATTTACAAATTTTGAAACAAGTGCAAGGGGATGTGGCACAGGCTGTGTGCAGTTTCTTTGAAACGTGGAATCCACGTAAAGCAAGAGAAAATCCAATTATTTCTCAAAACTGGGACGAATTGACGGCAGGAGGAAATGTAGTATTTTACATCAATGGAAAGTATGCACAGGAAGACCATGCAGTAGCAATGGCTTGGGAGAAAATGTGTGTGGAAAGTGATGGAACAGAAGAACAGGTTGGAAGATGCCTGGTAACAGGAAAACAGACAGAAATTGCCAGAATTCATACAGTAATTAAAGGAGTAAGAGGAGCTCAGTCTAGTGGTGCAGCGCTTGTGTCATTCAATGCATCAGCTTTTGAATCTTATGAAAAAGAGCAAAGCTACAATGCACCAGTTGGAAAATATGCGATGTTTGCATATACGACTGCGTTAAATTATCTTTTAACACAAAGTAAATATGTGAAATTATTAGGTGATACAACAGTTGTATATTGGTCAGAGGATGCAGATATAGAGTGCAAGGATCTGTTCTTGGCAGCAAGCGAGCCAACGACTGACAATCAAGAGTTATTGGATGGAGTATTTTTAAATCTGGAAAAGGGATATGCAGTAGACGTAGATAGTGTATATAAAAATATTAATTTGAATCAGCGTTTTTATATTCTTGGAATTGCACCAAATGCAGCACGTCTGTCGGTTCGATTTTTCTATACAGATGAGTTTGGAAAAATTCTTCAACATTTGAAGGAGCATTATGATCGAATGGAAGTTGTACGGCCAGCAAAAGATACCATTCACTATATGGGAATTTGGCGTATGTTGCAGGAAACCGTAAATAAAAAGTCAAAGGATAAAAGTCCACAGGCAGGGATGGCAGGTCGTACATTTTCTGCTATTCTTTCAGGAGGTCGTTATCCAGAAAGTATGTATTTTGCGGTGCTGGAACGTATCCGTGCAGAGCAAGATGATTCAGATGCGCATAGCTATAAGATTACACGTGGCAGGGCAGGAATTATTAAAGCGTATTTGATTCGGAATACAAAAAGTTTACAAGGAAGAGAGGGATTATTTGTGGCACTAAATGAAGCATGCAATGATGTTGCGTATGTATTAGGGAGAGAGTTTTCAGTGTTAGAGGATATTCAACAAACAGCCAATCCTGGAATTAATGCAACGATTAAAGATCGCTATTTTAATTCAGCGTGCGCAACACCAGCGGTTATTTTTCCAGTTTTATACAAATTGAAAAATAGTCATGTACGGAAGTTATCGGTAGGAAATGCAATTTATTTTGAGAAGATTTTAACAAGTCTTCAAGCAAAGCTTCCAGCGGAAGGACTTCCGCTGCGCTTGACTTTGGAACAGCAGGGAAAATTTATACTTGGCTATTATCATCAGACTCAGAAACGTTATGAAAAGAAGGGAGAAGATTAAAATGTCAGAAGCAATTAAGAACCGATATGAATTTATGATTTTATTTGATGTGGAAAATGGAAATCCTAATGGAGATCCAGATGCAGGAAATCTTCCACGAATTGATCCAGAAAGTGGATATGGACTGGTAACAGATGTGTGTCTGAAACGCAAAATTCGAAATTATGTGGAACTTGTAAAGGAAAGTGAGCCAGGATATCGAATTTATGTAAAGGAAGGTGTTCCGCTGAATCGCAGTGATAATGAAGCATATCAGTCTATTGGAGTGACCGATAAAAGCGTAAAGGAAGCAAAAAAGAAGGATCCGGATATTGATTTAAAAATCCGAAATTATATGTGTGACAACTTTTTCGATATCCGTACATTTGGAGCTGTTATGACAACATTTGTTAAGGCGGCTCTAAATTGTGGTCAGGTGAGAGGACCGGTGCAACTGGGATTTGCGAAAAGTATTGATCCAGTTATTAGCCAGGAAGTAACGATTACGCGTGTTGCGATCACAACTGAAAAGGATGCAGAGGAAAAGAAAACGGAGATAGGAAGAAAGTCTATTATTCCATATGCATTATACCGGACAGAAGGGTATGTTTCTGCGAATCTTGCAAGGAAGGTGACAGGATTCAGTGAGGAAGATTTGGAACTTTTATGGCAGGCTATTATTAATATGTTTGAAAATGACCATTCAGCGGCTAGAGGAAACATGGCAGTACGTGAATTGATTGTATTTAAGCATGATTCTGAGCTTGGAAACTGTCCAGCATATAAGCTTTTTGATGCTGTAGATGTGCATCGTAAAGAGGGCGTTATTTGTGCAAGAAAGTATTCTGACTATGAGGTAACGCTTCACACGGAGAAAATTCCTGACTCAGTGGAAGTGATGCGAAAAATTTAATAGGAAGAGAGAATGAAAAAAGCGACAGGACAGAAGATAATCTAAGGAGGGCAGTACGCATGGACTATCAGGAAGATGAATATTTGATGCTATCTGGCATACAACATTTTGCATTTTGTAGACGCCAATGGGCTTTGATTCATATTGAGCAGCAGTGGGAAGACAATGGGCGTACAGTAGAAGGAGAGCTAATGCACAAAAGAGCACATGATATTAATTTGATTCAAAAGTCAAAGGATGTTCTGACGGTCCATGCGTTGCCAATTAGTTCAAAGAAAATGGGTGTGTCTGGAGAATGTGATATTGTGGAGTTTAGAAAAACAGAAGAGGGAATTCAATTACATGGTCACAGGGGCTGTTATCAGGTGTATCCAGTAGAATATAAGAGAGGCACTCCTAAGATAACAGAAATGGATCGATTGCAATTGGTCGCTCAGATTATTTGTTTGGAAGAAATGTTTCAAACTGAGATATCGCAGGGTGCAATCTTTTATGGGGAAATCAGGCGCAGGGAAATTGTGGAGGCAACACCGCAGTTGAGAGATTTTGTGAAAACTGCATTTGAGGAGATGCATCAACTGTACAAACGAGGCTATACACCAAAAGTGAAATGGAGCAAAAGTTGCAATGCATGTTCACTCAAAGAGATTTGTCTGCCAAAACTCGGTAAGAAAAAGGACGTTAGAGCATATATCAATGCTGCGTTATCAGATGAAATTACTTAAAAGAGAGGAATATAATGAAAAAATTACTAAATACCCTGTATGTAACATCTGCTGACAGTTATTTGGCATTGGATGGGGAAAATGTGGTTATTCTTGAGAAAGAAAATGAACTGGGAAGATTACCACTTCATAATCTGGAGGCAATTATATCATTTGGATACCGAGGAACTAGCCCAGCATTGATGGGGGCTTGCGCAGAGCGAAATGTTTCATTATGCTATGTCACGCCTCAGGGAAGATTTTTAGCTCGGATAAGTGGAAAAACAAAGGGAAATGTATTGCTTCGAAAAAAACAATATGCAGTTTCAATGGATGAGATGAAAAAACTTCCGATTGCAAGAAATTGTATTATGGGAAAAGTACATAATGCAAGATGGGTTTTGGAACGTGCTGTTCGAGATCATAGTATGCAAATTGATGTACCAGAAGTAAAAGCTGCATCTGATACATTAAAGCGAACACTGAAAGAAATCAATAAATGCGAGGATATTGATCGTCTTAGAGGATTAGAGGGTGAGGCAGCAAGCACATATTTTCGTGCATTTGATGAATTGATTCTTCAGCAGAAGAAAGACTTTATTTTTCAAGGAAGAAATAAACGACCTCCTATGGATAATGTGAATGCGTTACTTTCTTTTGTATATACACTATTAGCGAATTCAATGGCATCTGCACTTGAGGCAGTGGGATTGGATCCATATGTGGGATTTATGCATACAGATCGACCTGGTAGATGTTCATTGGCGCTTGACATGATGGAGGAGTTAAGATCATCATTTGCAGATCGCTTTGTACTGACATTGATTAACAAAAAGATTGTTACTGGAAAGCAATTCAAAAAATCCGAAAATGGAGCTGTTATCTTAAAGGAAGATGCTAGAAAAGTAGTGTTAATCGAGTGGCAGAAGCGAAAGAAAGAAGAAATTGTGCATCCATTTTTGGAAGAAAAAGTGGAGTGGGGACTTGTTCCATTTGTTCAGGCAATGCTTTTGGCAAGGTATTTAAGAGGTGATTTAGAAGAGTATCCACCGTTTTTATGGAAGTAGTTGGTTGGAGAATATGAGAAAAGGAAGGAAAACGGATGCTTGTATTGATTACATATGATGTGAATACGGAGACATCTGCTGGAAAAACAAGATTAAGAAAAGTGGCAAAACAGTGTGTTAATTATGGCAGAAGAGTTCAAAATTCAGTATTTGAATGTATTCTTGATGCTACACAATGTGTGCAGCTAAAGGCTTCATTGATTGAATTGATAGATGAAGAAAAAGATAGCTTGCGATTTTATTATCTTGGAAATAAGTATAAAACAAAGGTAGAGCACATTGGAATAGATAATGGTATAGCAGCAGATGATGTATTAATTTTATAATGTGAGAATACAGAGACAAAATCATTCACTTTCGTGTAGTATATTCATTGAAACATTTTATCTCTGTGAAAGAATGGAATATTGGCTATTTAGTAGTAATGGCAAAGATATTATTAAGGAAGTGAGCTTAGATTATTGACAAAATATTTCTGATATTTTAATTTTCTAGAAATGAAAAATAAAGAATTTAAAATTAGGTGCGAATCGGAAGTGATATAAAAAAAGCTGGGAGATTCGCACCTGAAAATATTAAAAAATTAATTGAAAAATACACAACTATGTGCTAGAGTGAAGAAAAGAAGCAAAATCTATAGGTAGGATAGAATATAATGCATAAAAATATGCATTATAAAAATTTAATTATAGATATTTTTGCGGTCACCTTCCGCAAGGAAGGTGTGGATTGAAATACCTAACACAAAACTTAGATTAGTGACTTTGGCGTCACCTTCCGCAAGGAAGGTGTGGATTGAAATGTCAAATAGTTATCATCCAACAAATCTGTTTGTCCGTCACCTTCCGCAAGGAAGGTGTGGATTGAAATATACTGATTGGTGTACATCTTTGACTCTACTGACGTCACCTTCCGCAAGGAAGGTGTGGATTGAAATAACGCTACCGCCATTGTCTGGGTGATACTGCTTAGTCACCTTCCGCAAGGAAGGTGTGGATTGAAATGCAAAGGAGATGCAAGCATTGATGCAGAGACTTTAAAGTCACCTTCCGCAAGGAAGGTGTGGATTGAAATAAGCACGACTCGGAAGAGTATCTGACATTTGTCCGTCACCTTCCGCAAGGAAGGTGTGGATTGAAATTCAAACTGTTTAATTTTGGGCTTGTAGAACATCGTCACCTTCCGCAAGGAAGGTGTGGATTGAAATCTGCACTCATCAAAGGACATAAAGACGATCTAATGTCACCTTCCGCAAGGAAGGTGTGGATTGAAATGCCTTTGCACCTGCACAGAATGCCCTCTGTACGAGTCACCTTCCGCAAGGAAGGTGTGGATTGAAATAAGCTCTGCCATATCTGCTTTGAGCTGTGACGTCGTCACCTTCCGCAAGGAAGGTGTGGATTGAAATATTCTCTTTCTCCTCTCTCGGAAAAGCATATTCTGTCACCTTCCGCAAGGAAGGTGTGGATTGAAATCGCATCAGTTACAAGCATTGGTTTCTGCTCATATGTCACCTTCCGCAAGGAAGGTGTGGATTGAAATAAGCGAGATGGATGCCCGGTACTGTGACTCATTGTCACCTTCCGCAAGGAAGGTGTGGATTGAAAACGCGTACCACTTCCATGATAAATGCTTATAAATGTCACCTTCCGCAAGGAAGGTGTGGATTGAAATAAACTGCATACAGCACCGTGAAGGCAGTGGAATCAGTCACCTTCCGCAAGGAAGGTGTGGATTGAAATTGTGCCTAAAAGCGGTGTTGTTTTTTCTGCTCCATCGTCACCTTCCGCAAGGAAGGTGTGGATTGAAATTTATCGAGTTGCTGACAAAATAATTTTGTTATTGTCACCTTCCGCAAGGAAGGTGTGGATTGAAATAAATAAATCCTGGTCAACCGCAACCTTGAAAGCGTCACCTTCCGCAAGGAAGGTGTGGATTGAAATACCTGTGAGGAAGCCATAGCAGAAAGAGATGCTAGTCACCTTCCGCAAGGAAGGTGTGGATTGAAATGTGCAGATTTTGCAGATTCAGCAGCCTTTGTCGTGTCACCTTCCGTAAGGAAGGTGTGGATTGAAATTGAAAAATATGCAGAAGCTTTTAAACGTGTTGAGTCACCTTCCGTAAGGAAGGTGTGGACTAAAATAAGATGTAATATTTTTGATTTAAAAAAGTATTTTGTGCTAAAGTCTATTGAAAAAGTTTGTGACTTTAAAATATATAATAAATCAAGGTGGATGTATAATTATAGCAGACAAACAACATTTTAAACAATGAATGTGCATAAATGATTGAGAGAAAAATGTTGATTTTTTATACTATATGATGTATTATAAATGTAAAGATGTTATACGGTTTTAAAGAAGATATAAATCAAAAAACGATGAATTTTGGAGAGTAAAAAATGGAAAAACGGTATTCAGTTTCGATGGAGATCGCAGGAAATACAGCTATTTGGACGAGACCAGATAGTGGGGATTCGCCGTGTAGCTATCCAGCACCAACTTATTCAGCAGTAAAAGGACTTTTTGAAAGTATATTATGGGGACCGGCAGTTCGTGTCATTCCTAGAAAGGTGGAATTATGTTCAATTCCACAGTTTCATTCCTATGCGACGAATTATGGAGGATGTCTACGTAGCGACAAGTCAATAAAAAATAATAATAATTATCAATTGTTTGCAACGGTTCTTATAGATGTTTGCTATAGAGTTTATGCGGATGTAATGCCAAATTCAGATAAACACAATTTAACAGATAATGCATGTGGGTGGGATCGGAAAACAACTTCACCAGGACATGCATATCAGGATATCTTTTATCGACGATTAAAAAGAGGACAATCATATGCAACGTTGCATTTGGGATGGAGTGAGTTTACGCCATCATATGTTGGGTTATTTCGGAGTGAAACAAAAGTGTGTACAGAGCTTCCAGATATCACAATTCCATCGATGCTGAGGGGAATATTTCCAATGGGATATCGGTCTGACTATGAGGCGGTATATGATAATGACTTATGCATTCATAAAGGGACACTTGTCTATCCAGAGAGGAGCGAATACCGATGATTAATGAAATATATGATTTGTCACGAGCATTGGCGGATGCTAGTATCTCAACACAAAGCTGGCATAGAAAGTACAAAAAAATTCCAAATATAAAAAAAGATGCTCCTTGTGTTAGAATTGAAATAGACAACGGAAAAATTATGGGGATTTCTGAAGTAGAAGAGAATTTGGGAGCAATACTTCGCAAGTATGGATCGAATCAGGGAAGCTATCCATGTATGAATTTGATGCCATTATATCGGATAACAGACAAAGAGATCAAAGACAAGATAGATCACATAGTTCCCGAAAATATTGATTTAAAGGAAATTAAAGGGTGGTGTGTAGAAAACAATTGGAATAATAAGTTTTATGGAAAATATAAAATTTCTATGGAAAATATGGCGCAGGAGTTATATTCAAAGGGAAAAATGTATGAGCCACTTCAAATACTTTTTGAAGAAAGTAGATATTTTCAAGATGTAAATTATATGCATACAGAACTTGAACGAATAGTTTTTGAAATGTTGGAACAGAAAACGAATATTTCTTTAGCGCTAAAAGTCCTTTTTTATGAGGGAAATGCGGAGAAAACGCAGGAAAATGATACGGGAACACTATCGGTAGCGTTAGAATCATCAAAATTGATAACCAAAGGAACACCAGCAGTAAGCTCGAAATTTGTAAAAGAGATAAATAAGATTTTATTAGCAGCAGAAAACGTACAAAAAGATGTAAATGGCGTAGATGCATTTGGTGTTCCATTTGCTTTGTTAGAAGAGCCAATGCCAAATATTAAGTTGGCTGGTGGGTTTGATGTTACAATTCGGACAATGTTCCGAGATCACAAATGTCAGGAGCGATATGGACGAATTGAAAATGCCAGTTATCCTATATCTCAATCGGTTCGAATGAATGTTCAAGCATCTTTGGAGTGGTTGAGTAATGAAGAAAATAAAAACAAAACATGGATAAAGATTGGTGAAAATGAAATATTATTTGTGTATGCGTTGAAAAAGCCTGAAATAGATAATATGGCAAAAATGTTTGGGGTAGAAGGAAATGAAGAAGACTTTAAAACTCGAACAGAGAAGTTTATAGAAGGATTACGAAAGGGAAAAGATCCAAAGGAGGAAAGCCATGCAGAAGGAATAGCAATTTTTGTTCTTAGAAAACTTGATAAAGCACGTACAAAAATTGTTTATACAAAACAAATAGATGCCTATGAATTAGAAAAATGCAGTGAGGCGTGGATATATGGTTGTGAAAATCTTCCTAAAATTTCGATTGGAAGGATTCAAGTACCATTTCCTTTAAGTATGGCAAATATTTTGAATCGTTTTTGGAAACAAGACGGGGAAGAAATTTCAGGAAAATACAAAACAATATCACAGTATCACGGAATGGAGGTTCTAATGGAGCCAAGTATGTCAGTGGTATTTGATTTGCATTTATTATGTGAAAAGGCTTTTTCGTTAGGGGCATATTTGGGACAGTCATATGCAAAAGCATGTTTTAATGAAGAAAAAGATAGAAAATTGTTATTCCAACAACCAACATGGAAAAATGGCCGAAATATTTTGGCATTTCTAGGACTTATATTGTATCGGAATAATATTCAAAAGGAGGATTACATGGAAAATATGCCGTATCTTTATGGGCAGCTCTTAAAGGCAGCGGATGAATTACAGGTATTATATTGCAAAGTAGTAAGAAATGGAGACATTCCACCACAGCTAGTCGGTGCGAGTGTATTTCAAAGTGCAGCAGAAATGCCTGTACGTACATTAAGTGTGCTTAGTCAAAGAATAATGCCGTATTATTCATGGGCTAAGAGTTATAGGTGGGAAAAGATTGAGACAAAGGGAACAGAAAGCTGGAAAGCTCAGTGGTTATATAATGTATGTGAAAAAATAACGACAAGTCTTTATGCTGCATGGACACCCAAGACAAGATTTACAGATGAAGAAAAAGCTCAATTATTTATTGGGTATATGGCAGAATTTCCGAAAAAAGCAGAAAAAGAAAATAATGAGGAGGAAGAAAATGATGAAACAAGAAATTAAACGTGCAACAGGACTATTAGTAATTGAAGTAGTTAATTCAAATCCGAATGGAGATCCGGATCGAGAAAGTGATCCAAGACAGAGATCGAATGGCTGTGGAGAGATTTCACCAGTTTCTTTTAAAAGAAAATTAAGAGATCTATTGGATGATCAAAATGCAGCTTTTTTTCAGACGTTACCCGAAAAATATAGAGAAAATGCAGAACAGTATTTAATACTGGAACATAGGGGGCGTAAGAAAAAAGAAGTTACGAATGAAATGGGAACTGACCCAGAGAAGTTTTTAGAAAGCAAATTTGTGCGCCAATATTGGGATGCACGTGTCTTTGGAAATACATTTCTTGAAAAGAATGTAAGTAAAGAGTTTATTAAAACAGGAGTAGTACAGTTTGGAATGGGAATTTCACTAGCACCGATTGATATTGTCCGTCAGACAAATACACGTAAATTGGGTTTAGAAGAGAAAAGTGGAGGTATGGCACCGCTTGCGTATCGTGTTGTAGAGCATGGAGTATATTGTATGCCATTTTTTGTCAATCCGAATTATGCAAATAAGAGTGGCTGTACAGCAGATGATATTGAATTATTAAAATTATTGATTCCTCATGCGTATGAACAGACTCGTTCTGCTATCAGACCAGATGTTAGGATTCGTCATGCATGGTATATAGAACATAAAAATATCTTAGGAAGTTGTCCGGAGTATTTATTATTTGAAGCATTGACGCCAGAAAAGATAGGAAATAAGGAAGAGGCATCAACAACATGGGCAGATTATATAGACAAAACAGAACTTCCAGAAGAATTGCTTAAGCGTGTAGATCAATGCGTAGATTTGGTGAATATGGAATGAAGGAATATTTAGCACATAGTGCAACAGATAAATATCCGTCGCAAACCTATAAATCACATATTACTGGAGTGATGGAGAAGGCAATTCAATATACTACTGAAATTGAATGCTATGCAGAGAAATCGAATGGCATAATAACAAAGATTACACAGGAAAGTGCATGGCTACATGATTTGGGAAAACTAGAAGAAAAGAACCAAGAGGTGTTGCGTGGTGAGAAAAAAATACGGCATTTGCCAATTAACCATGTAGATGCAGGTAGTGCAGTATTCTTAAAGCGTAGGAAACTTGATTCTGCAGTTTTGGTTTATTCGCATCATAAGGGACTTCCTGATATTAGTACTGAATGTGGAAGAGGAGCAAATGCATTTCGTGATAGGAATACTGATATAAAAAAACAAACGGATTTGACAATGGAAAAATTGCTTGAAAGGCATCAGTTTTTGATGCCTTTTGAGTGGAATGAAAAGATAGAAAAGTACAACGGAGAGCAAAATGTATTCTTTCGTATGATTCTTTCCTGTCTTGCAGATGCAGATCACACCGATACAGCAGAACATTATGGAAAAATATCGCAACAAATAGAAGGGAAAGAATTACGGGCAAAAGAGCGATTAGAAGCATTGAATCAGTATGTGTCAACACTAGGAGGAGATGATGAGCGAAGTTATCTTCGACGTGAGATGTATGAAAAATGTCGAGATGCAGAAGTTACAGCAAATTTTTCTATATGTGATAGTCCTGTTGGATCTGGAAAAACAACAGCAGTTATGGCGCATTTGCTTCGGCAAGCGATTGATAGAAAAGCTAGACGGATTTTTGTGGTTTTGCCGTATACTAGTATTATTCAACAATCGGTAAATACATACAGAAAGGCACTTGTACTGCCAGGGGAAAAAAGTGAAGAAGTTGTTGCAGAGTTACATTCCCGAGTAGAATTTGAAGATTATAATCTTCGATATTTAACTTCTCTGTGGAGAGCGCCGATCATTGTTACAACGGCGGTTGCTTTTTTTGAGACGATCGCTTCTAATAGACCATCTACATTGAGAAAATTTCATGAGTTGCCAGGAAGTATTATTTTTATAGATGAGGCACATAATGCATTACCTTTAAAGTTACTTCCTCTTGCATGGGAATGGATGAATATTTTAGCAAAAGAATGGAGCTGTTATTGGGTGCTAGCTTCAGGATCATTTGTTCATTATTGGAAATTGGAAAGTTTAAAAACAATAAAAATGCTGCAACCGGAAGTTCAGAATTTGGTTGATAACGAGTTAAGAGAGCGGTTAATGAAGTATGAACAAAATCGTGTTGAATTTCATTGGAAAAAAAGTGCAATAAGTCGTAGAGAATTAGTTGAATGGGTTCAAAATAGTCCTGGACCTAGACTATTAGTTTTGAATACTGTTCAAAGTGCCGCTGTAATTGCTGATGAATTGTACAAGATATATGGAAAAGAGTGCGTAGAGCACTTGTCGACAGCGCTAACACCAGAAGATAGGGAAAATACGATCAACCGAATTCAAGAAAGGTTAGATAATGCAGAAGATGTGAATTGGACACTTGTTGCAACATCTTGTGTAGAAGCTGGTGTAGACTTCTCTTTTAGAACGGGATTTCGCGAAATATCTTCCTTATTATCATTGTTGCAAGTAGCTGGACGAATCAATAGGCATGGATGCTATCAAGATTCAAAAATGTGGAGCTTTTCATTACAGGAAGATTCCTTATTGAAGAAAAATCCTGCTGTCGATACGGCGAGAGGTGTTTTGATGGATTATTTTTCAAAAAAAATGGAAATTACTCCTGAACTTAGTACGCAATCTATGAATGATGAAATCATACGAAATGATAGTTGTATTGATGAAATAGTAGAACTGAATAAATTGGAAAACGCAAGACAATTTGCAAGTATTTGTGAAAAATTTAAAGTGATTGATTCAAATACAGTTTTAGTCATCATAGATGAACAACTTGCTGAGGATATTAAACATGAGAAAGGGGATTGGCAGACTTTGCAAAGAAGAGCCGTTTCAATTCGTCTTGAAAAAGAGAAAAAGTGGAATTTAAAACGGATTGTAGATGGAATTTTTCTTTGGACTCGTAAGTATGATACCTTTTTGGGATATATGCGAGGAGTTTTGGATGAGAATCAGATATTCGAACAGAATGCTTAAAAAGAGTTGATTACAAGAACCATCAGATGTCTGTCGCTGGCAAAAAATAGATAAGAGTATAGTAGCAGATGATGTGTTAATTTTATAATGTGAGAATACAGAGACAAAATCATTCACTTTCGTGTAGTATA
>OGPP01000429.1_pt1 | contig 44722 bp, 40 predicted proteins | sample 1553021 | NCBI WGS metagenome assembly OGPP01 (sample SAMEA2580217, study PRJEB22360) | human gut metagenome | biome: human gut; feature: human-associated habitat; material: faeces | place: Denmark | collected 2008/2010
CCCGCCACAGCTATTGGCATAGGGAGATCCAATAAGTATCATCAATGGGATTAACCAATATTTTTTCATTTTTATTCCTTGTAAAAAGCGAGAAAAATTTGACCGCTCTTGTGGTAAAGCAATCATCGTATTGTGAATTTTTTAAATACGCTACAAACTAAAATAATTTTTGTTTTGCTTGGCTAATTTTAAAACCGTGTTTTTCTTGGTTTGAGCAAGTTAATGAATCACTAGACACAGTACATTGCCAGCCTTTGCCTTTAATTGTTTCACCGTCTTTTAAGATCTGAGAGTCTGGCACAGCGGGGGTATCACTTGCACAAACGAGAGAGGCCTTTCCTGTAGCGCCAACAGAAAATAGCTCGCCCCATTCGAATTCACAATCTTTCGGACGCGGTAAAATCGGTTTTCCTTTGATGTTGGTAACACATTCAACTCTGGGGTTTAGGTCAGGAATGTCGCCAGAGCAATAAATAGCATCATTAGCAGTGCGGAAACTGATAAAAGAGTCTGAGTTTGATGCTGTTTCTATTCGCGGGGTTAAGGCAAAGCTAGAAACAGAGAAAGTACATAAAGTGAATACAAATAATTTTTTCATGTTGAATTCCTTGTTGAATGGCGGAATTGGTAAAATTCCTACAAAATTTAACCGCTTGTAAGTCCTTTTGGATTGCTAGGTTGTTAGTTTACTTGTTTTATTTCTTACAATAAAGGTAGGATAACAGACTTAACAATAATGGGCATAAAAAATAAATATAAACCGATGAGGTTTGGAATATGCCATCATAATCGGTGCTTTGTAGCGCATTCAAAGCAAATAAATATTTCCCGAATACCCCAACTTTCGCCATCCATAGCAACAGCGCAAAGCTGCGACAAAAACGTTGAAAAAGAGCAAAAAAGAGATAGCTAAAACTGGTAATGGCAATAAGTTTAAAATAGATATTAATAGAATGATTTAGACTATTAGCCACAGGCTCGTTGAATGCTAAATTATAACCAATGACTTGCACCCAACGCACGTCAAAGTTGAAGTAGAAATAAGCACTAAATAACAACATGGCGAAATGTGCTAAAAAGAGTAGGATTCTCATTTGGAATGTCTCAAAAGTATGAAATATTTTTTATAGTATCTTCTTTATTCACTTTAAATTATGAATATTGCTCTTGTGGACCATAATAAGTCGTTAAGGTTAGGACGATCATACTGTTTATTTAGAATAGATCAATACTTTATTAAAATACTCAGATAAATATCTTTCTGAAATGCTTGAATGTTTATTCTTTTAAAGAGATGAGTAAATCATAGACAAATACATTTATGCTCCGTACTATGTTTCTTTTTCTTTGGTATGGCTTATGACTCGAATTAATCTTGTTCCGCCTGAGGAACTTTGTGATCAGCATCTTTTAGCTGAACATCGTGAATTAACCCGCATTCCTAACGCCGTGGCGAAAGGTAAATATCACTTAAAAGGACAGCCTGCAGAATATAAGTTAGGTGAAGGGCATGTGCGTTTTTTCTTTAATAAATTGGCGTTTTTAAAGAAACGGTATGATGCATTGCATGCGGAATGTAAAGCGCGAGGCTTTAATGTGCAGTATATTTGGAATGAAACGTTACCCGACGACCCAAGTTTATGGTTGGACTATGAAGCCACAGAGGCGGCCTTACAGATTAATCGGGAACGTATTCAGGAAAGAATGCCATTAAAGGCGAGATTTACACCGCATCTTCCAAAGAGCGGTCAAAAATAAAGGAGTTTTCACTTATGAAAGGCAGTGAGAATATAAAAAAGGTGAGCATCGCTCACCTTATGAATTGTTTAATCTTTCAATTTAATAAAAAACGTACCACTAGGTATGATAGGCAAATAGTTTTTATGGAAATCCATAAAGGTTTTTTGTGGGTCTATGTCTTCAAAAAGTTTTGGGTAAAGTGCTTTTGCCATAAATTGAGCGGCTGCTAGATCACTTAGTGAGCGAGAAGCCGTATGATAAATACCGTAAACACGGTGGTTTTTAACTGCAGGTAAATCTTGCCACCCTGCACGGGTTAAGAAACCTTTTAGGCGTTTTTGTGCATCCTGTTCATTGATGTTTATTCCCATCGCCATCATTTCATCGTTAGTTTCATGCCCCATTTCTGTGCCAGAAATCATAATCACTTCAGGTTGTGCGGCAAGAAGTTGTTCTGGATTAATTGGTCCCCAATTTTCGACAAAAGGCGCGCTTACGTTATCCCCGCCAACAGTTTCAGCAATAGCACCCCACATATTTTTACCAAAGGTAAAGCTATATTCACTAGGACCTTTATTGCCAAATTCTACATAGATTTTAGGTTTAGGTAGGTTAGCCTCTTTTACACGTTTTTGAATATCAGTAATGCCTTGAGCATATTCATCTGCAATTTTATTTGCTCGTTCTTCGGTACCTGCAAGTTGCCCAAAAATCTTTGCGCTTTGGGTGTGTCGTTCTACACTTTGAGCATTAAAATCGACAACAATAATTGGAACGCCAGCTTGTTCTAACTTTGGTAGTTCGGAACCAATAGTTTGATATTGCCATTCTGCAAGAATCAATACATCAGGTTTTAATGCCAAGGTTTTTTCGGTTGAGAAAGTTCCTGTATTTACATTACCAATATCAGCAATATTTTTGAGTTCAGGCATTTTTTCAGAAAACAATGCCCAACTTCCTGGATTAAATTTTTCCCAAAATTCACGTGAGATACCTTTAACATATTTAAAATTTTCAACACCCGTAACAGCAATGTAATCAGGATAGTAAAAGCCTAACACGGCATTTTTTACGGGCACATCAACGTTAACTTCTCGTCCTAATACATCTTTGATTGTTTTTATTTCTGCTTGAGTAGTGATACCAAAAGTCAGTAATAGAACGGCCAAAATTAAACGAATTGTTGATTTTTTTTGCATATAAACTCCTGTCTGAATAAAATATCAGAATATTGCCATAAATAAGAATTATTATCAAGTTTAGATGTTATAAAGTGATAATACAAGAAATACTGTTGAAGGGTAAAATAGGCATATATCTAGAAAAAATATATTTCGCATTTAAAATTGGAAGTGCGGTCAAAACTTAGTAAGTTTTCACTTCTCCTTGAGTTGGACTAAAGGAGAAGTGAATGTGGGAGAATTATTTATATTCAACCACGATATCGCTTTCGCTGACGGTATCACCATAAACTGGCAATAAGGTTTTTTCGTAAGCTTGTTTTAAACGCCCATCTTTGCCTAGAGTTTGGATTTCGTTATTTAACCAATTTAACAATTCAGGTGCATCTTTGCGAACAGCTGGTGCAATAACATCTTGATCACCAAAGTTTTTTACGCCCACGGTATAACCTGGATTTTGTTTTGCCCAAGCGAATAAGAAGGTATTGTCGTTAGATAATGCATCACCACGACCATCACGTAAGGCTTCAAAGGTTTCGGTATTTTGTTCGAATTTCAATAACTTCACATCTGGATAGTTTTTGGTGAAGAAAATATCAGCCGTGGTACCTTTATCTACAATTAAAGTTTTGCCTTTTAATTGTTCAAGATCCGTAATCACTGAGCCATCTTTTGAAACGACACCGAGTGCCACTTTCATATATGGATTAGCAAAATCTACCACTTCTTTACGAGCTGATGTCACAGTGAAGTTAGCTAAGATAATATCAACTTTCTTAGAAAGTAAGTATTCAGCACGGTTTGCGGCATCTACTAAAACAAATTCTACTTTGTTTTCATCGCCTAATAAATCTTTACCGATCGCTTTACCAATTTCGACATCAAAGCCTTGGCTTTTGCCTTGTGCATCAACATAACCAAATGGTGGTTTATCGCTAAATACACCAATGCGCACTTTGCCATCTTTTTGTATTTGCTCAAGGCTTGAAACCGTTTTTGCCCCGTCTTTAGCGGGTTCTTTATCATTACATGCAGTTAAGCCAAATGCTAAGGCGGCAGTAGCTAAAAGTGCGGTCAATGTTTTAAATGTTTTCTTCATAGTTTGTCCCTCTCGGTTCATAATTTAAGATATTTAAGAATGTTTTCGCACGATCCGTGGTCGGATTCGTGAAGAAATCTTCTGGTTTTGCCTGTTCAATGATTTGCCCTTTATCCATAAACACGATGCGATTAGCCACTTGACGGGCAAAGTTCATTTCATGGGTAACGATAAGCATCGTCATGCCATCTTTGGCAAGACCTAAAATTACATCAAGTACTTCACGTACCATTTCAGGGTCAAGGGCAGCGGTTACTTCATCGAACAGAATAATTTCAGGGTTCATGCAAAGTGAACGTACAATGGCAATTCGCTGTTTTTGTCCACCGGATAATTCACGTGGATAGGCATTTTTTCGATCATATAAACCTACGCGTTTAAGTAACTCATCGGCTTGTTTTTCGGCTTCTGCGCGATCGCGTTTTTGTACTTTTAAAGGGCCGAGTAAAATATTGTCAATCACTGATAAATGAGCGAAGAGTTCATAACTTTGGAATACCATCCCGATGCGTTGACGTGCTTTGACCCAAGGAATGTCTTTGCCTAATTCGCCTGCATTTTGCAGCAAAATCTGACCGCTCTTTATTTCTTCTAGCCCATTTAGGCAGCGTAAAAAAGTACTTTTACCACAACCTGATGGACCTAAAATCACGACAACTTCGCCTTTCTCTATAGAAAGATTGATGCCTTTGAGTGCTTCTACATCACCGTAATTTTTGACGAGGTTTTTAATTTCTAATAACGCCATGTGTTTTCCTAATAAAAATTAACTTTCCCAACGGGTTTCTAAATAACGGGAAAATAAGGATAGCGGGTAACAAATCACAAAATATAAACCGAAAATGACACCATAAATCCAAAGTGCCGCCGATTGATTACTAAACAATGAATGCTCAATAATTTGTTGACCGACTTTAATTACTTCGACTACGCCAATTAACATCGCTAAAGAACTGGTTTTTACCATACGAGTAAAGAGGTTAATAGCACTTGGTGTCACACGTTTTAAACTTTGCGGAAGTAAAATATACACAAAGGTTTGAAACGGCGTTAAACCTAAAGCGTAGGCTGATTCCACTTGATGTTTTTCAATGGACGTTAATGCACCACGCACTAAATCGCCCATTTCTGCCGTTCCCCAGAAAATAAACACCAAAATACATACAGAAATGCCATCTAAGTGAATATCAAACCATTTTGCTAAACCGAAATACGCGAGAAAAAGTAACGCTAATAATGGAATGATGCGCACAAATTCTAAATAAAAGCGGCAGATGGCTTTGATAATGGGATTTCTGCTTGTCATGATTACGCCAAAAATGACACCTAAAATACAGGCGAAGAAGACAGAAACGAATGCAATTTCAGCCGTTACCCATAAACCATTAAGCAAGCGTTCAATGTTGCTGCCTTGGAATAATAACTCAAGCCCCATATTTTGCTCTCCGAGTACGGCGTTCTAAATAACCGATGAACAGAGATATCGGTAATAGAATGATCAAATAAAACACCACTAATAAAAATAAGGCTTCATTGGTTTTGTAATCGAGTCCAATGACCTCTTTTGCGACAAACATGAGTTCAGCAACAGCAACGGCACTGATCACAGAGGTTTCTTTCATTAAGAACAAGCAATTTGCACCAATTGCAGGTGTCGCAATTGCAAAGGCTTGTGGGAAAATGACATAGCGAAACGCTTGAAAAGGAGTTAGACCGATACTTAAGGCTGACTCAATTTGTCCTTTTGATACGGCTTCTAGACCTCCTCGAATAGCTTCTGCCATATAGCTTCCACCTAAAAATGCCAGGCCGATAATACCGCAAGTAAACCCATCTAATTTCAGGCCAATTTTAGACAGCCCAAAATAGAGAAAAAACACTTGAATCAATAAAGGCGTATTACGAGAAAGCTCAATATAGCCTTTTACTAACCAAGTTAATGATTTTACTTTGTAGGTGGTAATCACAGCACAAATTACACCAATCACCAGCGACAATAAAATGCCCCAAAAGGCGAGATGAAGCGTCATCAGCGTGGCGTGGATAAAACGTGGGGTGACACTTAAAATATAATCCCAATTCATTTCTTATAATTTAATCGTTTGCGTAACGATATAGTAAAAAATTTTGAAACGGTGGGAAAAGAATGGAAATGCATTATTTATAATGAAATGTAATAAGAAATGTGTTTTAAATGAGCTCGGTGAGTGTGAAATAATAAAAAAAACGGGGCTTTATTTAGCCCCGTCGTTGTTTATTTTAATCACGTTTTGCGATAAGTGCGGTTGGTTCTTCGTCTGTTTTTGCTTCAGTTTGTGTTTCAGCGGGTTTGTCTTGAATTGACATGGCTGATTTTAAACTATCCTGACGAATTTTTTCTGCTGCTTCTTTGTCACCAGCTTGTTCGAACACATAAGACGCCATCATAACATCATTTGGTTGAAGCTGAGTTGGGCAAGCGGTCACTTCTTTAAATGCTTCTGCTGCTTTAGCAAAGTCATTATTACGCACATAAAGATAGCCTAATGCACGATTGAGACAACAACGTTGGCTTTCATCAGCACGTTTTGCACGTTTTTCCACTAGTTTGAGCAGTTTGCTGTTATCTTCTGCTTGTAAACGAGTGATTTGCGTGCACAGTTCAGGGCTAATTGGGGTGTTATCACCCAATTTTTTCATGATTTCAAGCGTGAACTCATAAGCTGATTCATGATCGTTACAATCAATTAAACGTTGAATTAAAGCGGTTTTTAACTCTAAATCATTGCGACGACGGCGTGGCTGAGCTTCCCACCATGCGAGCAAGCCTTCAACGCCTTCTTCATTCATTTTCTCATCTAACAAGCCATTTTCAGTTTCTTGTTGAAGCGCTTTAAATTCTTCTGCTGAGAATAAACCAGAACCTTCGATTAAATCTAAGATGCCATCAAGTGCTTGATAAGCTTTGGAACGGCTATAAATTTCAGCAGCAAGTTTTAATACTTCTTTGTTGCGATCTGACATTTCAAGCAAGCTATCAACAGAACTACGCGCTGCCGGTAATTTATTTTGTTGTAATAAAATACGGGTACGGGCAATTTCGACCAGTAGATTATCTGAACCGGCAAGCTCCGTCGCCTCAATTAAATAACGGTTTGCGCTGAATTCATCACCGCGTTGTTGAGCAGCTTCTGCGGCTTTAATCAGATTCAATACTGGCTCTGCAGAATGTTTCGCGTTTTTACCAATCAGTTTTTCTGCCTTGGCATAATCGCCTTCATTCATTTTCATCAAGCCTTCAATAGTTTGACGTTGTGCTTTCACACGTTTACGGCGAGAAAACCAGTTATAGGTATTGCTACTTAAACGGAAGAAACGGGTAACAATCCACTCTAATGTATAAATCACTGCAAGTGCGACCACAAAGAGAATGACTAATGTGGTAAGTGACATTTCATACACGGTGTTTGCCGTTTCAACTCTGACATAACCTTGCTGACCGGAGAGGTAAGGCCCTGCAATCAATCCGGCAAGTAAGGCGATCATTAAAAAGAGAACTCTAAACATTATCTATCCTTATTGTTGGGGTTCAGTTGCCGGTTGTGCAGCTGGTGCTTCAGCGGGTTTTTCTTCCGATTTTGGCTCTTCCGCTTTCGTTTCAGGTGCTGGTTTTACTTCTTCTTTTCTTGGTGAATTATCCACTGCTTTTTCTGCTTCGATTTCCACTTTCTGCACATCTAAAGGTGTACGGTTTAAGTATTTATCAAGCATGCTTAAGCTTTGTAATTGGCTTGGCACATCCACATAGATGGACAATTCAGATAATTCATCCACTGATTTTAAGAAGCTTTGAGTTACTTCAGCATTGGTATCAAAATAGCTACGAATCCAAGATGCGACGGCTTCTAAAGATTGTTTATAAAGCTCGTTTTGTTGACGAGGCACAGCCATAATCGCTAATTGTAAGCGTAAACGAATGTTTTCACGTAAGTAGATATCTTGGTTTGGTGCTAATAATTCTTTGCGATCGGCACCATGTTTCGGTGAAATGCGAATAAAGTGATTTAAGAATGAGGTTGCACTTTTTTCTGCATTTTCCGCCCAATCTGAAAGGGAATCTGATAATTTTGTTGCATTTTGATCATCACCGAAATTCACATCTAATACCGGTAATTCATCAACCGTATTGGCTAATTGCGATAATTTTTGCATGACCGCATTTTGGTCCACGCCAGCTACGGAGAGAAGTTGTTTCAGATCTTGATTAATGGCACTACGAATAGCTGCTGATTGTGAGTTATTCACTTTAGCAAGAGTTTCATCAGCGAGTTTTAAGAGTGAAACCGCTGTATCCACGTCATTATCTAACACTAATTTACGTAATGCATTGTTGAGCAAGAAATCTGCCTCTGAGAATAACCAATCAGTAGGTTGTTGAGCATTAGCTTGCGCACTCACTTTATTGATTTGTGATTGTAAGCCAACTAACTCATGTGATTTAGCATTGATTAGCTCTTCTACTTGGGCAATTTTGTCTTGCGTTGCTTTACTCGCAGACTCTAATTGAGCAAGTTGTGTGGTATCAAATTTTACGTCTTGAGCAGGTGCTGAAATCACCGTTTTATTGATTTGAGCTTCAAGTGCGGTCAATTTTTGTTGGAATTCATCCACTTGTTGTTGACCAAAATAATAACCTGCACCACCCACGCCAAGTGCAATGAGAATGGCCAATAAACTTAATCCAGTACCACTTTTCTTCACAACGGTTTGTGTACGTGGCGCAACAGGCTCGCGATCTTCAGTTTGAATTTCCACCGCATCTGTTGCTTGGATTTCATCTGTCGTTTCAGGGGTTAATTTCTCTTTCGCCATATCTTTTCCTTAGTGAGAAAGGGGAGTTACTTCATTAAGTAAGGTATTAAGTAAACTTTGATTGTCCGCACCAGCGGAAACCACCACATTATGCCAACCTTGTTGTATTGCAACATCAGCAATGCGTTGGCTTACCGTGACTAAACAGCAATTTTTTAGCCAATTTTGTTCATTTTCAGGCACAAATTCGATTAACGCCTGCAAAATTTCAAGACTTGTTACTACAAGGGTTTGTACACCAGAACGAATACAAATACTGGTTTGCTCTTCGTTATTATAACTAATCGGCGTGCGTTGGTAACATTCGACTGTCTCAACAGTTGCACCGCGTAGTGTGGCTTGTTCGCGCAGTAATTCTCGTCCGCCGTTGCCACGTAGAATTAACAAGTTCTTATCTGTTAATTCTGTCATTTGCGGTAAATTTAGCACGCCTTCGGTATTTTCCGATGTGATTGGATAACGAACAGTGTATTCAGTTTGACAGGAAAAATGCTGTGCCGTTCTATGTCCAACTGTAAAGTATTGTAAATCTTGACGCCAGCTAAAGCCAATATCTTTCAGGGTTTTATCCGCAAAATCGACCGCGCTTTTTGAAACCAAAAACACATAATCACCACTTTTTAGCTGATTAAGTTTCGTCGGTAATTGTGCCAACTCAGCACCTGCTTCAATAGAAAGCAAAGGCAAATGCAAGGCAACCACACCAGCTTGATTTAACTGGTCAACTAGGGCTTTTCCTCGTTCATCCGGGCGAGTGACTAGTACGGCCATGGTGATTTCCTATGCTGAGTAAATCTTCGCCAGAATCTTATCTGCGCCTTGTGCTAGAAGTTGTTCAGCAATGGTCACGCCTAATGCTTCGGCATTTTCAACCGTACTTTTACCTTCTGCGCGAATAATCGCAGAGCCATCGGTTTCACCGACGAGCGCACGCAAGAAAATTTCGCCATTTTGCTCAATGGCATAGCCACCGATTGGCACTTGGCAGCCACCTTGTAAGCGGGTATTCATTGCACGCTCAGCTAAGACACAAGTCGTTGTAGTGGCATCTGCAAGTGGCGCAAGTAACGCTTTCACTTCTTCGTCATCAACGCGACATTCAATGCCCACTGCACCTTGTCCAGCTGCAGGTAAAGATTGTTCTACGTCAATAAATGAGGCGATGCGTTCTGCTAGTCCTAAACGAATTAAGCCGGCTGAGGCTAAAATAATGGCATCGTATTCGCCATTGTCTAATTTACTTAATCGGGTGCCCACATTGCCACGTAAAGAGCGAATATCAAGATCAGGGCGTAATTGTTTCAATTGGCATTGACGACGTAAGCTTGATGTTCCAACAATAGCACCTTGTGGTAATTCATCTAATGAACGGTATGTATTGGAGACGAAAGCATCGCGTGGATCTTCACGTTTACAGATCACACTTAAACCTAAACCTTCTGGAAATTCCATTGGTACGTCTTTCATTGAATGGACAGCGATATCGGCACGTTTTTCGAGTAAAGCATTTTCTAACTCTTTAACAAATAAGCCTTTTCCGCCAATTTTAGCTAAAGGAGAATCCAGGATGACATCGCCTTTTGTCACCATTGGAACTAATTCAACAGAAAGCGTTGGATGAAATTTCTCTAATTGATCTTTTACAAAATTCGCTTGCCAAAGGGCTAAAGGGCTTTGACGAGTCGCTATTTTTAAGGTTTTAAGTACTGCCATAAATACCGCTGATTTTAAATAGAATTATGCCCTATGCTACCATTTTTAGGGCAAAAAGTCAGATCATTTAAATTTTTGATTTCTGATGAGCTAAGTGGTACAGTAATATCAGTTATATGGTCATAGGTAGGAAGCCTTGAAATACGATCTCACTCAAGCCCGAAAATGTATCGAAACTCTAGATAAACGTCGTTTTGATCGTGCATTATTGGGCTCTGGTGATGCATTCCGACACATTGTCTCTTTGGTGCCGCTGTTGTTGCATCTTAATCATCCAGCTCTGCCGGGTTATGTGGAAGATGCCCCTGCAGGCATTGCCGATTTTATCCTTTCCAATTATCAGCAAAATTTTCTCTCAAAAGAACATCCTGAGCTTGTTGAAGACGTGCAAAGTGCGGTCAATTCTGATGCTGTTTTTACTCAGATTTTAGGTATTTATGTGATGGGCAGTTTTGGCTCCATTAGCCAAACTTCAGCTTCGGATTTGGATATTTGGATCTGCCATCAAGATGATTTATCTGAACAAGATCAGCAACGTTTGGCAGAAAAAACGAAGAAAATCAGCCTATGGGCATCCACATTTCATGTGGAAATACATTTTTATTTGATGACGCAAAAACGCTTCCGTAATGAACGCTATTCCGATCCATTAACCAAAGAAAATAGTGGTTCTGCTCAATATATGTTGCTGTTGGAAGAATTTTATCGTTCTGCTGTACGTCTTTCGGGTAAACCATTATTGTGGCTCCACTTGTGGGTGGAAGATGAAAAACAATATGAAGCCGAAGTTGCGTGTCTAGTGGCAGAAGGTGAGCTTAATCCAAATGATTGGGTAGATTTTGGTGGATTGGGGCAATTCTCTGCGAGCGAATATTTCGGTGCGAGTTTATGGCAACTTTATAAAGGTATTGATTCACCGTATAAATCGGTGATGAAAATCTTATTGTTGGAAACCTATGCCCAAGAATACCCAAATGCCCATTTAATTGCTCGTCAATTTAAAGAAGATTTACTGTCTGGTCGCAGTACCGCTGCCCATTTTGACCCTTATATCGCGATTCTTGAGAGAATTAGCCAATATTTGACCGCACATTCAGAGTTTAAGCGCCTTGATTTTGTACGCTCTTGTTTTTATGTAAAAGCCACAGAAGACTTTGCGTTATACCACGCATCAAACTGGCGTATTTCTTATATGAAAATGATGGCTCAAGAATGGGGCTGGTCAAAAGAGCGCATTGAAGAATTGGATCAACGTCCAAATTGGAAAATCAAACGGGTGAAAGAAAGTCACAATAATTTAGTGAATTTCTTGATGATGAGTTATCGAAATCTGGTGGATTTTGCACGCAAACACAAAATTAATTCTAGTGTGATTCCGCAAGATATTACGGTGCTGTCTCGCAAACTTTATACTGCTTTTGAAGAATTACCCGGTAAAATTACACTACTGAATCCACAGATTTCGCATAATTTAGCGGAAGATCACCTCACATTTATCGAAGTTCACGGCAATAAGAATTTTAAGGATGGGTGGTATATGGTGAATCAGCCACCACATCATATGATGTTCTCGAAAGAACGCGTGATTGAATACGGTGAAAGTTTAAATAAAGTGGTCGCATGGGCTTATTTTAATCGCTTGCTGACTGCTGAAACCAGTTTGCACTTAATCAGTCAAAATATCGACCAACTTACTTTACGTAATTTTGTTGCTGATTTACGTTTGTTTTTCCCGCATACCAATGGTCAAGCTCCAACAAATGAGGCGCTTTCATCCCAATGTGAAATCCGTGATCTATTTATCGCTGTGAACTTAGTGAATGACCCAACAGCACAAGTTGAAGAACTTAAATCCAATATTTCACCAAGTGATTTATTCAGTTTCGGTCAATTAGAACAGAGCTTGGTCGGCAGCATTGATTTCACTTACCGTAATGTGTGGAATGAAATTCGAACTTTACATTTTGAAGGGCAGAATGCGATTTTGCTTGCCTTAAAAGTGCTTTCTAATAAAATTGATCAAGGTGTGAATCAACCACGTTCTATACAGGTTTTCTGTTACAGTAAACACTACAACCGCACATTGCGAAACTTGGTGAGCGTACTGGTAAACCGTTGTATCAGTATTCAATTAGGCGACAGCCGCCCAACCACGCATTCCCGTTTACGTGTGGCAGGGAAAAACTGGCAATTCTTCTTTGAAGAAAAAGGGATCAGTTTGCAACCTATTGACGGTGGAAAAGAAAGTGCAGTCAATTTTGAGGACGTTTTACCAACTCAGTTGGAAGAAAAAGAAATTATTCCGGAAGCCCGTCGATATCCGCCTGAAATTGATTTGTTTGCCAGTGAAGGTTTTTTACAATTCTTCTTTGAAGATAATGCCGATAATAGTTTTAACGTCTATTTGTTAGATGAGAAGAACCGTCTCGAAATTTATCGTCAATGTGAAGGTTCGAAAGATGATAAAGTACGCGAAATAAATCGTATTTATCAATCGCTTGGCTCAAATGATTGTGAAAATCCGTATAAAATGGTGCAACGGAATTTTAATTACCCGCAATTTTATCAATTGCACTCGACTGAAAGTGGCGTGCGTATTATGCCGTTCAAATTTAAAAGCAAAAGGACTTGCGAATAGCGACATCAAAACAAGCATTGTTTGAGATAAATCAAGTTTATCTGCAAATATGCATTGGAAGATGGGCAAAATCCCGATAGAATCCTTCGGTCTAAAATCTATTGAGAAGTAATCTAAGGCAGTGGATGTTTTGCCTTCAGGCAATAGAATAGTGTCCGCTTATCTCTTGGAGAATATTATGCAAGAAAAGTTAAAAGTATTAATTATCGACGACCATCCATTAATGCGTCGTGGTATCAAACAATTAGTTGAATTAGAAGAGAATTTTGAAGTTGTCGCTGATGTAGGAAGCGGTACAGAAGGCATTTCCGTTGCGATTCACGAATCACCCGATTTAATCATTTTAGATCTTAATATGAAAGGTCTTTCTGGTTTGGATACCCTTAAAGGTCTGCGTGCAGAAGGTGTGGATGCACGAATTTTGATCTTAACTGTGTCTGATGCAAAAAATGATATTTTTACTCTCATCGATGCGGGGGCAGATGGCTATCTATTGAAAGATACTGAGCCAGATGTGTTACTTGAGCAAATTAAACGTATTGCACAAGGTGAAGTGATTTTAAGTGATTCGATCAAGAATTTACTGTTAGAACGTAAACATACTGTTGATCCAATGGATTCACTCACCGATCGTGAAATGGATGTGTTACGTTTAATCGCGACAGGTTTATCCAACAAACAAATTGCAGGTCAGCTTTTCATTTCTGAAGAAACAGTTAAAGTGCATATTCGTAATTTACTGCGTAAACTTAACGTGCATTCACGTGTTGCGGCGACAGTCTTATTCTTTGAACGAAATGGTTGATAGGCAAGTTTCAAAACGTAAAAAAGAGCGGTTTTGTAATCGCTCTTTTTTATTTCTCTTAAAACAGGAAAATTAGTTTTTCGCTGCTGCCGCTGCTTTCACGATTACTGCAAACGCAGGCGCTTTAAGTGAAGCACCACCCACTAATGCACCATCGATATCCGGTTGAGTGAATAATTCTGCTGCGTTAGCATCATTTACTGAACCACCGTATTGAATGATTACTTGCTCAGCTACAGCTTGTGATTTTGCTGCGATGTGGCCACGGATAAATGCGTGAACAGCTTGAGCTTGTGCTGGAGTTGCTGATTTGCCTGTACCGATTGCCCAAATTGGTTCATAAGCAATCACAGCACCATTAAATGCTTCTACACCTAATACATTGATGACTGCATCAATTTGACGCGCACATACTTCTTCCGTTTTACCTGCTTCGTTTTCAGCTTCAGTTTCACCGATACATAATACTGGCACTAAACCTGCTTCTTTTAATGCGCCAAATTTTTTCGCCACAAATTCATCGCTTTCTTTATGGTAAGTACGACGCTCAGAGTGACCGATAATGATGTATTTTGCACCAAAATCTTTTAACATTTCAGTTGAAATATCACCAGTGAAAGCACCTTTAACATTTACATCAACGTTTTGTGCACCTAAAGCAATTTGGCTGCCTGCAAGTGCGGCTTCAGCTGTACCTAAGTACATAACAGGTGGGGCAATTGCCACATCACAACCTGTTACATCGTGTAATTCTGCTTTTAATCCTTCGATTAATTCTTTGGTGAACGCTTTGGAACCGTTTAATTTCCAGTTACCCATCACTAAAGGACGACGTGCCATTTTTGTTTCTCCATATTGAATAAATAAAAAGTATGTTTACTATACCAAACTTTGAACAGATTTCTTTGTGCAAAATCACATTTTGAAAATTTTTTTGGGGAAATGATGATTATTTTGTGCTAAAAAGCTACAATCTACTGTACGGAACCGATAAAAAATAGCCAATTTTATAAATAAACGGAAAATAGGTCTGGTAACAATGAAAATTTTCAAAGCCGAACAATGGAATATAGAAGTGCTTGCTCCACTCTTTGAAGCCTATCGACTTGCCAACGGAATGAGTGAAAATCCTGACCGCACTTTAACCTTTCTAACAAATCGTATGCGTTTTAATGAAAGCATGTTTTTTATTGCTGTAAACGAAAACGCACAGGCAATTGGTTTTGTTCAACTTTATCCTCGCTTATCTTCTTTACAACTACAGCGCTATTGGCAATTAACTGATATTTTTGTCAAAGAAGATAAACATCAAGCCGAGATTTATGCTGCCCTTATTTCTAAAGCGAAAGAGTTTGTCCGTTATACACAATCTAACCGTTTAGTATCGGAATTAAGCCAAGCTCAACAGAGTATTTTAGAACGCGAAGGATTTAAGCTAAACACGAAAAAAAGTTTGTTTGAATTAACTCTCTAATGCATACACTCCTCAATCAATATTGGAATTACTTGCGAATTGAACGCCAAGTAAGCCCACATACTCTCACTAATTATCAACATCAACTGGATGCCATTTTAGCGATTCTCGCTGAAAAAGGTATTCAGCACTGGCAGCAAGTGAATCCAAGTGTAGTTCGTCTTATTTTGGCGGAAAGTCGAAAGCAAGGTTTAAAAGAAAAGAGCTTGGCATTACGTTTATCTGCTCTTCGTCAGTTTTTTAGCTATCTTGTGCAACAAGGGCAAATGAAAGTGAATCCGGCAACAGGCATATCCGCACCTAAACAAGGCAAACATTTACCCAAAAATATTGATGCTGAACAGGTCCAAAAATTGCTTTCAAATGACAGCAAAGATCCGATTGATTTGCGCGATCGTGCGATGATGGAATTGATGTATAGTTCAGGGCTTCGCTTATCTGAATTACAAGGCTTAAACCTTAATAGCATTAACACACGTGTACGTGAAGTAAGAGTGATTGGTAAAGGCAACAAAGAACGTATTGTGCCTTTTGGGCGTTATGCTTCTCATGCAATTCAACAATGGTTGAAAGTACGCCCTTTATTTAATCCTAAAGATGAAGCCCTTTTTGTGAGCCAACAGGGAAATCGCCTTACTCATCGCTCTATTCAAAAACGAATGGAAACCTGGGGCATTCGACAAGGATTAAACAGCCATCTCAATCCGCATAAACTGCGTCACTCTTTTGCCACTCACATGTTGGAAGCGAGTTCAGATTTGCGTGCCGTTCAAGAGCTTTTAGGGCACAGCAATTTGTCCACCACGCAAATTTATACGCATTTAAATTTCCAACATCTTGCAGAAGTGTATGATCAAGCCCATCCTCGAGCAAAACGAAAAAAATAAACAAAGTGCGGTCAAAAATCCTTGTCTTTTTTAACCGCACTTCTAAACAAAAAGGCTACCTTTCGGTAGCCTTTTATTCATTCAATTATAAGCTAAACGCCTGAATATAAGGAAGTTTACCTTTCTTCAGCATGTCTTCAATACCACTTTGGTGATCATTTTCACCTAAGCCACGTAATTCAAAGGTGACACCAACGCTGTTGTCATAAATTACTTGAGCGTCACGTTGATTCTGGCGACTGGTCACATAACGTCTCGCCCCTACACCAACAGACCAACAGCACGAGTTATATTGCACCCCCACATATTGCTCAACTGGTTTTTTCAATGCAATATCTTGATAGTATTTTCCAACAAGCGCCCAGTTATCCGATACTTCCCATGCAGCAACGACACCGACCTGTTTAATGTCTTGTTGATAACGGTTTGCGGAAGCCCCCAAGTTTTGGTTGATATACTCTTTACTTGCGTAACGATAATTTAACTGAATCAGATTGTTCTTCATCGGGTTAAATTCCAAACTGCTATTCACCAATGAGGCTTTATCTAGCAATGTATCGTATTGGTAGCTACCGCGCCAATTCCATTTATCGCTAATTTTCCAGTTAGACTCCAAGGCCCAAGAAGAAGAGGATTTTGGCGTACGATTATTTGGATTATCATCAATTCTGGAGGCGGTTAAATAATAAATTTGCCCTGCTGAGAAATTAAAACGCTCATCGGCATTTTTATCATAAAGACGAGTTGTCCCACCAAGCGTTATTTGGTTAGCAGATGAAATACGGTCTAAACCACTATAACGACGATCGCGGAATAATGAATAATAATCTTGCTGAACTAAAGCGGAATCATAACCAAAACCAAGATAGTCATTAACTAACTTAGAGCCAATATTGCTTTGATCCTTATATGGTCGATATAAGTATTGTGCGCGTGGTTCCAGTGTTTGTGTATAGCCATCAAATAAAGTTTTGTTGGTGGCTAAAACTGTTTGTAAATCTACTTTTAATTGTGGCAATACACGATTTACGGATTTTTGTACCTCTTCTGCAGCAGAAGAAGAGCCTTTCTTCTGATTGTAATGCGTTGCATAAAGTTTGGTTTCAATGTTCAAGTTTCCGTATTTATTTGACATTGCTGTCGTCAAACTCGGTTCAGTATGGAAACGCCAAGCCGTTGGCATTAATGCGCTGTCATTATCAAAACGCGCAGCTTGTGAGAATAATTTAAAATCTAACCAACCGTTCGCTAAATCGTTTCTATAATAATTAAAATCGATTTGTGGCATGGCTCGATAAGGACCGATATCGACTTCGTCAAAAATTTGGAACTGGCGCGCTGAAATGGCCAAATTATAGTTTGGTTGATAGTAAGCAATACGCGCATATTGATTCGCATAACCATCAGTACTGCTACCATAATCAGAATCAAAATCGGTGAAATATTGTTTGTCACTGACTTTGGTGTAATCAATGTTTAAACGCCAGTTTTCAAGAAAAGAAGAACTGTGATTCCAATAGAATAAGTGACGTTTACGACTATCGCTAATGTATTCATCGTAGCGATCACGTCCTAAATATTCGCCAGCAAGTTTACCTTCACCAACAGGTGTTAAATAACGGAACTCCCCATTTAATTGCCAGCCACGGCGAGACATATATTTTGGTGCAATTGTGGCATCGTAATTGGGTGCAATATTCCAATAAATTGGTTGTTTATACCAATAACCATCACGACTAGAATGGCCGACTGTTGGCATTAATAAACCTGAACGGCGGCGATCACCAATCGGTAATTGCAGATAAGGGGTATAGAATACTGGCACACCTAATACTTTAAAACGCGCATGCCAAAATTCAGCATATTCTTCTTTGATGTGCTGACGAATCTCAGAGGCATCAACCGCCCAAGCATTATCATTAGGTAAACAAGAGGTAAATGTCGCGTTTTTCATTAAGCGGTAATCATCACCTAACTCAATTTCTTGTGCTTTACCGCGACCTTGACGTCCTACAAGTTGGTAGTCTGCATCGGTTACGTTACCGTTTTTGCTATCTAAATTAAAGCTCGCATCATTCCCTAATAGATTGATTTGGTTGTCTTTATAATCAAATCCACCACGTAAATAAGCCCAACGCTGAACTTGTTTGACTTCACCTGTTTGTTTAACTTCAACTGAATTACCAACTAAATGGCGGTTTCCTTGTTTCAAATCGACATTGCCTTGATAAATCGCCTGAGTTGGCTGATTAATTTCTGCTTTATCTGCTTCAATATAAACTGGCAAATTATTGACATCACCTTTCACGACTTCCCCAGTAAAGTGAGGCACGCCGAGTAAACATTGAGCATGCAGATCGGCCAAACTTTGTTGACTATAAAGTACAGTCAGAATTGAGATTGAAATTAAGGTATATTTTTTATTCATAATTCAGCTCTTATTCAGATGAAATTAGGGGGATTATACTGGAACATCATTTACAACAACAGCCATTTATATGGTCGTTGACTAATCCCACCGATTGCATAAAGGCATAGCATGTCGTTTCGCCAACAAAAACAAAACCACGCTTTTTCAACGCTTTTGACATTGCTTTTGAGGTTTCAGTTCTGGCGGGTACCACAGAAATATCGGGTACATCATTGATAATCGGTTGATGATTCACGAACGACCACACAAAATCACTGAAATTTTCACCGCACTTTTCCATAGCTAAATAGGCTTTGGCATTTTTCACAATGGCTTCCAGTTTTGCTCGATGGCGAATAAGTCCGGTATTTTCCATACAACGATCAATATCCTGTTCGGTCATTTGCGCGATTTTGGCAGGATCAAATTGATGGAACGCAGCCCGATAGGCTTCACGTTTTTTCAATACAGTAATCCAAGAAAGCCCTGCCTGTTGCCCTTCTAAACAGATTTTCTCAAACAGCTTTTGACTGTCAAATTGTGGCTTACCCCATTCTTTATCGTGATAGTCGATATAAATCGGAAGTTTACCTACCCAAGGGCATCTCGTATTTGTACTCATACCATATCCTTTTTGAGTTGTTCATAGATAGTGATAAAATCAGGCATTACCCCGCGCCACAAATGGAATGAATGGGCGGCTTGCGCCACCAGCATACCAAAACCATCGCTGACATTATTCAGACCCAAGGATTTACAATAGGCAATAAAAGGCGTGTCACTACCTTTGGCATATTGCATGTCATAGCAAGCTCGGGCTAATGATAAGATTGAGGCATCAACGGCGGCGGTATGCCCGCTTAATCCGGCTGAAGTTGCATTAATCACTAAATCATAGGTTTGCGCGGGAATTGCATCCATCGCAAAAGCTTCAATTGTGCCGTAAGGCTTGAACTTATCTGCCAGTTGTTGCGCCTTTTCTAGGGTGCGGTTAGCCAAGACAATCTGCTGTTGAGCTTCCAATAAAGGCAGTAATATCCCTTTGGTTGCTCCACCGGCACCTAAAATTAAAATGCGTTGTTGTGGTTGAATCCAACCTAAGCGTTGTAAATCCGTCACTAAACCAATGCCATCGGTATTGTCAGCATAGAGTTTGCCGTTAGATAATTTTTTTAGTGTATTACAGGCTTCAGCCAGTTTCGCCCGTTCGCTATGTTCTTCAGCGAGCGCATAGGCGCGTTCTTTAAATGGTGCGGTGATATTGCAACCTTGCGCTCCTGAAGCAAAAAAAGCCTGTAATTGCTGCTCAAAATTCTCAAGGTCACCTAATTTGGCAACATATTCCATCGTTTGCTGGGTTTGCTTGGCAAATAAGCGATGAATCAACGGGGATTTACTTTGGGCAATTGGGTTGCCCCAAACGGCATAGTGCATATCTTATCCTTGTCTGAAAAGTTGGTTTGTGAGCAAATCGCGGATTTCCGATGGATTTTGTGCTTGGCCGACTGCATCATCGAGTACGGGAAAATCTGCCCCAAATTGGGAACGAACGGCATCTGCGCTGCGGCAAGGTGATTTACCAGTTAAGTTGGCGCTGGTCGAGGTGAGAGCAAAGCCTGTTTCTTCGCATAAGGCTTTGACGGCAGGATGAGTACATAAACGCACCGCAATGCTATTAAATTGCCCCGTCAGAAAATGTGGAATTTCTGCCTTTGCCGGCACCACCCAGGTGATTGGATGTTCATATTGTGCCTGTAAGCGTGCAAGCTGTTCGTTAGACAAACGGGAAAAATCAACAAAAGGCTGCAAAAAATGCAAGCTCGGCGCGACTAAAATAAGGCCTTTTTCAATCGGACGCTGTTTTAAATCAAGCAATTTTCTGACCGCACTTTCACTCAGCGGATTACAGCCCAAACCGAATACCGCCTCTGTAGGATAGGCAACGACTTCGTCTTGCATTAAACGGGCGGCAATTTGTTGTACATTCATTTTTCGTTCTCAAAAATATGTCGACAGCCTTTATTTGCACATTGCCACACTTGCTGTTCAGCATTTTCACTTTTTAATAGCGCTAGTGGAAAATGGCATTGTGGACAAGGCATGGCATAGGGTTTTGCCGGCAAGGAAAATTTGCAATGGGGAAAGTTATCGCAACCATAAAAGATTTTCCCTTGTCGTCCGCGACGGGCAACCAAATGTCCTTTATGGCATTCCGGGCAATCAATGGATTGTTCTTCATCCTGTTGTTCATGCACCACAAAATCACAATCGGGATAATGACTGCAACCAATAAACATCCCAAAAGCGCCTTGTTTGAGTTGGAGTGGGTTGCCACATTGCGGGCAGCTTTCATCAAGCTCTTTCAACACCTTATGTTCCACCTTATGCAAGGGGCGCAAATAATCACAGGCAGGATATGCCGAACAACCTAAAAACAGCCCCTTTTTCCCCTGTTTCATTTGCAAAGGCGCGCCGCATTGTGGGCAATATTCTTCGTGTTTTGTGTGTTGGAAAAGGCTTTGACTCATACGCTGTCCCTATGCTTGTAGCATTGTTTCCAATTCTTCCTGGGCTGCTAACCAATCCATTTCGACTTCTTCCAAGGCTTTCTTCACCTCTACTTGTTGCGCTAAAAGTGCGGTTAATTTTTCTTTATTTTCCGTGCTGTATAGTTCGGAATCCGCCAATTGGTTTTCAATATCCGCAAGTTTGGAGGAATGTTTATTCATTTTTTCCTCCAGTTGGGAGATTTGTTTGCGAAGAGGTGCCGTTTGTTGGCGAAGTTCGGCCTCACGACGTTTTTGTTCCTTGCGGTTTTGCATGGAATTTTCATTGTCGTCATTTTTCTCCGAGGATTTATTTTCTGGTGCACTGTTTTGTTCATTCAGCCACTTTTGATAATCCTCTAAATCGCCTTTGAATTCTTCCACTTTTTTATCGTGTACCAAATAGAATTCTTCCACGGTATTGCGTAGTAAGTGACGATCATGGGAAACCACCACCAAAGAGCCTTCGTAATCCACCAGCGCTTCGGTTAATGCCTGACGCATATCCAAATCTAAATGGTTAGTTGGTTCATCGAGTAGTAATAAGTTTGGACGTTGCCAAACAATTAGCGCAAGTACCAAACGGGCTTTTTCCCCGCCGGAAAAGGCTTTCACCGCTTGATTAACTTTGTCACCATGGAACGCAAAACTCCCGAGATAATCCCGAACCTGTTGCTCCGTTTGTTCCGGTGCGAGTCTCTGCATGTGCCAGAGGGCAGATTCGTCTGCGCGTAGGGTATCGAGCTGATGCTGAGCAAAATAGCCGAGTTGTACGCCTTTAGCTAATTGCACAGTGCCAGAAAGTGCGGTGAGATCGCCGGCTAACAATTTAATCAACGTTGATTTCCCCGCACCGTTTTTCCCGAGCAAACCGATGCGCGAACCCGGCACTAAATTCAACTTAATTTTAGTTAAAATTTCTACCGCATTTTCACCATTGCCATAACCTGCGCTCGCCTGTTCAATCATCACCAAAGGGTTCGGCAAGGATAGCGGAGGGCGAAATTCAAAGGTAAAAGGATTATCCACATAAGCCGGTGCAATTAGCTCCATGCGCTCTAAGGCTTTCATACGGCTTTGTGCTTGTTTGGCTTTGGTTGCTTTGGCTTTAAAACGGTCGATATATTTTTGTAAATGGGAAATTTTTTGTTGTTGCTGACGATACATGGCCGTTTGTTGTGCCAGCTTGGTTGCCCGTTGCACTTCAAAGGAGGAATAATCACCCGTGTATTCGTTTAGCTTCTGATTTTCGATATGGAGGATTTTTGTCACAATTGGATCAAGAAAATCACGGTCGTGGGAAATTAATACCAAAGTACCTTGATATTGCACTAAACAACGTTCTAACCAAATAACTGCATCCAAGTCCAAATGGTTGGTTGGCTCATCCAGTAATAATAAATCCGATGGACAAAGCAATGCTTGCGCCAAATTCAAGCGCATCCGCCAACCACCAGAGAAGGATTTCACCGGTTGAGTGATTTCGTCTTGGCTAAAGCCTAAACCATGTAATAAGGAAGCCGCGCGAGATTGAATTGTCCAAGCGTCCAAGGTTTCTAATTGCCCGTGAATACGTGCGATCGCATGACCATCATTACGCTCATTGGCTTCGTTTAATTCCTGCTGCAAACGGCAATATTCGCGATCCCCTTGAATCACATAATCAATAGCGGGAATATCCAATGCTGGCGTTTCTTGATTCACCCAAGATACCCGCCAGTTGGATGGATAAGTGACCTCGCCGCCCTCTGGCGTTAATTCTTTTTTTAATAGGGCAAAAAGAGAAGACTTACCGCAACCATTTTTACCCACCAAGCCGACTTTTTGTTTCGGATTGATGGTCGCCGTGGCATTCTCGAGCAATTCGGTTTGCCCACGCTTTAGGGAAATATTATTAAATACAATCATTTTTTCGAATACATCTGAATTTGTGCTTATTTTGCAATATTTTTTCTTTTCTCGGAACAGTCTATTCCAATTTTATCGATATTTCTGCCAGAAAAAACACGTATAATAATGCTCAATAAATCTATCATGAGGAAATAAAATGAAGCTCTCTATTCTTAATCTCGCCCCTGTTCGAGAAGGACAAACTTATTTGCAAGCGGTTGAGTCGATGGTCAATCTTGCAAAACATGCAGAGAACATTGGCATTGAACGCTATTGGATTGCTGAGCATCATAATATGAAAAATTTGGTGAGTTCAGCGACCGCACTTTTAATTCAGCATACGCTAGCCAATACAAAGACCTTGCGCGTTGGCTCGGGCGGCGTGATGTTACCGAATCATTCGCCTTATGTGGTGGCTGAGCAATATGGCACACTGGAGACACTTTATCCAAACCGTGTTGAACTCGGTTTAGGGCGTGCGCCAGGAACTGATATGCAAACGGCTGCGGCACTTCGTCGAGGACGAAACAGTCTGGATTTCCCTGCGGAAATTGCGGAACTTCGCGGTTACTTTAAAGATTGTAACCCTGTTTCTGCATATCCTTCTGCCGGCTTGAATATACCATTTTATATTTTGGGTTCCAGCACCGAAAGTGCCTATCTTGCAGCAGAGCTTGGCTTGCCTTATGCCTTTGCTTCACACTTTGCGCCACGCATGATGGAAATGGCGGTAGAGATTTATCGCAAAAACTTCAAACCTTCTACCTATTTTGCTGAGCCTTATGTCATCTTAGGTGTGAACGCGATTATTGCAGAAACCGATAACGAAGCAAGACAACTGGCGACAACACAAACACTATTTTTCTTAAATGTAGTGACTAACGCACAACAAAATTTACAACCGCCTATGGAATCAGAAGAAGATGTTTGGAAAGCCCAAATGCATGCCCAAAAGAAACCGCACTTTGGTCCAGTCGATTTCGAGGAGATCCCGATTTACAACCAAGAGCGTGCCGTAGTGGAACAAATGACCGCTTGTTCGCTTATTGGTAGTCCTGAAAGTGTGGAATTTCAACTCAAGCAACTGCGTGAACGGGTGCATTTTGATGAAATTATGGCAGTGAGCTATATTTTTGATGAGCAAAAGCAAACCCAATCTTACACGATGTTGAAAGCGATTGTGGGTAAGTAATAGCGAGACAAAAAGAAAAGTGCGGTAAATTTCACCGCACTTTAAATCAAAAAGTATTAATAAGCCGTTTCTATCGGTAAACCGGCTTTTACCCAACCATCAAACCCGCCAATGACACTAAACACATTTTCATAGCCTTGTTCAACGAGGAAAGTCGCCACATTTCGGCTGCTCACGCCATGATAACAACTCACGATAATCGGGGAGTCAAAATCCACCCGTTCTTCAAATTGTAAAAAGCTTTGGTTAGTTAAATGAAACGCCCCTTTCGCATGGGAATAGGTAAAACGTTGAGGGTCCCGAACATCAGCCAGCATGGCACCATTTTGCACCATTTCCCAAGCTTGTTCCGGGCTAATTTCTTTAAACGACATGTTTTGTTCCCTTAGCGCGCTGTTTATACACGCCATCAAAAATAATCAGGCTCATCGCCAATACTAAACAAATGAATAACGGATAGCTGTCCGCATCCATTTTCTCTCCAATTAAAAATGAAATAATCACCATCAAAATGGTTTCAACATAGCCTAGAAGGCCGAGCAAATTCATCGGCAGCATATTGCTGGCGATCACGTAAGCAATCAATGCAGAGCCACTAATGAGCCCGAGCAATACCAATAACCCCCAAATATTAGGATTCGATTCCTGCACGGTGGCAAAATCAGTTTGAAGGGCAAAGTAAATGCTAACTGGCAATAATGCGATCATTTCTAAGCAAAAGGCACCAAGATCGGTATTTTTTAAGGCTTTTCGTATCGAGAAGTAGGTGGTGTAACCCACACAGATAACAATGGCCTCCCAAGATAATCCGCCTTTTAAAATGATGTTAGAAATCACTCCTACTGCCGCAATTAATACGGCAATGAATTTCAATGTTGAAATTCGCTCTTTAAAAATGATCCGCCCTGCGGCCACCATCACAATTGGCAACAATAAATAACCGAAAGAAACACTTAAGGAGCTACTATTATTAGGTGCCCACAAAAAGAGCCACATTTGATACCCCATTAATGCGCCACAAATAATATAGGAAAGGGCAAAGAGCGGTTGTTTTTTGATGCGTTTTAAATGCTCTGCCAATGCCTGCTTTTGTTTAAACATGATGATGGAAAGGGCAACGAAAGGGAATGTAAACAGCATTCGATAGCCGAAAATATCCGTGCCACTGAGCGGTTTCAGTAGCGTGGAAAAATAATACATATAGCCAAATAAAAGCGAGGCTAAAAGTGAAATAAGTATGCCTCTTAACATAATAAATCCTTAGGTTAATTCTGCTTATTATTTTAGTCTAACATCTCCCAAAATGCACGAATTAGGGGGGTCGCTAAATTTCTTTTTTGCACACAAACACCTAAATCAAACGCCTCAACGGGATTGTCTAAATTTAAACGAGACACGTCTTTTGACATAGGGTTATTATCAATCACCACATCCGGCAACATCGCTAATCCGAAACCGAGCGCCACCATTGGCACAATACCTTCGTGCCCCGCCACTGTGGCATAAATTTTGGGATGTTTAATGTGTTTGCTACGTAGCCATTGTTCAATACGCTGGCGTGCCATTCCATCTAACGGCAAAATGAAAGGCATTTGCTGCCAGTTGATGGGTTCTTCCTGTAATAATTGTGTGGCTAAACAAGCGACTCGTGGTGCAATTAATGAAAGGGAAATGTCATCAATCTTATAAAATTCCAATCCTGTCGGCAGATTATTCGGTTTCCCCGCCAAAGCGAGATCTACTTGTTCTGATTGGATGAATTGCACTGCAGAGGCAGGGTCACCTGTGGTCAGTTGAATTTCAACTTTCGGATAACGCGTACGAAATTTGGCTAACACCTGTGGCAAGTGGCTATATGAAGCCGTTACCGAACAAAATAAGCGTAACTCTCCGCTTAATTCCGCTGAATTATCCCGCAGTTGACGCTTAAACTGTTGCCAGTTTTGCCATTCTGTTTTCGCAAATTGCAGAAATTTCTCGCCTTGTTCGGTTAAGCGCACTTGTCGATTATCACGAATAAATAAAGGTTGTTCTAATTCTTCTTCCATACGTTGAATCTGGCGTGAAAGCGTAGAAGGTGACATATAATTTTGCGTAGCGGTTTTAGCAAAATTTTGTGTATCAGCAAGATGAAGAAATATTTGAAGGTCTTGAAAGTTCATATGTATCGTTAAAAGCAAATAACATTGCAAAAAATGCAACACTAAGTGCAAATAATATCACTTTACGCAACAACTAAAAACCTTATAATCCACTTCACAACAAAAAACTATATTCAAACACAACCTCATACACATTAATCAACATCATAGAAAGGATGAAAAATGGCTAACTATTTCAACACATTAAATTTACGCGAAAAATTAGACCAATTAGGTCGTTGTCGTTTTATGGATCGCAGCGAATTTGCTGACGGTTGCAACTACTTAAAAGGCAAAAAAATCGTTATCGTAGGTTGTGGCGCACAAGGTTTAAACCAAGGTTTAAATATGCGTGACTCTGGCTTAGACATTTCTTATGCATTACGCCCTGAAGCCATTGCTGAAAAACGTGCATCATTCCAACGTGCAACCGAAAATGGTTTCAAAGTTGGCACTTACCAAGAATTAATTCCAACAGCAGACTTAGTGATCAACTTAACACCAGATAAACAACACTCTAAAGTCGTGGCTGATGTAATGCCATTAATGAAAAAAGATTCTGCGTTCGGTTACTCACACGGTTTCAACATCGTTGAAGTAGGTGAGCAAATCCGTGAAGACATCACTGTGGTGATGAGTGCACCAAAATGTCCAGGTACTGAAGTACGTGAAGAATACAAACGTGGTTTCGGTGTACCAACATTAATCGCAGTTCACCCGGCAAATGACCCACGTGGCGAAGGTATGGCAATTGCGAAAGCATGGGCGGCAGCAACTGGTGGTGACCGTGCGGGCGTATTAGAATCTTCATTCGTTGCAGAAGTAAAATCTGACTTAATGGGTGAACAAACTATTCTTTGTGGTATGTTACAAGCAGGTTCAATCGTGTGTTACGACAAATTAGTCGCAGACGGTAAAGATCCAGCATACGCAGGTAAATTGATCCAATACGGTTGGGAAACCATTACCGAAGCCTTAAAACAAGGCGGCATCACATTAATGATGGATCGCTTATCAAATAGCGCAAAATTACGTGCATTTGAACTTGCTGAACAAATCAAAGAAAGCCTTGGTTTCTTATATTACAAACACATGGATGACATCATCAGCGGTCACTTCTCTGCGACCATGATGGCTGACTGGGCAAACGGTGATAAAGACTTATTAGCATGGCGTGAAGCAACCGGCAAAACTGCCTTTGAAAACGCACCAAAAGCAGATGGAATCAAAATTTCTGAACAAGAATACTTTGATAACGGCGTATTAATGGTAGCAATGGTGAAAGCGGGTGTTGAATTAGCCTTTGATGCAATGGTAGCAAGCGGTATCTATGAAGAATCAGCTTACTATGAATCACTTCACGAATTACCGTTAATCGCTAACACTATCGCGCGTAAACGTTTATACGAAATGAACGTGGTCATTTCTGATACTGCAGAATACGGTAACTACTTATTCTCTAACGTAGCAACTCCAATTCTTGCTAAAGAAATCATCCCAACCTTACAAAAAGGTGACTTAGGTGAACCAACACCAGCAGTTGCTATCGACAACATCACCTTACGCGATGTAAATGATGCAATCCGTAACCACCCGGTTGAATTAATCGGTCAAGAGTTACGTGGTTATATGACAGATATGAAACGTATCGCTGTTGCAGGTTAATTATTAAATCGGTAAAATTCAAGCCAACTTATTCAATAAGTTGGCTTTTTTTATAATCCAAAGGAATTAATATGAAAAATAATAAATTTTTTAACCGCACTTTTAAAATAAGTTTAGTCACTGCAGCTCTTGGATTGGTAAATTCAGCGCTAGCAGCTGACGTAGCTTGTAATAGTAGTGGTGTGACTATTACAGGACAAAGTGGAGCTGTGTTGAATCAATGTTCGATTAATCCAACCAGTCCAACAAATGGTCCTGAATGGGGGTCTCTCTCTGCTGTAAAAATGACAAACTCAAGCGGACAATTAAATAATGTTAATGCTTCACTATCTATTCCAGCAAATAGACACAGTTCTTTTGCGGTAATGAATATCACCAATTCCACAACTGAAATCAATGGTGGAATCTATAGTATTACTAATCCTAACAATGCAGACTCATCTGGCTATTTATTTGAGTTAAATAATTCAACGGTAACAATGCATAACTCAAAAGTGTTGATAAGTGATAGCAACCAAGACTCCATATTAGAGGCATTTGCTCTGAATCAGAAGAGTAAATTAACATTAAACAATGTGAATGTAACATCAAACAATGATAGTTCTATTTTTGTATATGAAGCAGAGAATCAAGCTCGGCCAGAATTGATCGTTAATAATTCCAATGTTTCAATTCCTCAAGGTGGAATCATTGCTTTAAGATCTGGGGTAGGCGAAGTTATCAACAGTCACTTCTCTGCGACCTTTAATAACTCAACAATAAGTGGTTTTGCGCTCGCTAGTGCTGAAAGCACCAAGCTAAGTGACACAAAAAGCCTTACAGAAAATATTCAACTAACCTTTAATAATTCTACTGTTTCTGGAGGTACTACTACCGACAGCAATAGCGTGCTCAATTTAAACTTAAATAATAGCAATTGGATAACTAAAGCTTTCACTGATGAAGATGGCGTGGTTCAAACAACAAGCTTAACTAATTTGGCTCTTAATAATGGCGTAGTAAATTTAGCCAATGATAACTACCAAGGTATCATTATTCGTGGCAACCTCACTGGCTCAGGCACATTCAATCTAAACACGAATATTGCTGAGAACAAAAACGATAAAATCGTTGTTAAAGGCACTGCTGAAGGTAATCATAAAATTGGTGTAACCAACCAAGGTGCAAATATTGCTAACGGAAAAGTGACACTTGTCGAAACCAATGGCGGTAATGCTGCATTTAGCTTAACGAACCCGAATAATCGTGTAGATTTAGGGGCTTACCAATATTTCCTAACAAAAGAAGGAAATAATTGGGTATTAGCGAACTCTAAAAATGAAGTCACCCCAACTCCACCTGTTTCACCAGTTACACCAAGCAAACAAGTGGTGACTCCAAGCAAACCTGCGGTAACGCCTAGCACTCCAGTAGTAACCCCAAGTAATCCAGTAGTACCACCTGCAGTTCTACCAAGCGCACCGTTACTTTCAGACTTAGCGAATGCACAAGTTTCTCTTCGCCAAGCACAATTGTTGTTAGTAGAAGATGATTTAAGTGGCATCCATCAACGTCTAGGCGAAGTGAAAAACGGTGAAAAAGGCAATGTGTGGGTTCGTAATGTGAATTCTCGCCAAAAATTAGCCGCACTTTCGACTGGTGAGAGTGAAACTTCTGGCTTTAAACAAAACGTACATAGCTTACAAGTGGGGGCTGATGCGGCTGTAACAGATAATCTCCGTGTTGGTGGATTTGTTGGTCGTAGCCAAGCAAACGTTGATTTCAGTGGTTATTACGGTGATGGCAAAGTAAGAAGCAATAGCGTGGGCTTATATGCAGCTTACCTTGCAGATAACGGTATTTATGTAGATAACATCGTGAAATACAGCCGTTTACACGCTAACTCAGATCACACTGAAAAACGCCATTACAACGCTTATACCATTTCGAGTGAATTAGGTAAACGCTTTAGCCTTGCGAATGATTGGACAATTACCCCGCAAGCACAATTAGCGTGGACACATATTTCATCACAAGAGAATGAAGATAGCTTATCTTCTGTTTATTCTCGAATTGGCTTACGTGTAGCCAAAGGCTTTGCATTAAGTAATGGTTGGAATTTACAACCTTATGCAGAAGTAAATGCGATTACGAGCAAAAACCGTAGCAGCAAAATTCATTACGCCAACAGTGCGCTTGATGTTGCAAGTAGCCGTGGACGTTTTGAAAGTGCGGTCGGTTTAAATGCTGGATTTGCAAATCATCGTTTTGGTTTAGAAGTAAGCCGTGCTGACGGTAAAAACTTCGACAAACCTTATGCAATTCAAGCGGTTTATCGCTATCAATGGTAATATAAGAGGGCGGAATAAAATCCGCCCTTTTTCTCTTTTTACTAAATAAATAATATGTCGAAATCTTTCCCTTCTCGCTCATTTACAACCAAACGAACGGCAAAACCTACTCGTTCATTTAAGCCTAAAGCGAAGCCGATCACACTAGAACAGACCATTGTTGTTTTATTTAACAAACCTTTTGATGTACTGACACAATTCACCGATGAAAATGGCCGAGCCACATTAAAAGATTTTATTGCCATTCCTAATGTGTATGCGGCTGGACGATTGGATCGTGATAGCGAAGGACTGCTGATTTTAACGAATAATGGTGAAGTGCAACATCGTTTGGCTGATCCTAAGTTTAAAACGGAAAAAACGTATTTTGTGCAAGTGGAAGGGATTCCTGAAGAGTCTGATTTAGACAAGCTTCGTCAAGGTGTTGAATTGAAAGATGGAATGACGAAGCCGGCAAAAGTGCGGTTGATTTCAGAACCGGATTTTCTCTGGCCTCGCAATCCACCTATTCGTGAACGTCAAAGTATTCCAACGAGCTGGTTGGAAATCAAAATTAGTGAAGGGCGTAATCGACAAGTGCGTCGAATGACCGCACATATCGGCTTTCCGACATTACGACTCATTCGTTATCAAATGAGCCATTTAACGCTTGATGGATTAGGTAATGGCGAATATCGCCGTTTAAATGAAGAAGAAATGCGTGCGCTATTCAAACAACTTCATTTAAATAACGCACGTTAAGATTAGAAACGTTGAGCAGGTTGTGCGTTTTCAACTTGCACGAAGAAGCCTTTATCATTCAAGATAATGCTGTAATCGGTAACATATTTAACGCCGTTGGTTTCCACTATCGCGTTACAACTGCGAATGCCTTGTTGTGGATAAGATTGCGTTTCACGGGCTTGCGTGATTTGTTTCACTGTCATTTGGGTGTTAGTGGCTGCTCCTTGTTTTTTGAAGGCATCAGATAATACCGCAAAAACTTTTGAATCATTACATCTTGGCACAACGACGGATTTTGTCACCATACTCGCTGTTTTTTGTGCGACAGCATCTACTTTCTTTTCAGTTACTTTTTCAACAGCTTTTGGTTCTGCTTTCTTCACTTCGGTTTTAACTGCGGGTGTTTTTTTAGCAATTACTTTTTCAGGTTTAGCTGATTCTTTAACTGCACTTTGTTTGCTTTTCACTACCGTCTTTTTGTCTTTTACTGCCGTTTGCTTAGTTTTTTCTACTGACTGTTTGCCTTTCGTTTTTGTCGGCTCTGCTTTAGCGGCTTTATTTGTCGTTTTATTTTTTATTTTTTCTTTTTTCGTTACCGCTTTTTTCGCTTCCACAATTTTAGCGGGCTTTTTCGCTTCTGCTTTTTTGGCATCCGCTTTTTTATTAGCTGTTTTGGCTACGGCTTTAGGTGTGGTTGCTTTCTTGGCTTCCACTTTTTTAACTGCCGTTTTCACTGACTTGGTTTGAGTTGATTTTGCCGTATGATTTGGCGATGCAGCAAAGACCAAAGCAGGTAACAAGGCAAAAATCACCGCGAGTAATTTTTTCATCCGTTATTCTCCTTAAACAAAAAGTGCGGTCAACATTAACCGCACTTTGAAATTATTTATAAATTAAAGATAGTAGTGTTCTACGTAGTTTAATTTATCGTCAAGTTTTAACACTAACGGTTGACCGGTTGGGATTTCAAAATCCATGATTTCCGCATCAGAAATACCGATGATGTGTTTTGCTAATGCACGAAGTGAGTTACCGTGCGCCACCACTAAAACACGTTTACCAGAAAGCATTGCTGGTGCAATTTGATCTTCCCAGAATGGTAATGCACGTTCTAAGGTTAATTTTAAGTTTTCTGCGTTTGGTACAACATCAGATGGGATGTTTGCATAACGACGGTCATTATGTGCAGAATTTGGATCTTTCGGATCTAAATCTGGAGGAGAAATATCGTAAGAACGACGCCAGATATGAACTTGCTCATCACCGTATTGTTCTGCGGTTGCTTTTTTATCTAAGCCTTGTAATGCACCATAGTGACGCTCATTTAAACGCCAGTTTTTCACTTGAGGAATCCATAATTGGTGAGATTCTTCTAACACGATGTTACAAGTTTTGATTGCACGAGTTAAAACAGAGGTGAAGGCGATATCAAATTCATAGCCTTTCTCTAACAATTTTTTACCCGCTGCTTTTGCTTCTTCTACACCGCGCTCGGTTAAATTCACATCACGCCAACCGGTGAATAAATTTTTTGCGTTCCACTCACTGAAACCGTGACGAATGAATACTAATTCCATAAGGATCTCCTAAGTATTAATAAAAAAATGATGGCTCTGTTATAGCAAAAAATCGGTATGTTTAAAAGTAAAAAGGCGGCATTTACTGATCTTTCGCAAAAAATCGCCTGTAAACTTTTAGCCACTCAAAAATAATGCTAGTATTTAAGCTTTACTCATCCTTTAATTCTCTCAAGTTTAGATGTATGCAGCAAAGCAATCGTAGAAAAAAAATCTTATCAAAACTGACCGCACTTTTTGCTTGCGGTCTGCTTGGCTTTTCATCTTTCGCGCAAGGCAACGATCTCAATCAAATTCAAAAACAAATTAAACAACAAGAATCGAAGATCGCCGAGCAAAAACGTGCACAAGCAAAACTCCAAGCTAGTCTTAAAGAGCAAGAAAGCAAAATTAATAGCGTTGTCGGTGAATTACGTGAAACAGAATTAAGCTTAAAAGAAATCCGCAAGCAAATGGCGGAAACGGAAAAGCAAATCAAGCAATTAGAAAAGCAAGAGCGCGTGCAAAAAGCGAAGCTCGCACAGCAAATCGATGCCATTTATCGCTCAGGGGTAAATCCTTCTACCTTGGAAAGAATGCTTTCGGAGGATGCGAAAAAAGCGGAACGCATGAAAGTGTATTATCAGCACTTAAATCAAGTTCGCATTGATATGATTAACAATCTGAAAGCGACACAAGAGAATTTAGCGAAACAACGCGAAGCGATTTCAGGGCAACAAAAAAATCATCGCGATCAACTTTCTACGCAAAAGAAACAGCAGCAAGAATTACAAAAAGCGCAACAAGAACGCCAATCTACGCTAAATGAACTCAACAAAAACTTGACGAAAGATCAGAATAAATTGGAAACGTTGAAAGCTAACGAAAATGCTCTTCGCCAAGAAATTCAACGTGCTGAACAAGCCGCTCGCCAACAAGAACAACGTGAGCGTGAAGCCCTTGCTCAGAAAAAGCAAGAGGAAGAAAAACGTACCTCAAAACCTTATCAACCAACTGATCAAGAACGTAAGTTGATTAACAGCACCAGTGGTTTAGGTACGGCTGCACGTCAATACAGTCGTCCAGTTTCTGGCCCGACGTTATATTCCTTTGGTTCAATCCAAGCGGGCGAAGTACGTTGGAAAGGCATGGTTATCGGTGCACCAACGGGTACCGCGGTAAAAGCCATTGCAAGTGGTCGTGTTATTCTCGCCGGTCATCTTAATGGCTATGGTTATATGGTGATTGTGAAACACGGCGACAGCGACTTGAGTCTGTATGGTTTCAACCAAGCGGTATTTGTGAAACAAGGTCAGCTGGTGTCTGCGGGACAAACCATTGCGCAAGTAGGTAATACAGGTGAGCTCTCTAAACCGGCACTTTACTTTGGAATTAGCCGTAAAGGGGTGCCTGTAAATCCAGCTGGGTGGATTAAATAATGGCGGCATTCTTTCAAAGTGCGGTCAGAAATACGATCATTTTTTCAACCGCACTTTTCTCTTCGTTTACTTTTGCACAAGGCAAGTTAGCTATTGTAATTGATGACATTGGCTATCATCCGAAAGAAGATGCCGAAGTTTTAGCCATGCCAAAAGAAGTCTCTGTTGCGATCATTCCAGCAGCACCCTATGCAAAAATACGCAATCAAGAAGCGAAAGCACAAAATCACGATATTCTCATTCATATGCCGATGCAACCGGTCAGCAATATTAAAATTGAAGAAGGTGGTTTGACTTTAGGCTTGTCTGAAGCGCAAGTGAATGATCGAGTGAAAAAAGCTAAATCTATTGTGCCCAATGCTATCGGAATGAATAATCATATGGGCAGTGCAGCCACAGCCGATGCCACATTAATGACCTACTTGATGACTGCACTTCGCGAGCAGCATTTATTCTTTTTAGATAGCCGTACTATCGGGAAATCAGTTGCGGGAAAAATAGCAAAAGAACAAGGCGTACGTGTATTAGATCGCCATGTGTTTTTAGATGACAGTGATAATTTAGCAGATGTTCAACGTCAATTTCAAAGTGCAATTCAATATGCGCGTAAACATGGCACAGCCATTGCTATTGGGCACCCTCGTCCAAATACCGTAGCGGTATTAAAATCGGGAATAAAGAATTTACCCGATGATATTCAATTAGTGAGTATGGGAAGTTTATGGCGAAATGAAAAAATATTGCCACCTAAACCATTTATCCTAATTTTTAATGATATTCCTGCACCAACCTCAGTTGAGCCATTTGAGCCAATCCCTTTATTGCGAGGCGTGCCGAGATAATAATATATAGCAGAAGAAGTGTTGATATATTGTTATTATGTAAACCTAAAGAAATTTACGTAAATTTACAAAAAATTTACCTTAAATGTTGATAAAAGAGGTAAGAATATAACATTTCAAGGTTGCAACGTTATTTTCCTTTTGTTAGAATTCGCCCAGAAAGGCTTTTATTAGCCTTTTGTATACAAAAGGTGCTATAACGCAATAGTGTAATAGCATAAGTCTATTGGCTAACCAATTTTATAAGGTTACATACATTATGAAAAACAACAAATTCATTAAATTTAGTTTAACAGTAGCGTGTGCAGCGGTATTAGCAGCATGTGGTTCTAGCGGCGGGAGCAGGAACAAAGATGAAGGAGCCCCACAAACCGCTACAACACAAGCAGCAGCTCAACAAGCAGCAGCTCAACAAGCAGCAGCAGAAAAAGCAGCAGCAGAACAACAAGCAGCAGCTGCAGAAGCATTAGTTGCAAAAACAAACGATGCAGGTGCTAAATTTGTTAAGAAAACTCAATCTAACTTAAACGTTGGTGAAGGTGTAGAAACTAACAGCAAATCTTCTGTTGCTCCAACTAACATGACAGTTGAATTACACCCAAGCTTAGATACTATCGTTGTAGCGGTTCCATTAAACGCTGATGGTTCTGTGAACACTCAAGCAAAACAAGCTTACTTAGAAGATTTTGACTTCCGTGGTAACACAGCTAACACTACTGGTCAACACACATTAAGCCACATTTACAAAACAGCTAATGGTAGCACAACTGTAGGTGCAGCACGTAATGGTGGTGAGGCTTCAACTAAAACTGATACTAAAGGTAATGATACTGGTTTAGCATATGTTTACGAAGATGGTCGTTTAAACTATACTCGTAAAGCTGAAGGTAAAAACGTAGTTGATACAAAAGATGCACGTACTGATGCTCGTTTAGCTGATTCTGTTGCTGAAGTGTATGGTCACAGAACTTTCGTTGATGGTGATTCTGAAGTGAAAAACATCGCTGATGGTGATACTGTATTAGCGAACGCACCATTCACAGCAAAAGATGCTGATGGTAAATATACCGCAGGTTCTAAATTGAACTATGTTCAATACGGTCGTGTAACCTCTAAATTACACGCAGTACAAGAAGCAGATCTTAAAGATGGTAAAGATGTTGCTCAATACGGTACTAAAGTAGCAAGCTTCGGTGGCTACGGTGAAAACGGTACTGAAGATAACTACTTCTACCGTGGTGTAAACAACACACCATACAGCGCAACTTTAGCAAGCGATCTTAAAAATATTTACTTCGGTTCTGAAGCAGCAGCGGGTAAATTACACTACCAAGGTCACGCAGTTACTTATAACCTAGACAAAGACTATGAAGATAAATCAGGTCTTCCAAATGCTTTAGGTGCGGAATACGCATTAGTAAGTGGTACTCACGTTGCAGCTGACATTGATTTAGCAAGCAAAAATGTAACTGGTAACCTTTACAACAGATGGACAGAAACTAATACTCAACAACAAGTTAAAGAACACAATGTTGAGTTAGCTAACTTCACTGGTACATTAGCAAATAACGGTAGCATCTCTGGTAGCGCAACTAAACACGATGGTGCTCAAGGTGTGTTAAAAGCTAGCTTATACGGTGCACAAGCACAAGAGTTAGGTGGTGTGATTTCAAGTAATGACACTGCAAACAACTGGGGTGCATCATTCGGTGCTAAAGTACAAAATACTCCATATGTTGCACCTGCTGTAGTAACTCCAGCTCCAGTTCCAGCTTGGGGTGAAAGTACAGACGCAAATAACGCAAAATAATTTTTTGAGTTATATTTAATATTCAGACAGCCCATGAAAATGGGCTGTTTTTTTCTATCGTTGAGGGCTTATGAAAAAATCAACATTATTACTGACACTTGCAAGTATTGCATTACCAACTTATGCTCAAACGTCTCCCGCGCCTGTACAGGAAAGAGACCCGCTGCAAAATGAAGCAAGCATGCCAAATATTAACCAAAAGAATCTAAAAGAAGACTTGTTAAGAAAACAGCGTTTATCTGAACAAAGTGCGATGGCGCAAGAAAATCAAGGTAATAGTGTTGCGAGATTTACTGGAAAGCAGTTGGCTGAAAATCCAGCTCTGTTAGAACGTTTATTTTTAGAAGCGCTGGTTAATCCAAATAAAGCGGTTCTTCCTGTTTATATCCAAATTTATGAATCTGTTCCGAATGCCGATCGTTCTTTAATTGATTGGGCAAAGGCGATCCTTGAAAGAGAAGAGGATTTGAATAAATCCGTTGTTTCATACCGTAAACTCATTTCTGATTTCCCTGAAAATAATTTTATCCGTTACCAACTTGCTGAAACCTTGTTCTATAATCAAGAATATGAAGCAGCAAAAACACAGTTTGAAAGACTTCGTGCTTCGACTCAAAACGCTCAAGATGTTGCAGTATTTGATAAATTTATCGAAGTGATTGATAGCAAAGAAAACTGGAATTTCTCTTTCTCAACAACTTTTTTAAATGATAAAAATCTAGCAAATTCTGCAAAACAGGGAACCAAAATGGCTGTTGGTAGTGGTGAGGTAACCTATAATACCCCTCGTCAAACAGGTAAAGGTCTTGGTTTGTCTATTGGAGCGGATAAACGTTGGAGTTTATCTAACGGCAAATATATTGCTTTTGATAGCAGTATGAGTTCCAGATATTATTGGGATAATAAAAAATATAATGATGTTATCGGTCATGTTGGTTTAGGCTACGGTTATTCTGATGCACGTTTTAATGTGCAAGTGACACCATATATTAACAAGCGTTGGTATGGTGGTGGTTTAAATGGTGGCGATAGCTTAAAACAATACACCGATACTTATGGTGCGAGCTTATCAGCAGGGTATTGGCTAAACCAAAATTTTAAATATTCTGCACTTTATAACTTTGGTTATGAACGTTATAGAAAAGAGATCGATAAACGAAATTATAATGGTGCAGTACACTCTTTAACGAATTCATTGATGTTTATTCCTAGCTCAACCCAATTCTGGTCAATTTCATTAGACTTGACAAAGAAATATGCGGCTGACAGATCAAATGCTTACAATCGAATTGGTACCCGTTTAACTTGGGGACAAGAGTGGCCACTCGGTATTACAACCAGCACAACACTTGGCTATGCAAAACGTCATTATCTTGAACAATCGTTTATAGGTATGAAACAGCGTAATAACGAATATAGTGCTTCTGTTTCTCTTTGGCATAAACAATTCCACTATGCTGGTTTTACACCAAAAGTAACCTGGTCGTATAGTAAAACGAAAAGTAATATGGCGATTTATTCATATGATAAAAACCAAGTCTTTATCGAAGTGGGTAAAAGTTTCTAAATGTAAAAAAGTTGGATTTCAAAGGAATCCAACTTTTTTATTATCGACAATATTTGAAATAATTTATTTTTGCTCTCTCTCCCACAAATCAGCATACTTCACAAAGGTGGAGTGGGCTGAAAGTACCGCAAGCAGAAAACCTTGCTTTCCATCTAAGAAACCGGCTTTTAAAATGTACATTTTGACAAAGCACCCGATGGCATGACTGACACCTTGCCACAATGTTGCTTTTTTACCTTTGGCTTGGCGTTGGTCAGCCCAAGCCTTGGCGTAGCCCGCAGATTTCACCAAATAGTGATGAATGCTTTTATAAGTGAAATGCTCTAGATCTCCAGTTAATTTCTGTACTTTCGTATTTTCAGGATAAACCACTTTTTCATGTACCAGTGAATCATTATATCCCGCATAATTTGTGCGATATAAACGCACCACATAATCCGGGTACCAACCTGAATGACGAATCTCACGCCCAAACACTTCACTCACACGAGGAATATCATAAACCGTATTTGGGGTATCTTGTTGAACTGCTTGTCGAATGGATTCACGAAGTTTCGGAGTGACGCGTTCATCGGCATCTAACCACAAAACATAATCACTGGTGACATATTGTTGTGCACGTTGGCGTTGTTTGCCAAAGCCTGGCCAATCAGGATGCGAATAAAATTTTGCACCATATTGTTCCGCGATTTCTTGGGTATTATCAGTACTGCCTGAATCGACGATAATGATTTCATCTACCCAATCTTTTACCGTATCGAGGCATTGAGCGAGATCTGCCGCTTCATTTTTGACAATCATGGCAACGCTAATTGTTGGCATATTTTGATCCTTTTTTTGCTATACTAGCCGAAATTTTTGTAAGTATAACCGAATTTATTTTATGTGGCGTTTTTTTTATACCTGCCTGATGTATCTGATTCAGCCTTTTGTCCTGTTCTTCATGTTGCTACGAAGTCTCAAGGCGCCGAATTATCGTAAGCGTCTAGGCGAGCGATATGGTATTTATGCGACTCTTGCTAAGCCTGTGCAAGATGGGATCGTCATTCATGCCGCATCAGTTGGTGAAGTAATTGCCGCTACACCACTAGTAAAACGTATTCAGAAGGCATATCCACATTTACCAATTACGTTTACAACGGTTACACCAACAGGTTCTGAACGCGTAAAAGCCGCGTTTGGGGAAAGTGTGACGCATTGTTATTTGCCTTACGATTTACCTTGTGTCATCAATCGTTTTATTGATTTTATTCAACCTAAAGTATTCATCGTGATTGAAACGGAGCTTTGGCCAAATTTGATTGATTGTTTGGCTCATCGAAATATTCCTTTCATTGTGGCGAATGCTCGTCTTTCTGCGCGTTCAGCGAAACGTTATGGCAAAGTCAAACAACATCTACAACGAATGTTTTCTCAAATCAGCTTGATTGCACCGCAAGATAGTATTAGCGGAAAGCGTTATTTAGAGTTAGGTTATGAGAAAGATCATCTGCAATTAACCGGCAATATTAAATATGATCTTGTAGTTAGTGACGAGTTACTCAAAGACATTGCAACACTTCATGAGAGCTGGGCGAAAGATCGTCAGATTTGGATTGCGGCGAGTACCCATGAAGGGGAAGAAGAACTCATTTTACAAGCGCATCATTTGTTACTGAAAAAACATCCAAACTTGCTGTTATTGCTGGTGCCTCGTCATCCTGAACGTTTTAATCCTGTGGCAGATTTAATTGAAAAAGCCAACTTTAACTTTATTCGTCGTTCAACGGGGGAGATTCCTTCAGAGAATACCCAAGTGATTCTGGGTGATACCATGGGTGAATTGATGTTGATGTATGGTATTTCTGATATTGCGTTTGTAGGCGGAAGTTTGGTCAAACATGGGGGACATAATCCGCTTGAGCCTTTAGCGTTTAAATTACCCGTTGTGAGTGGAAAGCATACCTTCAATTTCCCTGAAGTTTTTACCTCGCTCTTAGAAGTGCAAGGTGTATTGCAAATCAACTCAACAGAAAAAGCATTGGCAGAGATTATTGATAAGTTATTGAATTCAAAAGAGGCGCGTCAGCGTTTAGGCAATGCAGGCTATGAGGTGTTAATTGAAAATCGTGGCGCATTACAGCGACTTTTAGATTTGCTTCATCCTTATTTAACCAATATTTCGGAGAACAATAAATGACAAGCGTAATTTACCCCGGCACGTTTGACCCGATTACCAACGGGCATTTAGATATCATTGCGCGAAGTGCGGTCATTTTCCCGAAAGTTTTTGTCGCGGTTGCGAATAGTCCGAGCAAAAAGCCATTGTTCTCATTGGAAGAACGCGTTGAGCTCGTGCGTCAATCGGTCGCTCATTTACCCAATGTGGAAGTATTTGGATTCTCTGATTTACTCGCAAATGAAATCAAAGCGAAAAAGATTACCGCCATTATTCGTGGCGTGCGTACAACGACGGACTTCGAATACGAATTACAATTGGCCGCGTTAAACCGTTTATTAACCGATGGTGTGGATAGTTTGTTCTTCCCACCAACAGAAAAATGGGCGTTTGTGTCTTCCACGATTGTACGAGAAATTTATTTGCATCATGGCGATGTGAAAGAACTGGTGCCGGAAGCCGTCTATTTAGCCTTAAAAGCACGTCGTGAATGAAAAAAACACTTCTGATTTTAACCGCACTTTTAGTATTAACCGGTTGTGGTACGGTGGTGAAATTAATCGATCCATCGGAAAAATACACGCCTTACGCAGGTGCGGCTTATGATTTAGAGATGGCACAAAAATGGGGATTACCTATTTTAGATTTGCCGCTGTCATTTTTATTAGATACCGCATTATTGCCTTATGCGTGGTCAAATTAATTTGCATTAAGATATGAAACTCAATCCTCAACAACAACAGGCTGTCGAATATGTCAGCGGGCCTTGCTTGGTGCTGGCAGGCGCAGGCTCGGGCAAAACTCGCGTGATCATCAATAAGATTGCTCATTTGATTGAACACTGTGGTTATTTACCTAAACAGATCGCCGCCGTGACCTTTACCAACAAAGCCGCTCGTGAAATGAAAGAGCGTGTAGCCCATTCCATTGGTAAAGAAAAATCCAAAGGATTGATTGTTTCCACTTTCCATACCTTAGGTTTCGACATTATCAAACGGGAATATAAAGCTTTAGGCTTTAAATCCAATATGACCTTGTTTGATGAGCACGATCAACTTGCCTTACTAAAAGAACTGACGGCAGATGTTCTGCAGGAAGATAAAGACTTACTGCGTGAATTAATTTCCGTTATTTCCAACTGGAAGAATGATTTGGTTTCGCCAAAACAAGCTTATGCCTTAGCGAAAGATGCCAAATATCAAACCTTTGCAAAATGTTATGAGCGTTATGCGGCGCAAATCCGTGCTTATAATGCGTTGGATTTTGATGATTTGATTATGTTGCCGACCTTACTCTTCAAACAGAACGAAGAAGTGCGGTCAAAATGGCAGGAGAAAATCCGCTATTTGTTGGTGGATGAATATCAAGATACCAATACTAGCCAATATGAACTGATTAAATTACTGGTAGGCGAGCGAGCTTGCTTTACGGTGGTGGGGGATGACGATCAATCCATTTATTCTTGGCGAGGTGCTCGTCCCCAAAATATGGTGCGCTTGCGTGATGATTTTCCGCGTTTGCAAGTCATTAAATTAGAACAAAATTACCGCTCCACTCATCGTATTTTGCATTGTGCTAACATTTTGATTGATAACAACGAGCACGTGTTCGATAAAAAACTGTTTTCCAACTTGGGCGAAGGTGAAAAACTGCAAGTCATTGAGGCGAAAAATGAAGAGCATGAAGCCGAACGGATTGTGGCAGAATTAATTGCTCATCGTTTTAGCCGTAAAACCAAATTTAAGGATTATGCGATTTTATATCGCGGTAACCATCAATCCCGTCTATTGGAAAAAGTGCTGATGCAAAACCGTATTCCATACAAAATTTCTGGTGGAACGTCTTTTTTCTCTCGAGCTGAAATTAAGGACATGATGGCCTACTTGCGTTTGTTGGTGAATCAAGATGATGATGCGGCCTTTTTGCGAATTGTGAATACACCGAAACGGGAAATTGGTACAGCAACTCTACAAAAATTAGGTGACTTGGCACAGGAAAAACATATCAGCTTATTTGAGGCGATTTTTGAGTTTGAACTGATGCAACGAGTCACGCCAAAAGCCTATGATGCCTTGCAAAAATTTGGTCGTTGGATTGTAGAGTTAAACGATCAAAGTTTACGTTCCGATCCTGAAACGGCTGTGCGTGCTTTACTTTCTTCATTGCATTACGAAGAATATTTGTATGAGTATGCCACCAGCCCGAAAGCTGCCGAAATGCAAAGTAAAAACGTGGCAATCTTATTTAGCTGGGTAGAGGATATGCTCAAAGGTGATGACGTGAATGAGCCGATGACTTTAAATCAAGTGGTTACCCGTTTAACCTTGCGCGATATGATGGAACGAGGTGAAGATGATGACGAGAGCGATCAAGTGCAATTAATGACATTGCATGCCTCTAAAGGTTTAGAGTTTCCCCATGTGTATTTAATTGGTATGGAAGAGGGGATTTTGCCGCATCAAACGAGTATTGATGAAGACAATGTGGAAGAAGAACGCCGTCTAGCTTATGTGGGCATTACTCGAGCACAACAAACGCTGACTTTTTCTCTTTGTCGTGAACGGCGTCAGTTTGGTGAGTTAATTCGCCCAGAGCCGAGTCGTTTCTTGGCTGAGTTGCCACAAGATGATGTGCTATGGGAAAAAGATAAGCCCAAATTAACGGTAGAGCAGAAGCAACAACAAACCTCTAGTCAGCTTGATCGTCTGCGGGCAATTTTAAAAGGCTAGAGATGATAAAAATTAAAGTGCGGTGAGAAATATATTTGTTTTTTCAACCGCACTTTATTTATGCAAAATGTAGATAAATCAAGCAACCAACATCGCTTTTTCAAAAAATGATTTGACATATTTTCAAAAAAACGTATTATACCGCCCACAAACCGATTGTGGTGAGATGGCCGAGTAGGCTGAAGGCGCTCCCCTGCTAAGGGAGTATGGGGTCAAAAACTCCATCGAGGGTTCGAATCCCTCTCTCACCGCCATTTGTTTTTAGTTTTATTATTCTGCACCCGTAGCTCAGCTGGATAGAGTACTCGGCTACGAACCGAGCGGTCAGAGGTTCGAATCCTCTCGGGTGCGCCATTTTAAATCGACTCTATCAGTTAAAATGGTTACGAAGAATAAAACATCACTACGCACCCGTAGCTCAGCTGGATAGAGTACTCGGCTACGAACCGAGCGGTCAAAGGTTCGAATCCTTTCGGGTGCGCCATCTTCTCTCTTCAAACTTTTCTTTTTATTAAAAACAATTAACAACTAACTCAGTTATTTTTCTCTATCATCAATCATTTTTAATAAATAATTTCCGTGTACATCAGTAACACTTCTAAAACCGACATTCGTGATTTTATAAGGGAAATTTGTATTATATTCGACGTTATCGTGGTGATGACCATGGAAAACGTGTCTTACCCCTAATTTTTCTGCGAGTTGATTAATCACACGAAATCCCATTGGATGGGGTTTAGGCGCTTCATGGCAAATCAGAATATCGGCTTGCTCATTTTCAATGGCTTCGATATCAGAAGGGAAAATAGACGTGCGATGACGTAATGGTACACCGCCACGCCAAATTTTTTCTTGAGAGCTATATTGGCAATAGTGGATGGGATCAAAATACATTGGCTTGTTTGGTGGCATCCAGATTTGTCCACGGAATACTCCTCCTAAGCCGGCAATGCGCTGCCCTTGAATTTCAACAACACGATTATGCAAATTACGCGATTTCCAATGTGTACCCCAAATCGCCTCAAATGCGGCGACGGTTTTGCTATCATGGTTGCCGTGAATAAACCAAATATCACAATATTTTGCGAGTTTATCTAATTCATCAGGCGAAGAAAGTTGCAAGTCGCCCAAAATAATGAGAGCAACATTGTCATTTTCTTGCACGAAAGGATAAAGATGTTCATAACTTCCGTGCGGATCGCCTGCGAATAAAATCATGTTATTTCTCGTTGGTCAATGTGCGTTTAGTATGCTGTAAACCTTCAAGTTCTTCATCATTTAACACTTTTTCCACAACAGATTTGACCTGGTTATAACGATCTAAATAACTTGGCGA
>OGPP01000503.1_pt1 | contig 39868 bp, 41 predicted proteins | sample 1553021 | NCBI WGS metagenome assembly OGPP01 (sample SAMEA2580217, study PRJEB22360) | human gut metagenome | biome: human gut; feature: human-associated habitat; material: faeces | place: Denmark | collected 2008/2010
TCTCAAAATTTAGAATCTGTCTTTCTTTTCTTAATATACTGTTCGTGTATGGACCCGCCCGTTTGGAGCTTCAAATTCGTATTCTAAGTAATCCTGATAGGTCCCTGGTGCAATCACTCCACGCACATCTAATACAGCCGTTCCCGCCTGTCCCACAATGGAATCTGCTAACAGGCAGCAATTCGTAGACAGAACAAAGTAAGATTTAAAACGCGAAGAAGTAAATTTATATAGCTCAGCCCCTAAATCATATTTCAATTTGTAAGCGTAGGTCGGCTGACCGTCTTCCAGTAACCTACTAGGTGGATCCCAAGGTTCTAACAACTGATCAATTTCAGCTAGACGCTTCTCTACTGCCTGATTCTCTTCTTCGGTAAGGGATAGGCTGTAGCCAAACAGCGTCTTTTGACTCTCTTTTTTACATAGTTCGATGTATGGTTCCTTATCCACTTTAAACAGTACGCCATCCCCAATCGTCCCAAATAGACGCTCTGAAAAGGGATCGTAACTTCCGTAAGAAATGACCTTCCCCTGATAACAAATATCTACATGCCCAATCGCTCCAAATAAGTTGCTGTCAGAAGTATGAACCAAAATTTCTAATTCCCTTGCCTCTTCTTCTTTTTTCACCAATCGATAAGGGCCTGTGTGTCCCGCCGAGCTCCCTTTTTGAAGAAACTGGTTAAACCGTTTTAACTCCTTAGCAGGGATAAAGGCTGCAAAGATAACCGGTAGGCTAATACGAAAGCGACGTTTTAACTCTTGGCCTTGTTGGTCTTTGTCAAATAAAATACCATCTCGAATATTAGAAATCCCCAACAAGACCAGATAAGCCCCCAAGAGGATAAATTGGAAGTGCCCATCTGAACCAGGTTCCAAGACAGTTGCTAGACCAATCCCACCGTTTAAAAGCGCATCCCATAAATAGAACCAGCCTCCTTTTACCCGATTGGCCTTATAAAGCCAAAATGTGATCCCATAGACAATGGCACTCCCCAACTGATATGCCCCTAAACAAATCACAACTAAGTTTACGGGCAGACTACTCAGTCGATTCAACCAGATCAACGCAAGTGAAAGAAAAATAAACCAAATAGAGTGGCTATAGGAAATAGACTTGCGACGCAACATAAAGCGCAGAAGAAAGCTTCCTAGTCCATCGACTAAAAAATAAACAGCTAATAGATCCAAGGAAAACTTGGTGAAGCCAACACCGTTTCGAAAAATGAGAATTCCAAAAATGACAGCAAGAAACCCAAACAATAAGGTCCGCCTTCTTGCAACTTCTTCAACAGATAATTTTTTCACCATGGCACCCTCCTTCATAGATCAAAGGCCTTAGACAAATACTATTTTATCAAGTATAACAGCAGAAATCATCTACTAGAATTTTTCTCATTAGTCAATCACAATCATAGATTTAATAGACTTGCGTTCATCCATATCTTTATAGGCCTGATTAATATCTTCCAATTTATAACTTGTCGTAAAAACTCGGCCTGGATTGATATCTCCGTCAAGCACTGCTTTTAACAAAACTTGTTTATCATAGGTTGTGACCGAGGCTGGTCCCCCACCAATCGTTGTATTTTGTACAAAGGTTGATCCAATGGCACGGTTTTCATAGTGTGGAACACCAACAAATCCCATGCGACCACCATTGTGAAGGACTCCAAGAGCTTGGTCCACCGCTGCTTCAGTACCGACACATTCGAGAGCTGCATCTGCTCCACCACCAAGGATTTCACGAACCTTGGCAATGCCTTTTTCGCCACGTTCAGCAACAACTGCTGTAGCACCTGACTCCAAAGCCATTTGTTGGCGGTCTTCGTGACGACTCATAAGGACAATTTGTGAAGCACCCCGCATCTTAGCTGCGATGACAGCACATTGACCAACAGCCCCATCTCCAATAACGACCACCTTATCACCTTTTTGCACATTAGCTACACGCGCCGCATGGTAACCCGTCGGCATAACATCTGCTAGCGTCAAAAGTGACTTGAGCATGCCTTCACTATAATCTGAAGGTTGCCCAGGAATTTTGACAAGTGCCCAATTGGCAAAGTGGAATCGAATATACTCAGCCTGAACGCCACCAGACCAGTTATTACCTGGGTGGTTGTCACAAGAGCCGTCAAAACCAGCACGACAGGCATCACACTGTCCACAACCGTGTGTGAAAGGGGCAATGACAAAGTCACCAGCTTTCACCGTAGTAACATCATCACCAACTTCTTCAACAATTCCGATAGCCTCATGACCGCTATTTCTGTGTCCTTCTTCCATTTCCGGATTGCGGTAACTCCAAAGGTCCGATCCACAAACGCAAGTACGGACAATGCGGATAATGGCATCATCTGCTGCCTCGATTTGTGGGCGATCAATTTCTGCCAGACCAACCTGCCCAGCTTTGGTATAAACTGTTGATTTCATTTAATAACCTCTATTCTTTCGTTTCTGATAGTATACACTTTTTAACAAGAAATCGCTCACATCAAACACTCCCTATTACGGTCATATTTAGTTACTTAATCATATTTTTTTCCATACTTCTTTTCAAGCATTTTCTTAACTAGATATGGCATCTTGACATTCTCTCGACCTTTTTTAGCAATCAATTTTTTGACGAAATCAGGCATCTGAATATCTTCTTCCTCTTCTAAAATCTGTCCTGTGTTTGAAGGGGCTTCCAACTCATCAAAAGTCTCTAGTAGAGGTTGATAGTAACGATAGTCACCGTCTATATGAGACTGAATGGTTGAAAGAAGGGCTTTAATCAAACGAGAATCGCTATTTGGCATAGGAGGACGGTGATAGGCCACACCAAGCTCATGACAAAGCTCCTTACACTCCACATCATTATCAAAAAGAACCTCAATATGCTCACTAATAAAACCTATCGGGACAAATATATAGTGGTCAGGGTGTTCCTTCTCATCACGAAGGTATTCTAAGACATCAGGCTTAATCCAAGGAATACCAATATCACTTTCACTCTGCCATGTATTGGTATACTGGTCTTCTTCAAGGCCTAAAATTTCCACAATCAAGCGAGTATTGTCATAAATCTGATCGATATAAGGATCGCCAAAATCAAGTGCCAAAACTGGGACACTATGAGCTGAAAAAATCACCTTATAGCTGTCATCTTCAATTTGATCTAAAATATTTCGAATCTCATCAGCCCAATAGTGAAGAAGTGAAGGTTCTTGGTACCAATCCTTGATAATTTGGAACCTAATCTGCTCACTTTCTAAAAATTTCTCATATCCCATGACAGAATAGTAAGAATAATGAGGCTCTAAAATCAAGCACAAACACTCTTCAATTCCGTCATTCTCCATCTCTTTAATCGCATCAATGATGAAAGGTCGGGAAAATTTATTTGCAAAGTAAACCGACACTTGTTCTCCAAGAGCGGAAGCAACCAAGTCAACTTCTTTTTTTGTTATCCTTTGGAGCGGCGTTCCACCGATTCGTAGGTAATGGTCATATAAGGTCTGAATTTCATGTGGTTCGGGACGAACTCCACGTCGTATATTTGTGAAAAATTCTGCTACTCCTTCATAGGTAATCTCTTCTGGGGACCCAAAAGTCATCATCAATACAGCTCTTTTACTCATAATTACTCCTTGTTCCACGTTAGTTCTATTTTATCATGAAAAGGCTTACTTTAGTTAACTTAGTATCAAAAAAACTCCTAGAGACAAACTCTAAGAGTTTAAATAACGTTTCTTAATGATGATGACCATTTCCTTGATTTTGACCCACTTCCAACTCCTCAATATTACGTTTATGGGCTCGGTGGGTGGCTAGGTCTTCATCTACCTCAATGGTGACGTTTTGAAAGCCACAATCTTTAAGCAAGGTGCGAATCGCTTCTTTACATACCTCCATGTGGTTGACATGCTCCAGACAAACATGGACAATGGCGTTTTTTTCCAGACCATCCATGGTCCAAAGATTAAGCTGATTGATACTAGCCACATAGTCCAACTTCTCCAAATTACTCTTAACCTGCTGGATATCCACTCCTTCTGGCACAGCGTCTAGAAAAATTCTGAGCGTGCTCCAAAAACGTGGAATGGCTTTTGACAGAATAAAGAAGGAAATAGCAAGGGATAAGAGAGGATCCAGGATATACCAGTCGGTAAATCGAAGAACAATGGCCATTAGGATGACAGCCAACCAACCCAAGGTATCTTCTAGAAAATGCAGGCTGAGAATAGATTCATTCTTGGTTTGCCCTTTGCGAATGACGAGACTTGCCAATACATTAATACTGACGGCAATAATTCCAAGCCAGAGAATCCCCTCATCATTGACAGGTTGTGGATGGAAAAGCTTGGATATATTTTCCAAAATCACAAGAACAGATCCTGTCATGAGAATCACAGCTGTTACCATGGCCCCTAAAAGACTAAAGCGCTTGTAGCCCAAGGTATAGTTGCTGTCTTCTTCACGATTGGAAATACTCTCCAGAAAGGCGGAGATCCCAATAGCGATCGCATCCCCCAAGTCATGGACCGAATCCGCAAGGACAGCGCTGGATCCAAAAATCCCTCCTGCAATAAACTCAACAATGGCATAGCCTAAATTCAAGAAAAAAACTAGCCAGACCGCATGTTTTGTCTTCATAATCCTATTTCCTTTGTTATAATAGATTCATGAACATCATGTTCATTATCATTATCTAACATTCACAACAGAAAGGATAGGGGCAAACCGTTTAGGGTGTACGTTACTGAACAGTTTGTTCTAAGTGTCCATATGACTGCTCAGGATCGTCGTATTACTAAGACTCGAAAAGCCATCTATAATGCTTTTTTACAACTACTCAATCAAAAAGACTACGAGGCCATCACGGTTCAGGAAATCATAGACCTTGCTGATGTGGGGCGATCGACCTTTTACAGCCATTACGAGAGTAAGGAGTTACTACTGGATGAACTCTGTCAAAAGCTCTTTCACCATCTCTTTGAGCGTGCTGAACACCTCTCACCACAAGACTATCTGGCCCATATCTTTCAGCATTTCAAGAAAAATCAAGACCATGTGACCAGTCTCTTGCTCTCTAAAAATGATTATTTCATCCGGCAACTACGAAAAGAACTAGAGCATGACGTCTATCCAATGGTAGCTGACGAACTGATTAAGGCCCATCCAACTCTCCCTCACTCCTACCTCAAACACCTGGTCGTCAGCCATTTCATCGAAACTCTCAGCTGGTGGTTGAAGAAAGGTAAAAATTATAGCGAACAAGAAGTGATCCAGTTTTATTTGGAGATTTTAAAAGTGGGTTCCAACTAGAAAGGCGTGTCTTCAATGTCCATCGTGCAATTTTATTTTCTTTTTCCAGCCCTATTCATGCTTCACGAACTTGAGGAAATCATATGGATGCCCTCCTTTGTCAAAAAACTATCAGCACAGTTTCCAGATATTCGATTCCTTTCTTATTACACTCCTTTTACTTTCAATGCCATTGTCTTGGAGCAGTTTCTGATCCTGCTTCTATCACTTTTTCTTAGCTACCAGTTTAGCAACTATACTATTTACGCAACCATTGTAATTGCTTATATATATCATATTTTCGGACATCTGATTCAGACAATTGTCCTTCGAAAATATGTTCCTGGCTTGGTAACGGGCATTTTAACGAGCTTATTCTCCATCGCATTTCTAAAAATTGAAATTTCAGTCAAACTCTATGGTTACTCTTTTTTGACTTTACTGGTTATCGTTTTAAATCTTGTAGTATCATTTATGATTCTTAATAAAATCAGTCATAAAAAATAGCACTCATACAATCATATCTTAGAAAGGAAACATCTATGTCACTTTATCTAATCTTTAGCATCATCACAGTCTTCTTAGCCCTTGCTTTTGCTCTTCTTCATTTATTGGCTTCTCTTACTGAAGTTAAAAAAGGGAATCACACTCTAGGAAATACATTTCTCCTTATCGGAAGCAGCCTTGCGACCTTCTCTCTCATCCTCTACTTCTTATTGCCGATTGTCGCACTATCTCTTTGGCTGATTGGTTGTGGGGTAATTTGCTACGGAGCCTATTGGAATGGCAAGCACAAAGAAAACTTCAATCCAGCCCACCATGTCATTCGGATTGGCATCGCTCTGATTCTTACCATTTTGTTAACCCTCATCTAAGAAAAACTCAAGTTTTATCAATGAAAACTTGAGTTTTTTGTATTTACAAAATCAATAAGCACTTAAAAATCCTGCTTTTCTTTGAACACTTTGATCTTTTCTTGGCAGTAATCCATTAACTTCTGTGCTTTTTCAAATGAGTAGCCTTTTTCAGATACAGATTTCACTTTCTTCTCATCAAAATAGTAGCCAGTCAAGCCCCTGACTTCCTCTGATAAGGTGAGATAATAGCCTGTTTCGATTCCTTGATCTAAATCTTTTGAAAAAGACTTCATCAGGCGCCCGAAGAGAGACTTTTTCGTCTTTTCATCACTGGAATCATTCCCTAAGTTAGTCGAGATAAGACCAGGGTGATAGGCATTAATAGTGATATTTGAACCTCTTAAAAAGAAGTCTCTTGCTAGATAGCGTGTCATCCAAATGGTATAGAGTTTGGAATTATTATAGGCCAATCCTGGATTATAGTTGTTCTCAAATCCAAAGTCCAAATCCTTGACCTTGGCAAAATGATGCATATAGGAAGAAGTATTAATGACACGGCCATCAGCCGCTTTTTCTAACAAGGGACTTAGCTCAGTTGTTAACATATAGGGAACGAGAACGGATAACATAAAAGTCAACTCGACATTTTCAGCACTTACTTTTCGTTCTTTTCCTGCATACAGGCCTGCATTGTTAAATAAGACATCGATCCTTTGAAAGTCTCGCTTGATTTCCTCCGCAAATCGATAAACATCATCTAATTTTGAAAAATCAGCCAAGTAGCTAGAAACTCTGCCTCTCAGGGAAACGGCCCGAACCTCTCGAAGCGCCAACTCAAGTTTTTGAGGATTGCGACCATGAAGGATGACATGATGCCCTTCACTAGCCAGTTTCTTTGCCAAATGTTTGCCAATACCGTCAGTTGCGCCTGTTATTAGAATAGTTTTGACCATATTAGACCTCCAAGAAAGCAATGAGTTCTTTTGAAAACTCCTCTGCATATTGGAAGATCGAACCGTGACCAGCATTTGGATAAATGATGAGCTTACTATCTTTTATTTTCTCATGCATATCATAAGAATTTTCCGTTGGAACCTGCATATCCTTGTCGCCGTTGACGATTAAGGTTGGTTGGGTGATAAATCTTAGATCGTCTTGAGAATCTTTCCCCCAACGTTTAATAGCTTTGAGTTGCGTCAAGAAACCAGCCACACTCATGTCTTTGTCCGCAAATTCCTTGGTTCGCATTCCCATTCGTCCTAGAACTTTCAAGGCTTCGATTTTTCCTTGTTCATCATGGTTATAGAAGATATAGCGTTTAGGATCGATGCGCTCGAGTCCCGCTTTAACCATATAGTTAAATGTTTTCCCTGTGACCTTATCGACCTCTTTTCCACCTCGAGGTCCTGTTCCTGCCAAGATGAGACGGTTGACCAAATCAGGCTTGATTCGGACCATTTCTTGGGCGATCATGCCCCCCATAGAAAGGCCAAGAAGATTGATTTTATCGTAACCAAGGGCTTTTACAAAGGCAATTGTCTGCTCAGCCATTCCAGGAATGGTTGGCGCCACTTTGCCTTGACTGGCACCGACACCAGGAAGGTCGACCACAATCACATGGTGTTTTTCAGCAATCAAGTCCAAGAGTTTTGGATCCCAGTTGTCGAGGGTTGCTGCCAAATGGACCAGCATCAGAAGAGGTAGTTTTGATTTGCCTTTGCTGAGTTCGCGATAGGCGATTTTGTTCCCGTCGACAGTGATGTATTGATTTTTAGTTGTAAGATATGACATTGTCTTTTCCTTTTATTTCTTAAAGCTGAGAACTGTTTTACCACGTGAGCGACCATTAGCGACCTTGTCTAAGGCGCTATTCACTTCTTCAAATGGATAGACTGTATCGATAGATGGCTTGATTTCTAACTTGCTAAAGAGGTCAGATACCTCTTGTAATTGAGTGCCATTGCTTTCCACAAAGATAAAATGGTAGTGAACGCCGTATTTGTCAGCCATCTTATCAAATTTGCGACCGGCTAAGCCAAGTAGGATCTGTTTCCATTTTGGCAGGTTCATCCGTTTGGCAAAATCACCATTTGGCATAGCACGAAGGGAAACAAGCTGTCCACCTTTTTTCATGATAGACATTTGTTTTTCAGTCTCAGCACCCCCAAGGGTATCGAGGACATAATCAACCTGGCTAACAGTTTTTGTATAATCCTCTGCTTTGTAATCGATAAAGCGGTCTGCTCCTAGCTTCAAAACACGCTCAGCACTATCTCCAGCCCCATTGGTAATGACCTTCAAACCTTTAGCCTTAGCAATCGGAATGACCATACCGCCGACACCGCCTGTACCACCAGAGATAAAGATGGTTTTGCCAGCTTGAGCGCCCATGAGTTCTAGGGCTTGCATAATGGTCAAGGCAGTCAAAGGCACAGCAGCCGCTTCCTCGTCAGACAGATAGTCTGGAACCTTGGCTAGAGCCTGACTATCGACAGCTACGTATTCAGCAAAGGCGCCAATATGATCAAGTGGGAGACGCCCAAAAACTCGGTCTCCGACTTTGAGATTTTTGACTTGTCTACCGGTCTCTTCAATGATACCGACCACTTCATTTCCCGCAGTTTGTGGGAGTTTGTAAGGGACGATCATCTTGACTTCTCCTCGGGAAATCATGTTATCCAGAGGATTAACACCAGCTGCGGTGACTTTGACCAAAACTTCTTTGTCTGTGATACTTGGTGTAGCGATTTCTGTGATGTTCAGTGTGATATTCTTTTTGTTGTATGATGTATGTTGTGCGGCTTTCATTGTCTTCTCTTTTCTATTTTAGTTGTATCTGATACAGATACAAGTATAGTCTTTTTAAAACTGATCTGCATGCAAATCAGTTTCGTTTTTGTTTGGCTTGTTGATATAGATTATCAATGACATTTTCTAAGGTTTGCTGGGCTAGTTCCTTCTCAAGTTGAGCTTCAGCACTAGTAAATAGTGGCGAAACGGCTCCTTGGATATGTTTTCCAACGGGACAATCAGGATTGCTATTTTGGTGAACTGGAAATAAGCTGATGTGGCTGACTTCTTGTGTGGCAAAATAAATTTCAAGTAAGGTGATGTCCTTTGGCGATTTACTAAGTTGGTAGCCCGTTTTTCCTTGCTGAGACTGGATTAGTCCAGCGTTTTTCAATAAGGCGATTACCTTTCGAATGTAACTCGCATTGGTGCCAACGCTAATTGCTAGTGCTTGAGAACTTAAGGTATCCTTACTCTCGCTAATCATGGTTAGGATATGTAGAGCAACTGAAAATTTTGTATCCATATAAACTCCTTTAGATAACTTGTATCTGACACAAGAACAAGTTTAGCACAAAAAAAAGAAAAGCAAGACTTTTGCTTCACTGTAAAAACACACAAAAAGGACCCTACTGGATCCTCTTATTAATTGATAAACATAAGTATTAAGCTTTCTTTGCCGCCTTGCTCCATTGGTACCAACCAACAAGACTGTTGATAAGATAAATGAAGTATTTCCCTTGAATTTGAAGGCTTTCTCCCCACCAGAGGTAGATAGAGAAAATATTAGTGGCTGCCCAGAAAATCCATTGCTCACGATATACAGCTGTCATCAAGAGCTGACCAACACCATTTGTCGCATCAGTAATAGAATCACGGAACGGACGATTGGCGCCAACGGATTGGTAAATGAAACCAAAGGTTAACCACCAAAGCACACTAATTGATAAGTACTTGATCCATCCCACCGCATCCAATTTACGGGTAACAAATTCCTGCTGTTCTTTTTTGAACTGGGCTTGATAGATCAAAAAGTGTTAAAAATAAGACAGTAACCTCAGAATAGATACTGTCTTATCTCTTTTTTTTACTTAAAGTCTTGATAGACTTGACAAATGGTAGAAAAGAACCGTGAGTTCTTGCCAGAAGCTGAAGTTAATCCTTCAACCTGGAAAACCCGCAGAGGTGACTTTCTCTATACATCTCGATTTTTCTGGCAATAATCATTAACCGATAAATATGTCTGTGAATCACCCAGCGACTCCGCTATGTCCATAATCCGCGGTGGTAGTAATCCCACTCGCTGGACAAGTTCGTGATCGCTGAACAATTCCCGTGGACTGCCGGCGAAGCCAAACTTCCCGTGTTCCATAACATACACCGACTCAAATTCAGCGGCGACCCAATCCATGTCATGGGTGATGGTCACAACTTGGTGGCCCGAATCAGCCAACTGATGGAAAATTGCGGTCAACTTGCGCCGGCTTTCCCAATCAAGCGACATCATCGGCTCATCAAATAAATAAATCGCCGGATCCACTGCCAAAACTGTGGCAACGCTCAACAGCTTGCGTTCCGACAATGACAGGTCATATGGACTTTCAGCTGCTTTATCATCCAAGCCAACTCTTTTTAGAGCCGCTAAAGCCCGCCTCGTAATCGTGTCGTGGTCATCCATGACCTGCGCGACACTCCACTCCACCTCTCGTTGAACGGACGGGTTGAAAAGCTGATCGTCAGGATTCTGAAAAGTAATCCCAACCTTCAGTAACTTTTCGACTGGTTTAAGATCATTAAAATTTTCTCCATCGATCTTAATCACACCGGTTTGTGGTGTCAGCAAGCCCGTCAACAATTTGAAGAGCGTTGATTTACCGGCACCATTTTGGCCGACAATCGCCACCATCGGATCGGCGAAGTGTTTGTCTTCAACATCCAAGCTAAAGGACCGTTCCGGATAAGTGAACGTCAGGTGGTTCAGTTCAATTGTGGACATAACAAGCCTCCTTCAGATCAGCGCCATTCACCGGATACCGGCCATCAGCCAAGTGCCAATCCATTTTTTGAGCAAGTTGCTGGATTGTCGGGGCTGGAATCTGCCAGTCAGCTGCCAAATGATTAAACACCTCACCCGGCCTGCCCTGGGCTACCATTTGACCCTCGTGCAGCACCCACACAACGTCGGCGACTTCGCACAAATCGTCAATTTCACTGGTGACAATGAAGACAGTCGTCTCTTTGACTTGGGCTAGCCATTGGAAAAATTGCCGGCGGCCAAGGGGATCCATCTGACTGGTCGGATCATCCATAATCAAAACAGCCGGATTAGACACAATTGCCGTGGCAATTGCCAACCGCTGGATCTGACCACCGGAAAGGCTCTCGGGACGCAAATTCAGCTGTTCAATCAGCCCCATTTGCGTGGCAACTTCTTCAACCCGTTTTTGAATCAGTCCTTCAGCCATTCCCTGATTAATCAAGTCAAAGGCGATTTCATCGGCAACCGTGTCTGCCAACCCGCTTAGTTGGCCAGCTGGATTTTGCAGTACAACTCCATTCATGGCATTATAAACGGGCCAATTGTCGGACACTCGCTGGCCAAACATGTGCCAGTCGCCCTCAATCTCAGCAGACACAATTTTGGGAATGACCCCTGCCAGCACACGGCACAAAGTCGATTTGCCGGAGTGGCTATTCCCGATAATCCCAACCACCTGGCCGGTATGAACCTCCGCGTTAATCTGACGCAGTTGCGGTTGCTCAGTACCCGGATAACGGGTAGTCAAATTTTCAATTACAATCCGTTTATCTTCGTCCATATCTTCCACCCAATCAATAAAATTGCCAATCCAGTCAGACCAATGTGCAGCGTCCGCGACAGGCGATACACGCGCTGGGAGGTTCTGACAGTCCGGTTGGGATTATCAAAACCTCTCAGTTGGAGCGAAATCGACCGCGCCATCGATTGATCCAAGGTCTTAATCACCAATGGAATTAGAACCGGCAGGACTGACTTTAATTTCTGAATCAACGTTTTTTGCGGATTGGTTCCGCGAACTTTTTGTGCCTGCTGGATTTTCCGCATATTGCGCATCATTTCCGGCAAAATATAACACACCGACATCAGAACGTAGACGGTTTTATAAGACAATCCGGACAGTTCCAAATAGGCCGCGTTTTCTGAAATACTCGTGGTCACCATAAAAAAGCCACTGGTCAAAATAATCACCAATACTCGACAACCCAGAGTGGTGGCGTAAATCAGGCCTTCTTTGTAGAACGACACCCCAAGCACAGAAAACAGCACAGTTTGATTCCGACTGTAAAATAACCCTTGGATGATCAGCATGGTGCAAATCAGAAACAGGCTGAATCCCAGCGCCTTAAAGATGGTAGAACTCAATTTGGAAAATAACAATAGCAATGTTGCGACAAGAATTAATCCGGCCTGAAGCAATAAATTCATACTGGCAAAGCTCAACAACGTCATGTCCAAGATGAACAAGAGCTTAGTAATCGGATCGATCACCTGGTACCACTTGAGCTTGACCCGTGGCGCTCCAGAAATCAATGTTTGATCAGTCATCATTTATCACCGCTAAAGAAGTGCACCATCCGCTTCGGCAGCTGACGATAGATGAAGAATGCCAGGTAGGCCACGCAGACTTTATCCAAAATATCCAAGACAAACTCATCGGTAAATGAGGCCAGCCACACTGGTGCATGATTGGCGACCATTACCGCAAACAATGAGTCACCCCAAGCGATACCGGTCTGACCACCCCAAAAGATGACGTTGAGTGGCGTTGAAATGACAGCTGAAACGAAGGCAATAATAATAGCAGAAACAAATACTCGTCGCGCTGACGAGAACCACCCATTGGCGTGCAAAACTCCGACAGCAATCCCAATTCCGATGCTGGTAATCGCATACACGGTTGAAATTGGCGATAAGGTCAGCCCATAGATCACGTTGTTGATAAAACCACTGATGGCACCGGCAACCGGCCCAGCCAACATGCTAGCAAGAAAGGTTCCCAAAGACCCCAGCCAAACGGGCAACTTTAACCCCTCCGCCAAGGCTTTGGCAACATAGTTAATCCCCACGGCAGCGGGAATCAAAGTCATGGTGGAAGCACTTAACTTAAATTTCCACATACTGGTACGATGAATCGGTTCTGTTTTCATAATCTTCTCCTTTTGTTTTTAAAGAGCCGTGTCAGGAATGACTTTCGGACGCAACGCTCTATAGAATAGTTAATAGAACTATTTAGTCTTTTCACAATACCAACCGTAGTCGACATAGATTAATATAGTAAAATTACTATTTCTAAGTTCATACTCTATATCATACGCTTATTTTCAAAATTGTCAAGTCTTTTCTGAAAATTCTTCAAAAAAATTTGGAAAATTTAAAATGCCTAGCTCAGCTAGACATCTTTTGTTTCTATAATGACTTTAATCGTTATTGCTTATACTTCCTTTTTTAACAAGACAACATCTAGTCTGTCACATAAATCTCGCCACGGCTATAGAGGGCGGCTTTTCCTGCAAGGTAAATCCTGTCTCCTTCAAGACGACAAATAAGATGACCACTTCTCTTAGAGGCTTGATAAGCTCTAAATTCTTCTTGTCCTAACTTATTAGCCCATAAGGGGATGACTTGACAATGCCCAGAACCACAAACTGGATCTTCCTTGATTGATAATTTTGGAGCGAAACTTCGAGTCACAGTATCATACTTGCTTCCTTTAGCAGTGATATTCAGGAGGAGACCATCTAAAGCCTTTACTTTATCAAAATCTGGAGTTGCAGAAATGACATCATTTTCATGAGGGAGGATACACACTAGATCTCTTCCAATCCACGCTTCAAGAGGACGGACACCGATTGCTTCTTCCATCTCACTTGTTACTGGAACTTGGTGCATCGAGTAAACTGGGAAATTCAGCTCATAATACTCAGCTTTCTTAGTAACCACAAGTTCGCCACTTTGTGTTGCAAAGGTTAGACTATCAACATCCACTTCTATAAATTGAAAGAGAACGAAGGCAGTTGCTAAAGTAGCATGACCACACAAATCGATTTCTCCACCGGGAGTAAACCAACGTAAATCGTAATAGCCGTTCCTTTTAACCGTAAAAGCTGTCTCAGAGAGATTGTTTTCTTTGGCAATATTCTGTAAGGTATTATCCGACAACCATTCGTCCAGAAGACAAACAGCCGCCGGGTTCCCTTTAAAAACAGTATCTGTAAAAGCATCGACGATAAATTGTGGGATGGTATATTGATTCATTGAAACGTTCAGCTCCTTAAATTGTTAACCTTGTTTTAAAACTACAAGTGAATGTAGAAAATTTAGTAAAAAGTCAAATTAAATTATTTCTTGTCCATCTCCACCTTATCCCTTAAACCACTCCATTCCTGGAGAATCCAGTATAATTTTGGTCAATTGTTGGGGGCTTTCTTGAGTCCCATTGATAATCCAGTCGACGATAAGGCCTGTCAAACCAGAAACATACATGGTAATAGCATAGCGCTCTGGCATTTGATAAGCTGCCACAATGACTGGTCGAGAACGTGGCGTTGACTCAATCATACCCAAAATAAAAGAACGAATGTTATCTGCAAAACGAAAGCTTGGATTTTTTGCAATTTCAACAAAAAAAGCACTGTTCTCTTGAAAATGAGACAAGATGGCTTCTAAGGCTTCTTTGGGATAAAAGGTTTCTTTCCTTAAAATCATACGAACCGTCGTTATGGTTTCTTCTTTTAATTGCTCTAAAAAATCCTGTTTATCTAGGTAGTGCAGATAAAATGTCGAGCGGTTAACACCCGCTTTTTTGGTTAACTGACTAATCGTAATATCCTCTAAGTTTCTTGTCGCTAAAAGCTGAATGAAGGCTTCTTTAATATCTGACTTAGTTGTCGTTTGTCTCTGCTGCATACAAACCCCTTGTTTCTACATATTGTTGATTAAAGTATATCTTGATTTTTGTAATTGTCAACCATCATCAAGGATTTTCATTTATTAATACCATTTTCGTATCATTATTTCAACACAATGTTGTTTTCTGTTGTAGCAATCGTATAAAAAAAATCATAAAATAACCTTCGTAATTATTCAACAGGTTGTCGTTTTAGCAGCTGATAATTTTTAAAGGAGACAAATACACATGGCTTATATTGAAATGAAACATAGTTACAAACGTTATAAAACAGGTGATGTGGAAATCATCGCAAACAATGATATCACATTCGAGATTGAAAAAGGGGAGTTAGTGATTATACTCGGTTCTTCAGGCGCAGGAAAATCAACTGTTCTCAATATTCTTGGTGGTATGGATACCAACGATGAAGGAAAAGTCATTATCGATGGGAAAGACATCTCCAATTATAATGCGAAACAATTAACAGCTTATCGCAGAAACGATGTCGGATTCGTCTTTCAATTCTATAACTTGGTCTCAAACTTAACGGCCAAAGAAAATGTAGAGTTGGCTTCTGAAATTGTTGCGGATGCTAAAGATGCGGAACAAACTTTGATTGATGTTGGTCTTGGGAAACGCATCAACAACTTCCCTGCACAATTGTCTGGTGGTGAACAACAACGAGTAGCTATTGCTCGCGCCGTCGCAAAAAATCCTAAAATTCTCCTCTGTGACGAACCTACAGGAGCCCTGGATTACAATACTGGAAAACAGGTCTTGAAGATTCTCCAAGATAAGGCTCGCAATGAAGGAGCTACCGTTATCATTGTTACTCACAATGGGGCGCTTGCACCGATTGCAGATCGTGTGATTCGTATGCATGATGCGCGTGTTCAAAGTATTGAACTCAATGCAAATCCACAAGATATTGATAGCCTCGAGTACTAGAAAGGATGTCTCATGAATCGTAAAACTTATTGGAAAGATGTCAGAAAGTCTTTCTCTAGTTCTAAAGGACGGGTGGTTTCTATTGCTTCACTCATGGCCTTGGGTTCTTTCGCTCTTGTGGGTCTAAAGGTGACGACACCTGATATGCAACACACGGGAACAAGCTATTTCACTAAACACCAAACTGCTGACCTCACAGTTACTGGTAGCTATGGACTTAACCAGTCGGATCAAGACCTCCTAAATCAAGTCTCTTCAGAGGCAAACATTGAGTACGGTTACTTTAAAGATGTCGTTCTGAAAGACTCCACTGATGCCTTTCGACTATTTTCAAAACCAAAAGATATCTCAACTTATGAGGTTGTAAAAGGAAAACTTCCAAGTAAGCAAGGTGAAATTGCTCTTTCTTCAGTCTATCAAGACAAATATAAGATAGGTGACAAGATCTCGTTTTCTGAAAAAGAGGGTGACAATGGTAAGGATGTCTTAAAAGAACACACCTTTACCATCACTGGCTTTGTTCAGTCATCTGAAATCTTATCAAGTGTTGACCTCGGTTCATCGACAGCTGGTAGTGGGGAACTCAAAGGTTATGCGGTAGTTCCTGAATCTAGTTTTGATTCCGACGTCTACATGATTGCACGCTTAGCTTACAAAGACGTCCATAGTGCTAACCCCTATACCCAGGATTACACTGACAAGGTTTCCAAACACGAAAATGATCTCGAAAAATTAGTAAAAAATCAACCTGCTAACCGTTTGAAAGAATTAAAAGCTGATCCACAGGCTAAGATTGACCAACAAACAAGTCAACTTCAAACGGCAGAGACTGAACTTAACAAGAAACTAGAACAAGCGAAAGCCAGCGGTCAAGATAAGAATCCTCTTGTCCAAGAACAATTGACACAAGCACAAGATGAAATCGATAAAAAGAAGGAGCAGATAAAGGAAGCTCAAGAAAAAATCGATAGCATTGCTGAACCAAGCTACGATGTCTACACACGTCGTGAAGCTCCTTGGTCAGAAGGGTACGTTTCATATGAGACCAACGCTTCTGTTTTTCAGAACCTCAGTAATATCTTCCCTGTTATCCTCTACTTTATTGCTGCCTTGGTTACCTTTGTAACAATGGGACGCTTCGTCGAAGAAGAACGGATTAAGGCAGGGACATTCAAAGCTCTCGGTTACCAAAACAAGGACATCATCCGTAAATTTATTATTTATGGATTCGTGACGAGCATGATTGGTACTGCTATTGGGGTTGCTGCTGGACATATTCTCCTTCCAACTATCATATACAATAGTTATAAAGAGCGAATCCTCCTCGCACCAATTGAGTTACACTTTTATCCATTTAAGACTCTTCTAGCTATTGTGCTTGGTCTTTTGTCCACAGTTCTTCCCGCTTTCATGGTAGCCAAGCGCGAATTAGGAGAAAAGCCAGCCCAACTTCTTCTTCCAAAACCTCCAACATCTGGTTCTAAGATTCTTTTGGAGCGCATCACCCCACTTTGGAACCGGATGAACTTTACACAAAAAGTCACTGCCCGTAATATTTTCCGATACAAGCAACGGATGTTCATGACTATTTTTGGTGTCTGCGGTTCCATCGCACTTCTCTTTGCTGGACTCGGTATTCGTTCTTCTATTGGAGACCTTAACACACGCCAATTCCCTAACATCATTCGCTATGATATGATTGTCGCAAACAAGGATCATCTGGATGGGCAGGAAAAGGAAAACATCCAAAAATTAATTAACGATAGCAAGGTCAAGGACCATCTTTCTATTCATTACGAAATGCTTTCAAAAGTGGCAGGAAATAATAACGATCGTCAAGATATCACAACCCTTGTGGTCAAAGACAAGGATCAAGAAACTCTACAAAATTACATCAAGCTCCATAATCGTGAAACTGGTCAAAAACTCGAATTGACCGACAAAGGGATTATTATTTCTGAGAAATTGGCAGACTTAGCTGGCGTTTCTGTAGGAGATGAGTTAACCGTTCAAAATAGTCAAGACAAGGATATCAAACTCAAAGTTGCTGGTATTTCTGAAATGTATATGGGCCACTTCATCTTTATGAATGAAACTACTTACAGAAATGCTTTTGGTAAAGAGGCGAGCCAAAACGCTACTATACTAACACTGAAGAATCACTCAGACAAAAACGTTGAGCAAACAGCCAGTCAATTTATGGAGCTTGATGGTGTCAAAGGGGTTGTTCAAAATACTACTCTAAAGGCACAAATCAAGACCATCGTCAACTCCCTTAGCCGTGTTATGGCAGTATTGATTGGGATTTCTGTTCTTCTTGCTTTAGTTGTTCTCTTTAATTTGACAAATATCAATGTGGCAGAACGTATCCGTGAGTTATCAACCATTAAGGTTCTAGGCTTCTTTAATAGAGAAGTGACACTCTACATCTATCGAGAAACCATTTATCTCTCTATCATTGGTATCTTGGTTGGATTCGGACTTGGTTGGGGATTGCATCAATACATGGTAGAGGTTATCCCTCCTGAAAATATTATGTTCAATCCAGGTCTGAGCTGGCTCATCTATGCCATTCCAACACTTGTTGTCATTATCATTCTGACAGGTCTCGGTATCTTTGTGAACCAACACCTTAAGAAAGTCAATATGCTCGAAGCCCTAAAATCTGTTGAGTAACATACGATCTAAGCTAATAAGTAGAGCTAAAGTACAAGGATAACTTCCTTATTCTAGACAAACGTCATTTTGGGCGTTTGTCTTTTTTATTTTTTAAATGATTTACTTTATCATCTGGTATTTCCATCCAAAAATCTGATTTTAAGTAAAATAAAAAGGGATATTCGCTATTCATTTCACCAATCTTTTGATATTTAACAAGGAGGCACATACTTTTGGATGACTCTTATACTCCAGTCATCTATGTCATGTAAATACAATAGTCCAGATAACGGCATGATGGAATCCTTCTTTGGCATTCTGAAGTCTGAGATGTTTTATGGTCATGAGAAGACGTTTAAGTCAATTGAGCATTTGGAACAAGCTATTGTAGACTATATTAATTATTACAACAACAAACGCATTAAGATAAAACTAAAAGGACTTAGTCCTGTGCAATACAGAACTAAATCCTTTGCTTAAAAATAAATTTTCTGACGTTTGGAATCAGTACAAAATCCGTTGCTTTTGTGGCGTCAGGGAACGACTGTCCCAGGCTCTTTTTTATCGTAACCAACTTTCATCTAACTGGCCTTTACTTTTGCTAAAAGCTTTCCCATGTTCATCAATGACAGCATGAATCTCTTGGCATTGTTTAAGAGTGAGCCCTTCCAAGACGTTACCGTAAACAGCGTGCATGTCATTATAAGTATCAAAGTTTCCAAATCCTAAGCGTCGAAAGAGTCTTCTCGCATATTCATCAGAAATAAATACTGGACGATCAAAAAGATAAAGTAAAAGTGCATCTGCAGTCTCTGGTCCAATCCCTTTTAACTCCAAAAGTTGCTTCCGTAACTCTTCTGTTCCAATCTTGGACAGAACCTCAAAACCACCAACTTCTCTTAACCAGATCAAAAGTCCCCTAATCGTTTGAGATTTTTGCTTAAAAAATCCAGCAGGTCGAATACGTTCCTGTAACTCTTCTAGCGGTAAAGCCAGGATAGCCTCAACTGTCATGACATCCATTAGACCAGCTAAAGCCAACTTAGCATTCTTCTCTGTTGTTCGCTGAATCAGAATAGTCGATACCAAGTCTTCAATCTTGTTATCCGATTGCCACCAATTTTGTTCTCCATAGTGCTTACAGAGTCGCAGAAGAGTTTCTTGTATTTTTTCTTGCTTGATCATTTCTTCAATAATCCCTGTTTTACCAAAAATTCACGTGCGACTTTAGCAGCAGGTTTTCCTTCTACTCCCACTTGGTAGTTCATCTGACTCATTTGGCTCTCTGTGATTTTGCCGGCCAACTTGTTCAGAATGCCTTCCAATTCTGGATGTTTCTTAAGAAGAGCTTCTTTCATGAGGGGTGCTCCTTGGTAAGGTGGGAAGAGGTGTTGGTCATCCTCTAGAACAACTAAATTATATTGAGCAATTTCTGGGTCTGTTGAATAGGCATCTGTTATTTGAATATTGCCTTGTTGGATTGCCTCATAGCGAAGTGCCGGCTCCATGGTAGCTACATTAAGATTTAGTCCATAAATTGATTGAAGTCCTTTGTTTCCGTCCTCACGGTCGTTAAATTCCAACGTGAAACCAGCTTTGACCTTGTCCTGAACTTTCTTGAGATCAGAAATCGTCTTCAGATTATACTCTTTCGCAATACTTTTCGGAACAGCAATCGCATAGGTGTTTTGATAAGCCATCGGTTTGAGCAAGGCTAGATTATCTTGTTTCTTTATACCATCACGCGCAACCTCGAAAACTTCTTTGGAGTCGTTGCTGACTTTAGGAGCTGGCTGCAAGAGAGAGCTTGTAATGGTCCCTGTAAATTCTGGATAGATATCAATATCACCCTTTTTAAGCGCTTGATAAAGGAAATCTGTCTTCCCAAAGTTAGGCTTAACCGTCACCGTCATGTCACTATTTTCCTCAATGAGAAGCTTGTACATATTCATGAGAATCTCTGGCTCAGGTCCCAATTTACCAGCTATGACTAGATTTTCTTTCTCTTTCTGAGGCATCATGCTTTGTGCGTAACTTGCTCCCAAACCAAGCACCATGATAGTGAAAGCTGCAAAAATCGTGCGTAACTTGGCCTTTTCCATCCATTTTAGAACAATATTGAATAAAATAGCAAGAAGCGCTGAAGAAATGGCCCCAATCAGAATCAAGCTATAATTTCTTCGATCAATACCTAGAAGGATAAAGGAACCAAGTCCTCCAGCCCCAATCAAGGCTGCCAAGGTCGCAGTCCCTATAATCATTACCGCAGAAGTCCTTACCCCTGACATCACCACAGGCATAGCCAGTGGAATCTCGAACTTCTTAAGGCGCTCCCACTTGGTCATCCCAAAGGCAATCCCAGCTTCTTCCAAACTAGGGTCAATCCCACGCAATCCTGTAATAGTATTTTGCAAAATTGGGAATATCGCATAAATGACTAGAGCTGTTAAAGCAGGAAGCGTTCCAATTCCCATAATAGGGATAAAGAGTCCGAGAAGGGCCATGGAAGGGATGGTTTGAAAGACACCAGCGAGTTGCAAGACCCAGTTACTCGCACGTTCGCGCGTGCTAAGATAAATGGCCAAAGGAATTGAGAGGAAAATGGCAATAATTAAGGTCAAAAGAGACAATTGTAAGTGCTGTCCGAGGGCCGTTAACCAGTCCCCAAAACGCTCTTGAAAAGTTGAAATCAAATTAGACATGAAGGCTACCTCCAAACAAGTTTGCTACAAAGTCTGTCGCAGGCGCTTCTAAAATTGTTTCAGGTTCTGCCACCTGACGAATTTCTCCATCCTGCAAAACAGCAATTCGATCCCCTAATTTTAAGGCCTCATCCGTATCGTGTGTTACGAAGATGGTCGTCATGCCGAATTCTTTATGTAAGGCCTTGGTCAATTCTTGCAACTGCTTGCGAGAGATGGCATCCAAAGCTGAAAAAGGTTCGTCCATCAATAGAATCTTTGGTTCCCCAATGATAGCGCGCACAATGCCAATCCGCTGTTGCTCTCCACCCGATAATTCACTAGGCATGCGATTTGCATACTCTGCAGCAGGCAGGCCAACCTTATCCAAGAGTTCTTCTGTTTTAGAAGCAATTTTCTCCTTGCTCCAACCCTTCATCTCAGGAATGAGAGCAATATTTTCCGCAACTGTCAGGTTAGGAAATAGGGCAATGGCTTGAAGGACATAGCCGGTGTTGAGACGTAACTCCCGTTCATCATAGTCCTTGATGCGTTTCCCATCCATATAGATATTGCCATCTGTCGGCTCCAAAAGACGGTTAATCATCTTAATCATGGTGGTCTTACCAGATCCTGAAGGTCCCACAAGAACCATAAATTCTCCATTTTCAATACGGAGATTGACATCTTTTAAAATGTCCTTTTCCGTGTAGCGCAAGGCTACATGTTTGTATTCAATCATTTAATCTTCCTCATTTTTTAAGATCACTTTACCAAAAGAATGGCTTCCTTCTAGATAAGCATGCGCTTCCTGAATTTGGTCAATCTGATAAACTTTTTCAGGCTGTACATCCACACGATACTGCTCGACAAAATCTACCAAAGCCTGGAGCTTGTCATGAAACACATTGCCAGAAGCAAAGGTCGTCAAGTAGAGATTGCGAGAGAGCATCTCGATCGGATCAAAGTCTGGAACAGTCCACTGACCACCCAGTAGCCCACAAGAACAGATAATCCCACCTTCTGCTGTCCGCGCAAAAGTATCGAGAATAGCGCTTGGACCAACAAGATCCAAAACCTTATCGAACTGCTCTTTCGTGTGCAAGACACCATCCTTCTCCAAAATCACCTGATCAAATCCGACCGCTTTCAGTCGTTCTTCCTTAGCTAAATTTCGGCTAGTTCCTGCCAGATGAATCTCAGGAAATTTCCCTTTCAGCAGTTTAGCAAAGGCAATTCCTACACCACTGGTTGCCCCGCGAACTAACACGCTATCGTTCTCCTCAATCTTAAGGTTAAGAAAAGAGCCAAAAGCCGTGTAATAGGTTTCCGGAAGGGCGATCAAACTTTCCAAATCAAGTTCTGTCTTGATTGGATAAATTTGCTCATTTGGGAGCAGGGTATACTCTGCATAGCCTCCATCAAAGGCTCGCTCCATCTCCCCCATAATGGAAATGATTTGCTGGCCAATCTTCAAATCTGGTCGTGTCGTTTCTTCCACAAGACCGACACACTCAATCCCTAACACACGAGGAAATTTCACAGATGGTGACTCTCCCTTACGGGTAAAAATTTCACTGTGATTGATACCGAATCCTTGTATTTTAACCAGGTTCCAACCTGCCTTCAGGACTGGTTTTGGTCGTTCGACAACTTCTAATACCTCTGGTCCACCTGGAGTGCTCACAACAACTGCTTTCATTACTACCCCCTCAATCTATACACAGAACGTCATGCTTCTTCGACATTTCTATTGCGATAAACTAGATTTTAAAACTTCTTCCAAACTCATAGCTGGACGTCCTAAGACTTTTTCGACATCTGTTGAAACCCCAGCTTGTTCCCCAACTTTGATAGCTGTATAGGTACTGACCCAAGCATCGTACTCCCAGTTTTGTGCTGGCCATTTTTTCCGTGACTCATAGGCCTCTTCTACCGATTCGTCTACATACGTGATGGCATTACCGGTCTCTTTTGAGAGAAGCTCTACGATTTCTTCCATAGAAAGATCCTCTGGTCCTGTTAGATTCAAGGTTTGATTTTCCCATTCCTTAGGGTTTAAGAGAATCTCTGCTGCGACCCTAGAAGTGTCCTTACGGGCAACAGCTGACACACGGCCCCTGCCAGCCGGACCACGAATTTCTCCATTTTCAAGAGCAATATCAATAAAGAAGTCCAAGTAAAAATTATCTCTCAAAAATGTATAGGTGAATCCTAACTTCTTGATATAGGCTTCCGTCTGGGCATGATCTCGAGACAAGGTAAAGGTTGCTTTTTCATCTGCTCCGTAAAAGGAGGTATAGACGATATGCTGCACTCCAGCAAGCTTTGCGGCATCTAAAAAACTCTTGTGTTCCTCAACACGCTCTGGATTTTCCCGAGCAGAGAGCATCAATAAGACATCGATTCCCTTTAAGGCATCAACCACCTCTGGAGTATTGGCATATACCATCTTACGAATTTCCGCTGACGCGTAGACTTTTGCACGCTCTGGCCTTCTTGCCAGATGGATAGAAGAAATTCCTTGCTGATCGACAAGATCAGCCACATAAGAGCCTAATTTCCCTGTTACACCTGTTATTCCAATCATAACTGTTACTTCCTTTCCCTACATATCATTTTCTTTAGATTTTAGATTTGTGATAATACGCTCTTGATAGGCTTCAAATTCTCGGATTTCTTGATTTGAAAAGCCTTGGTAGAAAATCTCTCCTAGTTCTTTGCTGACACGGTCTCCAATTTCTTTTTGCTCCCAACCAAGTTCGGTCAAAACGACAAACTTCTTGCGCTTGTCCTGGTCACTCTGTTCAATCGTAACCAAGCCCTGGTCAACTAATTTCTTAATCATACTAGTCAGAGTATTGTTTGCTAGTCCTGAAGCAAGGGCAATATCTGTCGCAGTTGCTCGACCATCTTCTTTTTGCCAAAGCACTGTTAAAATTTTTCCTTGTTCACTTCTATATTGAGCTTCTGGTTCTTTGCTCAAGAGTTTTTGAAAAATACGCCCGTTTAACAATCGAATCTGTAGAGCTTGGTAGCCCCCTAACATCTTGTCCATTTTGTCTCCTTTTTGTTCTATATCGAAATATTAAAGCTATTGTATCACTGTTTGTTACATCCGTCAACTGTTTCTATATAGAAACATTTTTTTTAATAATGTTTGATAAATCGTATAATCAAAATTTTTAAAAACATTGAATACAACTGTCATATCAGGGTGTTTTTTCTGAAACTGTAGAACCGTCTCTATCGCAATCTTGGCTCCCTCTTCATTTGGAAAATGAAATTCTCCTGTTGAGATACAACAGAAGGCTAAGCTTCTAAGACCTTTTTCATAAGCCAAGGTCAAACACGCTTCATAAGATGACGCTAACTGTCGTCTTTCCAAATCTGTCACTTTGTCATAGATAACGGGCCCAACCGTGTGAAGGACATAGCGAGAAGGTAGATTGTAGGCCTTGGTCATCTTTGCCTGACCCGTAGCTTCAACCTCTCCTTGCTCCTGCATGAGCTTATGACAGGCTAAACGTAGTTCAACTCCTGCAGCTGTGTGAATGGCATTGTCAATACACGAATGATTAGGTACAAAACAACCTAAAAGCTTACTGTTGGCCGCATTGACAATGGCATCGACTGCCAGGCGAGTGATATCTCCTTGCCACAGGTAGAGATTGGGCCGAACCGGAGTCAAGTCTTTTAAGTCTACAACTCCTTTTTCTACTAGTTTTTCTTGTGAATAACGGTCTTGTTGGTAGAGAAAGTTGGCTGTTACTGGTGCTGGATAGCGGACATTTTGAAGAGCCCGATATAACACTTCTTGCTCCTCTACCTTTTCAGGAATCTCTAGTTCTGTCAATCCCTGCTCGCTTTTTAAAACATCAATCAAATATTCTAGTCTGCTAGCCATTGTTGGAGTACCTCCCCCATATCATCATTTATAGAAATTGTCTTTTCCTTTGTAGCAGCAAAACCTTCAAGATCATCACGATTGAGGCGAATCAAATGGGCCTTTGGAAATACTGCTGTCATTTTCTCAAAAGGATAGCGAATGATGGTCGGCGTATTGTATCCGACACCCAATTCTAAGAAGACAACCGTTTGATCTTCCATCCCTTCTAAAAATCCTAGATAATCTTCATAAGAAGCCTCCCAAGTCTCATCTTGGACAAAAGCCTGGTCTACACGTAAATGCATGGTCATTGTCGCCCCACAATGAGGACAATACGGTATCAAGTCAGTTGGAATTTTCAAGCCCTTGATTTCCTTTAGCATCTCCATGACAGCTTCTTCATTATCAAAGACTTCCTGACGACAAGGGACGGAGCACTGCCATTCTCCATAGTTGCCTTGCACTTCAAAGAAATGCTCTGGAGCAAATCCTGTCTTCATAAACTGCCCATCTACATTGGTCGTAATCACAAAATAATCCTTGTCCTTAACCAAGTCGAAAAGATCTCTATAAAGCGAAAGTCCCTCCGGTTGGTAACGATTATGATAGATATGCTTAGCCCAATAACCCCAGCGCTCTTCAGCGGTCTCAAAAGGATAAAAAGCTGCAGAGTACATATCCTGCATGCCATAACGAGCAATATAATCTTTAAAGAAAACCTCAAAACGTGAGCCTGAGTAGGTTAAGCCAGCTGCTGCAGATAAGCCAGCTCCCGCTCCGATCACAATTTTATCTGCTTCTTCAATGATTTTCTTCGCTTCTTGAATCTTTGTCATCTTATCATCCCTCAATTTCAAATCTTGCTTGGTAGGGTGACAATTGCGTCAAATCATAAAAGTCCCCTACTGCTTTTTTAAAACGAAAGACTTGTAGGTGACTACTCCCCTCCTCTGTCGAATAAATCTCAAACATGTATGGATTGGCGTCCAACAACGCTCCAAGATGATCTTTTCCAATCCATTCCACCTGACCGGTTAAGGAAATAGATTTACGGTCCATGGTTCCTGCCCCTTGAGTCATCCCTGTCAACGCTACACGTCCATCTTCCTTAAGACGCTTGTACAGAGGTTTAAAATCAGCAGTCAAAAAATAAACTGTTTTCCCATCCTCCCACATCATATCCATAACAGCTGTATGAGGATGTCCTGTTTCATCAACCGTTGCCACTACAACTGAATGAATCTCTTCGACTAGTACTTTCAAATAATCCATTATAAAACACCATGTCTTTCTTTGAATTTTAGTTCCATATCGAATTTTATATCACGAATTGTAACATCTATAATTACATCTGTCAACTATTTCGATATCGAAATAATTATAAAAACAAAAAAACTTTCCTAATCATCTAGGAAAGTTCTAACTATAATCGATTGATATCTTTAAAATATTTTATTCAGCCTTGGTAATATCTTCACGCATCTCATCGACATTGAATTTAGCAAAGAGATACTGACGGTCTTGAACTGGGAAACGTTGATCGAGTTGGTCAACTGGTCCAACTTCGATAATACCATTTTCAATAACAAAGTCCATAACGTGACCACCGAATGTCAAGTCGTCTGAAATAAAATGAAGGTGATAACCAGCAACACTCACACCGTGAAACATTTCTGGCGTCCAAATACCAACGATGGTACCTGAAATATCATCTACCTCGTACTCAGGTTGGCGAGTGGCAACATCAGCAAACTTAATATCCGCATTTGATTTAGGAATCATGCGCACGTGCATGTGTTTAAAATGACCCTTAATTTTGATAGAACGGAAGAGATTAACCCCATCATAGTAAGATTCAATACGATCCTCAAGTTCTTTATCAGTCATTTCATAACGTTGACGGAAGATAACTTCAGCTTGGTGAGGTACGACTGCTGCATAGGGAACTTTTTCATCTGGAGAAACTTCTACCACTTCGACTTTACCTTCAGAGCCTTTAGCTTGATAGGCTTTACCATCAAGAACAATCAACTCCCCATCAATAGAATCTAATGTTCCAAGACCCAAGTCTCCATGCTCCAACAATTCACCAACTGTTAAAGTACCTCCATAAAGCCCAGCCATCAAGGCTCCCAAAGTATTATATTGAAATAATTTTATGGCTTCAGACATGTCTACACCCTCTTTTTAGTAAAATTCATCTGGCAAAATAGTTTCGCCGAGTTTAATATTATCTTTATAGTCGATTGGAACATCAATAAGGACTGGTCCATCTACAGCTTGAGCCAAGGCTTCTTGGAGTAAGCTAGAAAACTCCTCTTTACTTGTTGCACGATAACCTTTCGCTCCAAAGCTCTCAGCATATTTTACAAAATCTACAGGACCAAAGTCAACCCCAGATGATCGACCGTACTTCATTTCTTCCTGGAATTCCACCATATTGTAATGGCCATCGTTCCAGATAATATGAACAATTGGCAATTTCAATCGAACTGCTGTCTCCAATTCTTGTGCTGAGAAGAGGAAACCACCGTCACCAGAAACAGAAATGACTTTTGTCTTAGGACGAACCAAAGCTGCAGAGATGGCCCACGGAAGAGCAACCCCTAAAGTTTGCATCCCATTTGAGAAAAGCAAATGACGTGGTTCATAAGATTTGAAATAACGAGCCATCCAGATATAGTGACTACCAACGTCAACGGTAACTGTCATATCATCATCTGTTTGTTCTTGTAAAACTTCAATTAAATCGAGTGGATGTACGGTACCTTCTTCGGGCTGACGCTCAAATTTAACATCTTCAACGACTGTATTTTTTAACCCTTTAAGATACTCAACTGATCCTTCAGGTAATTTGTAGCCTTGAATAGCTGGCAAGAGCAAGTCTAAGGTTGCTTCTACATTGCCAATCAATTCACGTTCTGGCTGGAAGTAAGTATCCACCTCAGCAGGTTCAACATCAATTACGATAATACGTGCTGAAATTTCAGCATTCCAGTTACGTGCTTCATACTCAATTGGGTCATAACCAATGGCAATAATCAAGTCCGACTTCTTAAGCAACATGTCCCCCGGTTGGTTACGGAAAAGACCTACACGACCAAAGAAAGTATCCTCTTCAAGGTCACGTGACACGATACCAGCACCTTGGAAAGTTTCAACAACTGGTAATTTAACATGTTTCAAAATCTGGCGAATAGAGTAAGTTACAGCTTCTGATGAAGCGCCGTTCCCTAAAAGTAAGACTGGCAATACGGCATTTTTTATCGCCTGTGCGAGATAGTTAATATCAGAAACAGATGCTGAACCAAGTTTTGGATCCGTCATAGGCTTGATAGCCTTAACACTGACCGGAGCATCAGTCACGTCTTGAGGAATTGAAATAAAGCTTGCACCCGGTTTCCCTGACTTAGCATGGCGATAGGCATTAGCAACCGTTTCAGAAAGTGTATTAGCATCATGTACTTCAGCAGCATACTTGGTAATCGGTTCAAGCATAGCAACGTTATTCATTGATTGATGGGCACGTTTCAAAAGATCTGCACGCTTAACCTGACCACCAATAGCAAGAACAGGATCTCCTTCATCTGTCGCTGTTACCAAACCAGTAGCCAAATTTGAGACACCTGGACCAGATGTTACCAATACTACACCGGGTTTCCCTGTGATACGTCCAACACCTTGAGCCATAAAAGCAGCATTTTGCTCATGACGGGCAACAATCAATTCAGGTCCCTTATCTTCCAAAGTATCAAAAACCCTATCGATTTTTGCACCTGGAATCCCAAAGACATAATCAACATCATGGTTGATCAAACTATCAACCACTAAATCCGCACCATACAATTGCTTTTCTTCTGACATGAACACAGTCCTTCTGGCCCTAAAATGATAGAGCCAATTTTCCTTTCAAGTATAAGTCACAAAGTGTCAAAGTCTGCTCGTTTTTTCACAAACTTTTATCACTTCACAATTCTGTTATCATTATAGCACAGTTTTCAGACAATCTTGTGAAAAAAAGATTGTGAAATTTTGAACTTCCATCGCAAAAAGAAACACCCGATTACTATCAGATGTTCATGAATTTTTTACCTTAGCAAACTCTCGATTAAGATAATTTTGCAAGCCTTCAAAAATCTCTATTAACTGGAGATAATTAGACAAGCTTGAGCGACCAGGGATATCTACGACATCCAAAGAAATGCGTTCCAAGTCCTTTTCATAGAGAATGCGGAAGGATACCACTGCTTGATCAGAAAAATAATTCTCCCCTGCCAAAATAAAGCACTCATAGATGATGCCAACAGGATTAGCAACCTTCAATTCAATACGAACTGCGCCTAATCCCAAGGCCTCCACTTGCTGAAAACGCTCCAAAATAGCCTGTCGCTGACTGGGAATAAAACTCATGATATCCATAGTGGCCCTCCCAAGATTCCTTTTTGTCTATTATAGCCTAAAGCTGAGAAAAATGCTTGTAATGGGTTTCTTGATAAGACTAAAAGCCCATGAATCCTTATTTAGCTTCTTTATAATCTCTAAAGTCCGATTTTATAGTGTTATCGTAATCATGTTTATCTACCCACTCCTTAATATCAGCAAAAGAATGAATTTCCTTCCTAATACCAGCACCGTCCTCTACAGAAATTACAATTGCTTGCTCTCCATTTGTTCCCAACCAATGTAAAATATCATTGGTCTGCTCTTCAGGAGAAAAATAGATTTGTGATTGTTTGTCGTACTCTCTATCTCTATAGGACTCATATTGAGCCAATTTCTTTTTATAGGCTTTATATTCCCTATCGTAATCCTTTTGAACTTTTTGACGTGCTTTTTCGTAAGCTCGATAGTCTTTCTGATAATCTTGTTGAGCCTTTTTGTTCAGAATCTCACTGAAACTTAAAGTTTTAACAGGAAAAATAGAATCAGGAAAAACATTAAATTCTGGAACTTTCTTTGGTTCGCTTGGTTTATCAGGTTCTTTCCTTTTCACTGGTTCAGTTGGACCAGCTGGGAAATCTCCTTCCTTGCCTTGACGGGTCAATAGTTTAAATTTCTTTAAGGTATTACCATTTGTTGCTGTCTGATTTACAGCTTCTTCGTAAATATGTTTGACTTCGGGATTGTCATTAAATAGATTAATCTGATTCTCCTCTTTGGAAATGTCTACATTATCAATTTCTATAATTAGGTTTAGCTGAGCAGATAAATAGCTGTCCTCTGGGGCTGGTGACTTCCTTAAAAGCTCATCCAAGTTTCCTTCTCTCTTTAAATATCCCCACATGTTGCTATCATTCATCTGATTACGAGCAGAACTCTTATCACCAAAATAAAGCATTTCCTCCTTACTGTAAGAATAATCTGGTAGGTCTATAGTTAAAAATTGATTCGTATCCAAATTGTAAGCGAATTGCTTGTCGCTTCGAGTATTCCTCAAGAAAACATAATCATAACCATCGATCGTTCTTAAAGACACAGCCAATTCTTTGATTTCCTTAAAATCTTTGACTTTCTTCAAATATGGAGTCAAATTAATAATTTTCTTTTTGAAATCTTTGTTAATATCATAAACCACTAAATGAGCTTGATGCAGACTGCTCATGGTATCGTAATACCTTACAAAATGATTTCTACCAATCATCTCAGTAGCTACGTTATCTTCAGAATTATAGTAAGTGGGTTCTTCCTGACTAATGGCAATATACTGATGGCGACTACCAAAAATCTCATTGTCTGTTACCTTATCCGTTTTTAAAGCAGTCTGTAATTCTTCTACAGCTTTTTCATGAAATTTATGTTTGGCATAAGCATTTCCTAAAAGTAAAAGCGAGAGTAAAGTCGCAGTATAAATCCTTCCACGCTTCGAGAAGAGAAATTTTAAAATCTTCTTTATCATAACTTTTTACAAAAATAGCCAGAACATCACATTCTGACTATTACTCTTATTTCTCATCTTCATCCATTGAAAGTACTGATAAGAAGGCTTCTTGTGGTACTTCAACCGAACCGATAGCTTTCATACGTTTCTTACCGGCTTTTTGTTTTTCGAGAAGTTTACGTTTACGTGAAACGTCACCACCGTAACATTTTGCCAAGACGTTTTTACGAAGGGCTTTGATATCTGTACGGGCAACAATTTTTTGACCGATAGCCGCTTGGATAGGCACTTCGAATTGTTGACGTGGAATGATTTTCTTAAGCTTATCAACGATAAGTTTTCCACGCTCGTAGGCAAATTCCTTATGCACGATGAAGCTAAGGGCATCGACCTTGTCACCATTAAGAAGAATATCCATTTTCACCAATTGTGAGCGACGGTATTCTGACAATTCATAGTCAAAGCTTGCATAACCACGTGTAGATGATTTCAATTTATCAAAGAAATCAAAGACGATTTCAGCAAGTGGAATCTGATAGATAACGTTGACACGATTATCATCGATATATTCCATGGTTTCAAAATCACCACGTTTACGTTGTGCCAACTCCATAACCGCACCAACATACTCTTGAGGAACCATGATTTGAGCTTTAACATAAGGCTCTTCAATAGCATCAATACGTGTAGGATCTGGGAATTCAGATGGGTTAGACACTTCAAGCATCTCACCGTCAGTCGTATTAACATGGTAAACTACCGATGGTGCTGTCATAATGAGGTCGATATTAAACTCACGTTCCAAACGCTCTTGGATAACATCCATGTGAAGAAGACCCAAGAAACCACAACGGAAACCAAAACCAAGGGCTTGAGACGTTTCAGGCTCAAATTGAAGACTGGCATCGTTCAACTGGAGCTTTTCAAGAGCTTCACGCAAGTCATTGTATTTATTAGACTCAATTGGATAAAGACCGGCGAAGACCATTGGATTCATTTGCTTATAGCCATGGAGTGGCTCTGCTGCTGGATTATCCGCAAGTGTTACTGTATCACCGACACGGGTATCCGCAACAGTCTTGATTGAGGCCGCGATATAACCAACATCACCTGTCGCAAGGTAGTCACGGCCAACAGCTTTAGGCGTGAAGATACCAACCTCAGTAACATCAAAGGTCTTGCCATTAGACATCATTTGAATCTTATCTCCTGGTTTAACCATTCCGTTAACCACACGCACTTGGAGGATAACCCCACGGTAGGCATCATAAACAGAGTCAAAGATAAGGGCTTGGAGAGGCGCTTCGACTTCACCTTGAGGTGCAGGAACTTTCTCAACAATTTGTTCGAGAATCTCTTCGATACCGATACCAGCTTTAGCTGATGCAAGCACAGCTTCTGAGGCATCTAGTCCGATAACATCTTCAACCTCTGTACGTACACGTTCAGGATCTGCGGCTGGAAGGTCGATTTTATTGATAACTGGTAAGATTTCCAAGTCATTATCTAGGGCCAAGTAAACATTGGCAAGTGTTTGCGCTTCAATCCCTTGAGCAGCATCCACCACCAAGATTGCACCCTCACAGGCAGCAAGAGAACGTGACACTTCATAAGTAAAGTCCACGTGTCCTGGTGTGTCGATAAGGTGGAAAATATATGTTTCGCCATCTTTAGCTGTATAGTTAAGCTCAATGGCATTAAGTTTGATGGTGATACCACGTTCACGCTCGAGGTCCATACTATCAAGGAGTTGCGCCTGCATCTCACGACTTGATACTGTCTCAGTCTTTTCCAAAATACGGTCAGCAAGGGTTGATTTACCGTGGTCAATATGGGCAATAATAGAGAAGTTACGAATCTTCTCCTGTCGTTGTTTTAATTCTTCAATATTTGGCATTTTTATCTTTCCTAGTTCTTACTTGTGATTATAAAAAAACTAATCGTTACCTTCTATTATACAAAAAAGACAGGCTTTTGCCTATCTCTAATATCTGCTTTCTGACCGCATTTAATCCTTCTTACTTCTTAAAATTATCGTTGTAGTGCTTATTAATAATTGCCGAGCGCTTGTTTTCTGTAGAACTACTTGAAAATGGAGCTAAACCGAAGGCTAGTACAACAATTCCCAATAGAATGAGACTAAAAAATGGGTGCTCTATAATATAGTGTAAAATATCTGACATAGAAAGGCTCCTTTTAAAGCATAATTAATTACGATTATATTATCAGAAACATTATGTTTTATCAAGCAAAAAAAGAGAGCCTTTCGCTCTCCTTTTATTTTAATGGAATTGCATCCCACCATCCACAATGATGGTTTGACCTGTGATGTAGTTTGAGTCAGGTCCAGCTAAGAAGCTAACTGCTGCTGCCACATCTTCAGGTTCTGACAAACGTTTGAGAGTAATATCTTTAGCAAAAGTTTGCATACCCCATTCATCATCTTTACCAGCGTTCTTACCAACTTCATGAGCAATGTCAAACATCATTGGAGTCTTAACGATACCTGGTGCATACGCATTGACAGTGATACCTGAATCAGCCAAGTCACGCGCCAAAGTTTGAGTGATACCACGCACTGCGAATTTAGTACCACCATATACAGTCAAGTTAGGGTTACCTACGACACCTGCTTGTGAAGTCGCATTGATGATTTTACCACCATGACCAAGTGCTTTAAATTGTGCTTGTGCAGCTTGAGCACCCCAGATAACACCACCGACATTGATGTTAAATGTACGTTGGAACTGTTCTTCAGTAATAGTATCAAGTGGTGTTGTTGGTGCCACACCGGCATTATTAACAACAACATTCAAGTCACCAAAGTGATCAACAACTTTTTGGAAAGCAGCTGCTACTTCAGCTTGTTTAGATACATCAGCTACAACCGCAAATGCCTTGTCTGCTGACAATTCAGCAACAGCTTTTTCTGCAGTTTCAGCGTTGTAGTCCAATACTCCGACTTTAAAACCATCTTCAACCAAACGTTTTGCAATCGCAAAACCAATACCTTGACCTGCACCTGTAACAATAGCAACTTTTGACATACGAAATCCTCCTCTACCAATTTGAGTCACTGGCTTAATACCCAGCCTTATCTCAATTGGAATACGCTAAGTTAGTCAAGTTCTGGCAAAGTCATTTTCATAGGCTTTGTCTTAACTCAATTAAAATTCTACCCCTTTATGAAAACGTTGTCAAGTAATTATCAAACTTTTCTGAAAACAAATAAGACCACCCTTGGGTGACCTTATTCCTATTATTCTTCAAATTCAAAACCTAGTGCTTCCATATCGTCTAAGCCACCCAAGTTAGTCACCTTAGTATAACCTCGCTCTTTAAGAACTGATGCAGCAAATTCTGCACGAGGCCCCATTTTACAATAGAGGTAAATTGAAGCGTCTTTTTCAGCTGGAATCTCAGCAGAAAAAAATTGTGTATGAGGAATCAAGAGGGCATTCTTAACATGACCTTCTGAATACTCTTCTGGACTTCTGACATCAATTAACAGTCCACCCTTAGCTAAATCAGATTGAATCTTTACTAAATCCATCTTACTCACCAAACCAAATCTGAATTTCTCGAGCCGCAGATTCTTCTGAATCAGAACCATGAACAATATTTGGAATCATGTCCCCATCTGGTGCAGTTGCAAAGTCTCCACGAATCGTTCCTGGAGTAGCATCCCCAGGATTAGTTGCTCCCATCATATCACGCCATGACTTGATAACACCAGGGCCAGACATAATACCAATAACTGCTGGGCCACTCATCATGAATTCAGAAATACTAGGGAAAAATGGTTTATCAACCAATTGGGCATAATGTTCTTTAAGACGTTCTTCATCAAGCATCAGCATCTCCATACGCTCAATAACGAAGCCACGTCGCTCAATTCGATCAAGCACTTGACCAATTAGATGGCGTTTAACAGCATCTGGTTTAATAATAAAGAATGTTTTTTGCATGTTCCCAACCTTCATTGTTTTCTTTTCATTTTACCATAGGAAGTATCATTTTGCAGGGTAAAACCTTATATAGTCTAAAACTATACCCTCAGAAAGAAATTAACTATTTTTCATTAATGCAAATAAAAAGTATCATGGAAATAAAATGATATTTTGAGGGTAATTTTATGACAAAATCTAAATTTCAATTAGTTGGTTCTCTCCTTCGTCCTGCAGATCTCCGTAAATACAAGGACGAAATCGAGCACCGTGACGACATCCAGTATCCTTTCTACGATGCCCTCCCTGGTTATCAAGAAACTGAAACCGCAGATATTAAGCAAATTGTGGCTGACCAAAAGGCTAATGGTATTGACATCCTTACTGATGGTGAGTTTGGGCGTTCTATGTGGCACTTGGACTTTGTCTGGGGTCTCAAAGGTATTGAACGTTATATTGCAGAGCATGGCTATACATTTAAAGATCACGACGGCGGACAATATGAGACTCGTAAAGATATTGGTATTCGTATCACCGAACCACTCTCAGGTAAAAACCACCATTATCTAGATATCTACAAATTGGTTAAGGCTGAAGCTGGTGATGAAGATACTAAGCAAACTATCTGGGGCCCGGCTCATGCTTATACTGAACTTGCTATCTTTGACCGTTTGGCTGGTCCTGGTCAAGTATATGAAACAAACGAAGACCTCAAAAAAGGTTTGATTAATGCCTATAAAGAATTCTTGGAAGAATACAAGGCTGTAGGTGGAAAAATTGTTCAATTTGACGACTGTCTCTGGGAACTCTTTGACCCCTCAAACCCTGCAAGTTTCTTTGCGGAAGGTAATTCTGATTTGGCAGAATTGGCTGATGAGTTTGTAGCTATCAATAACGAGGTTGTAGACTATGCCCACGAACTTGGTTTAACGGTTTGGACACACAACTGTCGTGGTAACTATGAAAGCCGTTCTGCTGCCGAAGGAACTTACGAAGCCATTGCTAAGAAGTTCTTGGCAGAGCAACACTATGATCGCTTCTTCCTTGAATGGGACAGCGATACAGCTGGTGATATCAAGGCTCTCGAAGCCCTCAAAGATAGCAAAGCTGAAGTTGTACTAGGACTTTTGTCATCTAAAACAACTGAACTTGATGACGAAGAACGTGTTCTTGACTTGCTTGAAAAAGCTAGTCAAATCCTTCCTAAAGAGCGTCTCTTCCTTTCTCACCAATGTGGTTTCGCCTCATGTGACTCAGGTAATGAGTTGGCAACACCACAACAATGGGCTAAAATTAAACAAGGTCAAGATATCGCTAAGAAATTCTTTGGTTAAATGAATACTTTTAGATCTGAAAAATCCCTTACCGAATTCGGTAAGGGATTTTAATGTTGTCTAAGCTTGAATAAAAGGTTGCAAATCATTAAGAGCACGCTCAGCAATTTTTTCGTAACGCTCTTTCTTGTCACGAATACGTGGACCTTCCAACTCTTTGATAATACCAAAGTTAACATTCATTGGTTGGAAATGTTTGCTCTCAGCATGTGTCACATAATATGGGAGGCTTCCGATAGCTGTTGTATGAGGGAAGATAAGTTCCTCTTCACCTTTAAAGAGACGGGCTGCATTGATTCCAGCAACTAAACCTGAGGCCGCTGATTCAACATAACCTTCAACACCAGTCATTTGTCCCGCAAAGAACAAATTAGGGTTTGATTTTGATTGGAAGGTTTGTTTGAGTAAGTTTGGCGAATCCATGTACGAGTTGCGGTGCATAACCCCATAACGCACAAATTCAGCATTTTCAAGACCTGGAATCATTTGGAAGACACGCTTTTGCTCGCCCCATTTGAGGTGGGTTTGGAAACCAACAATATTATATAGACTACCAGCCGCATTGTCCTGACGAAGCTGAACAACCGCATAAGGTGTCTTGAAGTCGCCGTCACGTGGCCCTTTGTAATCCTCAGGATACTCCAAACCAACAGGTTTCATAGGGCCATAGAGCATTGTCTTGATACCACGTTTAGCCATGACCTCGATAGGCATACACCCTTCGAAATATTTTTCTTTTTCAAAGGAATTCAAAGGAGCTTCTTCAGCTGTTGTCAAGGCCTCGTGGAAGGCCATGAACTCTTCCTTGGTCATTGGACAGTTTAGATAAGCTGCTTCACCCTTGTCATAGCGTGACTTAAGGTAAACCTTGTTCATGTCGATAGTCGCTTTATCAACGATTGGTGCAGCGGCATCATAGAAATAAAACCCATCTCCACCGTTAAGCTTGTGAATTTTTTCAGCTAAAGCATCAGAAGTCAAAGGACCTGAAGCAATAACTGTAATGGCATCATCAGGAATCTCTGTGATTTCTTCACGGATAACTTCAATTAATGGATGATTTTCAATTTCAGCTGTTACTGCTTCTGCATAACCTTCACGGTCCACCGCCATGGCACCACCAGCTGGCACACGATGAGCTTCTCCATTACGCATAATGATAGAGTCCAAGCGACGCATTTCTTCTTTAAGAAGCCCCACAGCATTGGTCAAGCTATCGCCACGGAAAGAGTTAGAACAAACCAATTCTGCAAAATTTGTTGTCTTATGCTGTGGTGTTGCTTTGACCCCACGCATTTCATAAAGTTTTACTGGAATACCACGTTTGGCAATCTGATAAGCCGCCTCGGATCCGGCCAAACCAGCTCCAATCACGTTAATATAATCTGCTTTTGATTGAGACATGACACTAATACCTCTTCGGGAACAAGATAAAATCCTGCCCCCACAAATCTTTCTACATTTTTACTCTTAGTAGTATAGCAAAAAACTCCTCATCTGGCGACTAGGAGTCATCTGTATTTAAAGGGGTAAAGTGATAGTCACTTTAGCACCATGCGTGTTATCGTCATTCGAAAGAGCAAGACCACCATGGTGTAAGCGAATAATATCATTAGCAATAGTCAGACCAAGTCCACTATGATTGCGGCTCTGTCTACTTTTATCCTCTTGATAAAAGAGCTGAGTGGCCTTTTCAAGTGATTCAAGGGAAAATCCATGGCCAGAATCAAGGCAGATAAACTTGAATTCATCATCTTCTACCCTAGCAGTTAAGAGCAACTGACTACCACTAGGCGTATGCTCTACCGCATTCGAAACGATATTCATAAAAGCTCGATTCAACAAGAACTTATCCCAATTGCCTATGGTTTCTTTCGCAATTTCCTTCTTGTCAAATACCACATTGATTTGTTTCGTTTGAGCTAATGACAAGGTTTGATCGTAAATGTCTTCAACAAATTCCTTAACTGGAACTTCTTCAAGCGTCAAGGTTTTCTTCAAACTCGCTTTGTTGAGTTCGGCCAACTCTTTCACATAAGCATCAACTTGTGCAATACCTTTTTGAAAATGCTCTAACAAATCCGTCTGTTCTGCATCTAAGGACGTCATAGCTAAGAGTTCCGCATTTCCACGAGCAACTGTCAGTGGTGTCTTTAAGTCATGTGTCAGGGCAGAAATCTGATTTTGCTTATCTTGCTCTGCCTTCCAATTTTCCAGCAAAGAATCACGGAGCGCAACCCTCATGTGATCCAAGCCACTTAAAACCTGATTGAATTCCTTAATTGTAGACTGGGATGTTTGAAAATCCAAATCTTGTTGGGAAATTTTTTCAGTAGCTCTCAGTATCGGTCTAAGCTGCTGGCGTAATTTATTAGCATAGTAAAAAGTTAAAGCAATAAATATGAGTAAGATAGATACAATCATTGAGCCAATCATCAAAAGATTAGCATTGGGAAAATGCTGGTTCATCCACTCATTACGGTACCGAGGTGATAGTTGATAGTTGACAATGACTATGCCATCTGACCGTTCAAAAGACTGAAAATAGCCGTATTTCCCACCGTGAGCATTCTTGAATTGGTAATTTAACAAGGATTCCTCTTGCAGATTAACAGGCATGTTAGACTTCTTAGGCTTAAAATCCCTAGTTAAAAAGACATAACTAGTACCATCAGGTAAGATATCGGGATTAAAGACCTTAGAAGTCTCAATATCATTCCTCACAGCATGCAAATCACTCTCTGCCTGATTTGCTGGAATCACAACGCCAAAACGATTCCCCAAGGTAAAAAGAAACAAAATAAGAAGACTACTGATTACCGAGAGAACTGTAAGGCTGGCAACATAAGTTAACAATAGTGTCCTTAGAGAGTATTCTCGTTTTTTAATTAGTGCCACTTATAACCAATCCCCCAAACTGTTTCAATAGGACTTTGCCCAACTTCTTTAAGCTTTGCACGGATATTCTTGATATGTTCAGCCACTGCTGTCGGACTGCCTTTATCCTCATAGCCGTACAAATGCGTGTAGATTTGTTCTTTTGAAAAGACTTGGCCCTTATTTTCAGCCAAAAATTGACAAATACCGTACTCCGACTTAGTCAAATCTAACAACTGATTCTCAATATAAAGCTCCTGAGCAGACAAATCAAACTGAAAATCACCAAGTGAAAGCTTATGGTGACGTTCTCGATTTTCACGTCTCAAGTGAGCCGCAACACGCGCCTGGAGTTCTTTAACCCCAAATGGTTTGCAAATATAATCATCCGCCCCATAGGTCAAACCTTGGACGATGTCTGCCTCTTGCGTTTTAGCTGTAATAAAAAGGATAGGGCAATCCACCTGATCACGAATCTCATGACAAAACTGGAGACCATCAACATCAGGCATCATGATATCCAGTATAATCAAGTCAAACCGTGGAAGCGAGTTCTTATCCAAATCTAAAACACTTGTAAGGCCCGTTACCTTATGATTTTGAAGCTCTAGAGCCTTTACAACCAATTGCACAATATCTTCCTGATCATCAATAACAAGTATCTGAGCCATAAGCTTTCCTTTCGTTCACAGTTACCTTTATCATATCATCTATAGAAGATAACTGACAAGGCGTAAAGTAGATAAATATGACTTGGATAAAAGATGTAGAACAAATATTTTGACCC
>OGPP01000510.1_pt1 | contig 39577 bp, 37 predicted proteins | sample 1553021 | NCBI WGS metagenome assembly OGPP01 (sample SAMEA2580217, study PRJEB22360) | human gut metagenome | biome: human gut; feature: human-associated habitat; material: faeces | place: Denmark | collected 2008/2010
TCAGCTGGATAGAGCAACGGCCTTCTAAGCCGTGGGTCGGGGGTTCGAATCCCTTTGGGCACATTTTTTAATACCATATTTACAACTTGGTGTTAATAGGTCTTGGTTATAGACCAGATACTATGGTGGGTATAGCGCAGTTGGTAGAGCGTCAGATTGTGGCTCTGAAGGTCCAGGGTTCGAGCCCCTGTACTCACCCTTTATTTTTGGGCTATCGCCAAGCGGTAAGGCACAGCACTTTGACTGCTGCATTACGGTGGTTCGAATCCACCTAGCCCAGTTATGTGATGCATAATATGGGCCATTAGCTCAGGCGGTAGAGCACTTGACTTTTAATCAAGTTGTCCCGGGTTCGAGTCCCGGATGGCTCACTTGTTTTTCTCGGATTCGTTATATGAATCGGAGATATTTTTTTTCATCGGATAAGTTTTCTTATCCTTAATATACAATATGCGGATATGGCGGAATTGGCAGACGCGCTAGACTTAGGATCTAGTGGGAGACCGTGCAGGTTCAACTCCTGTTATCCGCACTTTGGGTGCCTGTAAATGCAAGAGATTGCATTTGCAGGCTTTTTAATATATGGCTCTTTGTCAATAGTTGGGGTGGTATCCTTCGGAGACCGCCCCATTGCTGTGTCAAATGGGATTTTAATGTTTTGATTGAAAAATCATATTTTATGGCATACAAATAAAACCTTCAGTGCCAGTCTTTTTGTTTTGTTCAGTGTTTAATGTGTTGTAAGTAAAATGCGTGTTCTGAAACGTTCAAAGTTCCTTATGCCATAGGAGCTGCGTTTCAGAACTTTTATTTTGTTGTTGAAGCCTTCTGTAGGACCGTTTGTAATGTGCGCATATTTAAAAGCATTGAGTATCTCATGGCACCAATTCCTGTAAGTGGCAGCGCATTTTTCAAATTCCGTAAGCTGTGACTGTTCAGCAGTTGAAATCCATTCGAGAAATTCCCTGCGCTGCTCTGAGTACTTTGTGTTGTGGCAGATACGGTAAAACCATTCCTTTAGATAATGAGCAAGACGCAGGTCATCATTATAAAGGAGCATTAAATCACAGGCTTTTTTATCGTCTTCACTAAGGCTGTCATACCGGGCAAGTATAAGCGAGCGGCTCCTTTTATAATACTTGCGCAGGGAGACGGACATTGTTTTCTGAAGCCGTTTGCGTATGCTTTCGACTGCCCATGTGGTCTGCCTGATAAAGTGGTATTTATCAATGATTACGGAAGCGTTTGGAAAAAATATCCCAGCCAGTTCGGCATAAGGTCTCCACATGTCACATACAAAAAACTTTACCCTGTAGCGTTCATCCTTCGGTATATCCCTGAAATAGGAGGTCAGGAACGCCTGCGAGCGGGAAGGCATGATATCAAGGACAGAGTGCTTTACCGGGTCAGCAAGAATACATTGGTACTTTTTTCCGTTGGCATTTCCCTTGAACTCATCAATGGAAATGCTCTGTGGAAGGGAAGGTCTTTGAATTGAAATGGTATCAAGGATACGGCTTACAGTGGAAACGGATACATTACATTTTTGTGCAACGGAAGAGACCGGGGATGTATCATGCAGTGAGCCGGCAATAAAAGCAGTCAGTCTGGATGTCCTGTGGAAATACTTTGGAAGAAAATCGTAGCTTTCGCAGAAGCGTTTGCCACAGGGACAGGCGTAGCGCCGTTTCTTTAAAACAAGGTAACAGTTTTTCCATTGGAAAGGCAGGTCCTTGATGGTCTGCATTCTGTAGTCATGAATCCTCATTGTGCGGGAGCCACAGCGTGGACATATATGCTCCTTTGGAGCGGTTTCAATGAAGATTTTCACAAAAGTATCAGCATGAACAACTTTTTTTACAATTACATCTTTAATATTTAGTAAATTATTGATACAATGATTATGCAATTTATTTGCACCTCCGAGTGGATTGTTTTGGCTGACTGGCACTTGGAGGTTTTTTTATATTATAAAATAAAAAATGCCGGAGTGCATGTCTTTTCAATCATACACCCCAACATTTATTATAGAACCTAATATATACTATAAATGGATAGTGTGATTGCTATTAGCTATATTATAGAAAATTGAGCATTATACGTTTGCGCGGTGCAGGGAATAAAAACTTATGACAAAATTCGGGCAGGGGAAATGATTTATGGTAGATTTGTTAAAGGTTTACGGTGATTGCTGGGGCGGGGAAGCCGGCGAATGGAATACTTCCCTGCAAAATAAATATCTGGAATATATGTTTGCGTGTTTTTTGGAGGAAAATTTTATAATTCATAATGATTTTGATATTCTGAATATAGGGATAGGCGCGGGATACTGGGACAGGTACTTATCGTATAAGGTAATGAATGGCTCTTTGACTTCTATTGATATTGACAGAGAGTGCTCTGATAATCTGGCTGCGTGCCTTGAAAACGAAAATAATACCAATCCAATCAAGGTAATTTGTGCCGATGCGATTACCTACGATTTTGACAAAAAATTCGATTTGGTGACGATGGTCGGCTCAGCGGTTGCTGAATCCGGAAAGACAAAGGCTATCATTGCCAAAGCTATTTCGCTGATTAAGGAGAATGGAGCATTATACCTCCAGATACTGCATAAGGATACTGATTTCGATATAGATGCATTTTGCGGGGAACATAATGTTCGTATAGACAAAAGGCTTGTGGATGACAAATATGGGATTCATTGCGAATATTATAAGATAAAAAAATGTTAGAAATAATATGCAGGAAAACATTTTGGAGAATGTTAGAATCTTGTAAAAATAATAAAATTTATATTTTATAAAAAAGTTAGGGAAAGTATCTAATAAAGATATTGAAGTTTTGGATGAAATATTAATTGTGATAAGGTTGTTTTGAAGAGATTATAATAATGGCTGAATGCGATGAATTTGAAATGCAGGTAAAACGAAATTACGGAAGGGGAGATAATTTGTCAGAATATATAGAAAGAAAATGGTCTGAAAAGACACTGGAGGCTGTTGAAAAGCTTTGTCTATTTGATGATGATTTTATGTCATTAGTATTTGATGAAAATACAGAAGCTACAGAATTTTTATTGAACACAATATTTGAAAGAGACGATATGTGTGTTCTTGAGGTAAAGGGACAGCACGAGTATAAGAATGTGATTCCGTACAGATGTATTACAATAGATATTCGGGCGATTGATGGCAATGGCAAAGTATATGATATTGAAGTACAGCGTGCGGACACAGGGGCAATTCCGCAAAGAGCAAGATTTCATAGTGCATTGATTGATAGTAAGCTTCTGGAGGAAGGGCAGAAGTTTAAAGAAATTAAGGATTCGTATGTGATTTTTATTACACAGAATGATGTAATTGGAGAAGGTTTACCGTTATATCATGTTGAGAGGGTCATCAAAGAAAATAATAGAGATTTTTCAGATGATTCGCATATAATTTATGTTAATGGTGCGTATAAAGATGCAACTACCCAAATTGGAAGATTAGTACATGATTTTGGATGTAGCAGGTCTGTTGATATGTATTGCGACATATTAAAAAACATGTAAAATATTATAAGGAAACAGAAGGAGGTCGAGAAGTTATGTGTCAGATTATTGAAGATGTAGCTGAGAGTAGAGCAGCAGAAGAAAGAATGGATACTTTGTTCAATGCAATGAAGAACTTAATGGTCACCATGAAATTGACAGCAGAGCAGGCACTTGATGCAATGGGAGTTTCCAAGGAAGACAAAAAGGCTATTTTAAAGAGACTTTGATTGACAAGGATAAAATATATTTATGTAAACAGTAAGGAGACTGCCATGTGCGGTCTCCTCTTTTTTTTTAGTCAAACTCAAAAAGCTTGACCGGTTCAATTTCAAGACCCCGGCATATTTCAAATAATATTAGTATCTGATGCCAACACAGAATAAACGATAAATGACATCGAATATAAAAATGAAGATGAAATATCATCTGTACATATGGTATAATTGAAAATAAAATGTGGCTATTTATCATGCCAATTACGGAGGGCTATTTATGAATGTATATGAACAGGTTGAAAAGAATATAGATGAACTGGTGGACAATAATGTGGACTGGTCTGCGTGTGCAACATCGGAGGAGATGCATAATGCCAGAGAGGGTAAGCTGTCAATAAAGTTTTTTGATAAAGAAGTACCGGCGGATTGGTTGAAAGATATAAAAGGGAAGAGGGTGTTATGTCTGGCGGGGGCAGGCGGATTGCAGGCACCTTTGCTTGCATGCGCAGGAGCGGAAGTGACGGTTCTGGATATTTCCGAAAAAATGTTAGCTAAGGACAGAAAAATAGCAAAAGAGGAGCAATTGAATATCACAATCGAAAAAGGTAATATGTGTGATTTGTCACGTTTTTCTGATGGCAGCTTCGACTATATATTAAACCCGACTTCGCTGATGTATGTCCCGGATGTAAGACCGGTATTTAAGGAATGTTATCGTGTACTGAAAAATGGTGGAAGATTTATAATGATGGCACCAAGTCCGATAAATTATTTATGTGATTATGTTGAGGCTGAAAATGGAGGATACTACAAGGCTGTGAATCGAATGCCGTACTGTTCGGCTGATTTTGACAGTAAGAACAGTTGGGTTGAGTACGGACACACCATGGAAGATTATTTAGGCGGGCAGATTGAGAGTGGATTTGTTATTGATGGTTACAGTGAATGTCAGTTGGAGGATATAACGGAACTATACTTTTTGACAAAAGCGGTTAAAAGAGTGTAGCGGTGGGCTCGATAATTTTTAGTTTTCGGCTAATTTGTCATGGGGATACAGATTAGCCGAAGGAGGACAATATAAAAAATACGCCGATGGCTCATCCGCCGGCGTATTTTTTATATTCGTATTCTAGTTCTTAAATGAATCCTTAAGATGAAAATTATCCTTGCCGTTCCGCTTTACTTCGTACAAGGTCTTGTCCGCCCATGCGAGGAAATCCCAGATACGGTTAGCAGGGTTAGGAACCTTGTTGAGGCAGCCCTGGGATAAGGTTATATAGCTCTTGCCGTCCGGATTTGAGTCAGGAATGGAAATCATGCTTATTTCACGCTTGAGCAATTCCATGATATCGCATATTTCACTGTTCTGCTTATTAAAGTAAATGATAACAAATTCGTCTCCGCCGTATCTGGCAGTGAATACATCCTCATATTCATCGGAGATTCTTCTAAGCACATCGGCTACAGCACTCAGATAGCGGTCACCCTCAATATGTCCATAGCTGTCATTGATATTCTTGAAGTAATCAATGTCAAGAATCTCCACACCGATTGTGCAGTTGTTCTTTAGGGCACGCGTGAGGGTGGTTTCTGCAAAGTCATTGAGATAGGCACGATTAGGCAGCCCTGTGAGAGCATCGTGCTGGGACTGTGAGAGAAGTGCCTCGTTGCGATGGATAAGGTCATAGTGCTGTTTATGGATGAGCTGATTCTCGTGGTGAATCTGCTCTGCACGGAAGGTTTCCCTGCATTCGAGTGTACGCTGCCTGGAGTACAGGTTGAAAAGCATAAGGGAGTATTTTGTAAAGGCTTCGTTATCATGATGCGAGACAGCAGCCTCAATTCTCATTTCAAGGAGCCTGCAAAACAGATAGTGAGGAGCATGCATTGATTCGGACTTAATTATAAAGTCATCTAACAGTGCAGTATAGTCGCTGTCGGAGCAGAGCTTTTCCTTGATATGTATGTATGCGATTATGTCATCGGCAAAGGTTGTGAAATTGGTAAGCTCGTTGATGGCCGTATCTGTAAGCTGCATATACTTTTCTGCTGATGCCCTGTCACCATTATGGTAAAACAGTGTCGCAAGAAAATTAGAGATAACAAATGTTTCATGCTCAATGTTATGCCTGTCCATCTCATCCATATATGAAATTATTTCCTCATAATTTTTGATAAGCTCAGCTTCATCCCCGGAAGCCATCAGGCAGAAGCCGCGGTTACACAGTACATACAGCATTGCACACATCGCATCAAAGGGTCTGTCAGCCATACATTTTTTGGTGTACTTGATGGCTTCGGTATAGTGGTACAGTGCCCTGTCAAAATTCTCGGTGCGGTGGAAAATGTCGGCAAGATTAGATTCTGCCATTCCTCGGACATAATCAAGCTGATATTGAATGCATGTGTCTATACTATATAGTAAATAATCCACAGCCTTAGTGGAATCGCCGATTGCCTGCGTGAACAATCCAAGTATATTGTAGGAACGGGCTATAAATTCATATTCATGGGCTTTCTGCTGGTACTTGATTCCTTCCAGTGCACAGCGTATTGCCTCTTCGTGATTGTTATCGTTAGAGTAGTAGTGCATGAGGCAGAAATATGCCAGCGCAAATAAAAAGTCGGACTGCTCCTCAGAGGCACATGCAAGTAGCTTTTCACAGAAAGGTTTATATGCAGGTCGCTCCGGGGTATTAAGCATAAAAAAATTATCCTGAACATCATGTATACGTGCCTGAATTTCAGAAGAAAAGCTGTCTGTATTGGTGTTGCAATTTTTGGTTGGATTAAACATAATTCGTTCCCCGTTACAATAAAATAAAAATCTTGAGAAATAAAATTGTACACATAACTAAATTAGTATGATTATACACAAAAAAACTTAAATATACAATATTTTTTATTTGACTAAGGTACAAAATAATATAAAATTATATTAATAATGGGTAGATAATTAAAAAAATAATTTTATTAACTTCAAAATATAGTATACTTAAAATATATCGGTTTTATGACAGCCAAATTCAGAATGGAGTGTGGACATGCAGAGGAAAAAATATGTTATGGCACTTGATCAGGGGACAACCAGCTCAAGGTGTATTCTTTTTGACAGGCAGGGAAATGTGGTCAGTATGGCACAGAAGGAGTTCACCCAGATATATCCTAAGACAGGCTGGGTGGAGCATGATGCGATGGAGATATGGTCATCCCAGTATGGTGTTGCGGCTGAGGCTATGGCGAAGATTGGTGCTGATGCAGGGGATATAGATGCGATTGGAATAACCAATCAGAGAGAGACGACCATCGTGTGGGACAGGAACACCGGGGTGCCGGTGTACAATGCGATATGCTGGCAATGTCACAGAACTGCGGACAGAATTGATGAGCTGAAGGCGCAGGGCTATGATAAGCTGATAAAGAGCAAGACCGGACTTGTGCCGGATGCGTATTTCAGTGCGACCAAGATAGGCTGGATACTTGACAATGTGGAGGGCGCGAGGAAAAAGGCTGAAGCAGGGGAGCTGCTTTTCGGAACTGTCGATACATGGCTTATATGGAAGCTTTCCAAGGGAAGGATATTCGTGACGGATTATACCAATGCTTCACGAACAATGCTGTTTAACATACATACGCTAAGCTGGGATGATGAGCTTCTGGAGCTTTTCGGAGTGCCGCGCAGCATGCTGGCGCAGGTACGGCCTTCAAGCTGTATATATGGCACGACGGATGAGGGACTTTTAGGTGGTGAGATTAAGCTTGCAGGGGCAGCAGGAGATCAGCAGGCGGCGTTGTTCGGGCAGTGCTGTTATGGTGAAGGCGATGTGAAGAACACGTATGGGACAGGCTGTTTTCTTTTGATGAACACGGGAAAGAGAGCCTTTGAGTCTGAGAATGGCCTGATAACAACCATAGCGGCGGATACGGATGAGGAACCAAGCTATGCACTGGAGGGAAGTGTGTTCGTTGCCGGTGCTGCGATACAGTGGTTGAGAGATGAGCTGCGCATGATTGATAGCTCGGCACAATCAGAGGAATATGCAAAAGCAGTGCCGGATACCAATGGGGTGTATGTGGTTCCGGCATTTACAGGACTTGGTGCACCATATTGGAATCAGTATTGCAGGGGAATGGTTGTAGGAATAACCAGAGGGTGCAGCAAGGAACATTTTGTGAGGGCAACACTTGAATCGCTTGCATATCAGACGCATAGTGTTCTTAAGTCAATGGAGCAGGATACAGGACTTGCGATAAGCAGTCTGAGGGTTGACGGCGGGGCAAGTGCCAATGATTTTCTGATGCAGTTCCAGGCCGATATTTTAGGAGCTGATGTGCTAAGACCTGAGTGCATTGAGACTACAGCGCTTGGAGCAGCATATCTTGCCGGTCTTGCGACAGGGTACTGGCAGAGCAGGGAGGAGATTGAGAAGAACTGGCAGCTTTCACATAGGTTCGTACCTTCAATGTCCGATGATGTAAGGCAGGAGCGTCTAAAGGGCTGGGACAAGGCTGTAAGGTGTGCACTCATGTGGCAGGATTGAATATATATTGAGAAAATAGAAGAGATATGGTAGAATATTTTCAGAATTTAATGCGTTGACAGGATGAACCGAAGAGCTATAGATGTATCAATTTTAAAGTCAGTTAATGATACAATGGTTCAGCATGGAAAGCCATAATATTAGGAGGCAGCTATGGATATTGTATGTTTGGATTTGGAGGGAGTTCTCGTACCTGAGATATGGATTGCATTTGCAAAGGAGAGCGGAATTGATGAGCTTAAGAAGACAACAAGGGATGAGCCGGATTATGATAAGCTTATGAGATGGCGCATAGGGGTCTTAAAAGAGCATGGTCTGGGGCTTAAGCAGATACAGGATGTAATTGCTAAGATTGACCCGATTCCGGGTGCAAGGGAATTTCTTGATGAGCTGCGTTCCCTGACACAGGTTATCATTGTGTCTGATACATTTTCACAGTTTGCCAAGCCGCTTATGGAGAAGCTGGGCTGGCCTACGATATTCTGCAATTCGCTTGAGGTTGCACAGGATGGAGAGATAACAGGTTTTAAGATGAGGTGCGAGCAGTCAAAGCTCACTACGGTAAAGGCACTCCAGTCGATTGGGTTTGATACAATAGCAAGCGGTGACAGCTATAATGACCTTGGCATGATTAAGGCAGGCAAGGCGGGGTTCCTTTTTAAGAGTACGGATAAGATTATTGCCGATAATCCTGATATTCCGGCGTATGAGACCTACGAGGAGCTTATGACAGCCATAAAGGCTGTGATTGGCTGAGTGGATTTTATATAACGATATAATTTAAAAGATACATTATTGCGCTTTGGAAGGGTAATTCGGACATGATAAAATGGAGAAGGTTATTAACAACACTGTGTGTGGGGACGGTGTTATTGACAGCATGTAATAAGAATGATGATGTTGCAATAATTATCACTACAACGCAGAACGAGTCAACAATACAGACGACAACGCCGGAGGAGACGACAACGCCGGAGGAGACAACAACGCCGGAGGAGACGACAACGCCGGAGGAGACGACAACGCCGGAGGAGACGACAACACCGGAGGAGACGACAACCCCGGAGGAGACCACAATGCCTGAGACACAGACGGAGACAGAACCGGCTACCCTGTCGGAAGATGAGAGAAGGGCGCTATTAAATCAGGAGGCTGCGCAGGCGGTTCCGGGGATTGTATGCTGGGGGGATTCACTCACATATGGCTATGGGGGTAACGGCGAGAGCTATCCGGGTACGCTGCAAAGACTTATAGATGAGAGGCTTATTTCCGGAATACCTGTTGTGAATAATGGTGTGTGTGTTGAACAGACGTACACTATCATGGCAAGGGCCGGAGTATGGCCGATGATGGTTGATTCATTTGTCATGCCATCCGGCATTGCTCCGGTTGAGATACATGTAAATTTGAAAAATGGTATGTATACCAACCTGACATGCTTTGGCGATGCGGGACTTAACCCGGTCACAATCGCAGGTGTCCGGGGGATTCTTACAAGTTCATACCATGAAGATGATTATGGGTACTGTTATTTTACCAGAATAGAGCCGGGTGAGGAGGTTTATGTGGAATATGGTACGCAAATAGAACCTGCCAGTGTAAACATGTATGAAGACTACATTAATGTGATATTTATGGGTGAGAACGGATATTTTCACTCCGCTGATGATCTTGTATTGCAATATCAGAGCTTTATAGAGGGAAGAGGTCTTACAAGATACATACTGATTGGTCTGACTACGGGTGACAACAATGGCAGGAGCGTGCTTGAACAGAAAATGACTGAGAGCTTCGGGGACCACTATATAAATATGAGAACGGAACTTGTAAGCAGAGGTCCGGATATTGTGGGGTTAGAGCGAAGAGAGGATGATTGGTATAATATTCAGGAGGGTATTGTCATGAGATATTTAATGTCGGATGATATACATCTTAATGAGTATGGATACCGTGCGGTGGGAACGATTGTGTATGAGCGCATGGAGGCGCTGGGGTATTTTGATGGGATTAAGAATGCGATTGCGAAGTATGGAAATTAAATTACTGATATAGTTTAATGGAAAAATGAATTTTTGCAGTTGACTATTTATAATTTGACAGGAGGAGTCAGAGTGTCGAAAATAGATTTTATAAGGACAGTGCCTGAGAGTGTAGGGCTATCAAGCGAAAATATATGTGAGTTTGTCAACAGGCTTAACAGCGCAGAGATACCATTACACAGTCTTTTGGTTATAAAGGATGACAGACTTGTGTTTGAGGGGTATCAGAAGCCTTATGGACCGGAGGGGCTTCATAGGATGTTCTCCGTGACAAAGAGCATGGTGTCACTTGCGATAGGGTGTCTTGCAGATGAGGGAAAGATTTCACTAGATGACCATATTATAGATTATTTCCCTGAAAAGCTTCCCGAAAATGTACATCCGTACATGATGGCGCTGACAATAAGGAACATGCTCACAATGAGGGCTGTACACAGTAAGACCACCTACAAGCTTGAGGGCTGCACGGACTGGGTAGGTTCCTTCTTCACAACGCAGCCATCGCATTATCCGGGAACATTTTACATATATGATACATCATCGACACATGTGCTTGCGGCACTGGTTGAGAAGCTGTCCGGGAAATCCCTGCTCGGTTATCTGAGAGAACGCTTTCTGGACGATATAGGGTTTTCAAAGGAGGCATATTGTCTGAAGGATCCTATGGGTGTATCTATGGGAGGTTCGGGACTTATGGCGGCACCTATGGATATGGCAAGGGTTATGTACCTTGTGATGAAGGGCGGAGAATACGGCAAGGTAAGGTATATTCCGAAGGAGTATCTGGAGCAGGCTCTTGACAGATGGTCGGATAACTATATTTTCGGGCAGACCTTTGAGGAAATGCAGGGCTACGGATATCAGTTCTGGAGGACAACGCATGACGGCTATGCATGCTTCGGTATGGGGGGACAGCTTGGAATATGCCTTCCGGAGAAAAATATGCTTATAGTCACAACCGCGGATACGCAGGGCAGACAGGGCGGAGTGCAGATTATATATGATACCTTGTGGAACACAATACTCCGCGGAACACCTGATGTGAGCAGGCAGGGCAGCAGCAGCGGTAATGAAGTGGCTGTCCGGGGCTGTAATTCTGGCAGTCCTGGCAGGAATAATGACGGCTGGTATGAGCTGCCGCAGGTATTTTTAAAGGGTGTGAAGCAGGATGAGCTTCAGCGCAGCGTTGACGGCAGGACTATCAAGGTGCCGGAAAATGAGAATGGTTTTAAGTCCTTCAAATTATCTTTTGAGGCTGATGGAGGATGCCTTACCTATGAGAACGGCACCGGTGTGCATTGCCTTCAATTTGGCATAGGGCACAACGTTGAGACAGTGTTCCCTGATTATGGACACAGGGCGCTTGTGAGCGCGGCATGGAAAAATGAGAATACATTTCTTGTATATGCACAGATTATTGATGAATATGTGGGAAAGGTATTTATGAGCTTTTCCTTTGCAGGTGCGCATGTGGGAACCATGTTAAAAAAGATAGAAGAGACTTATTATAAGGAATTTAATTTATTGACAAGTGGAGAATTGCAGTAAAATAATGAATGACGCAGGCAACGGAATTACAGAACAGGCAGCAGCACATGAAGAAGAAAAAAAGAAAAAGCAGCTTAGCAGAGTCCGGGAGATTGAGAGAACTATCGTAAAGACATATAGAAAAGATATATGGGGACGTTTTGTAAAGGCTGTTGAGCGGTATGAGCTTATAAATGATGGAGATTGTATTGCAGTGTGTGTGTCCGGAGGAAAGGATTCGGCGCTGCTTGCAAAGCTTATACAGCTGTATCATAGATACGGCGTGAAGAAGTTCGATGTGAAGTTCCTTTCAATGGATCCGGGGTACAGCGAGTTCAACCGGCAGCGGGTGGAGAGCAATGCGAAGCTTCTTGACATACCGCTTCAAATTTTTTCCACCAATGTATTTGAGGCAGTGGATGACACTTCGACCTCACCATGCTTTATATGCGCGCGCATGAGGAGAGGTTATCTCTACAGGCGTGCAAAGGAACTCGGCTGTAACAAGATAGCCTTAGGACACCATTACGATGATGTTATTGAGACTATACTTATGAGCATGCTGTACGGAGCGCAGGTTCAGACTATGCTGCCGAAACTTCCAAGTGACAATGTGGAGGGGATGGAGTTAATACGCCCGCTCTACCTTGTGCGGGAGCAGGATGTTATAGCATGGGCTGACTACAATGGGCTTGAGTTTTTAAGATGTGCCTGCTCCGCGACACAGAATCTGGATAACAAGGCATTCACAACGAAGCGAGCGGAGATTAAGAAGCTTATAGCGACGCTCAAGGAGACGAATCCGCTTGTGGAGAGCAATATATTTGGCAGTGTTGAGAATGTTAATTTAAGAAAAATAATCGGATACCAGAAGGATGGACAGCGCAGAACCTTTCTGGACGACTATCCAGGGCATGATGGAGGCTGAGTATGGAGAAGGGAAAGAAAGAGAAGCTTGTTCAGATAGCACAGATAGGAACAGTTGTGGTTTATGTGTTCCTGATTCTGCACTCAACGGTCGGTGAGTATGTCAAGCTTATGAAGAAGAATATACGAAAGGAAGCCAAGAGGAAGGATAAGCTTAAGAAGCAGAAATATGCTAAAAAGAAGAGAGAGCTAAAAAGGCGTAAGAAAAGGCAGTGACTTTTTCGGAGAAGCTTTAAGCAGTGTTAAAATTAAAAAATGGTGATATTGGGAGCAGTATTTAAAGCAGTATTTGAATAGTGAAATTTGAATAGTGAAATTTGAATAGTGAAATTTGAATGGCAGAATTTTAAAAGGCGATGTTTGGGTTGAGATATTTAGACAGAGGCAGGCATTTAAAGCGCCGGGAAGTTAAAAGCCGTGCAGGAGGGGTAAATCCTGCACGGCTTTTTTGCAGCACCTACGCTGCCGGAAAGGAGGTAACTTATTGGTGGCAGTACTGCAAGCAATGCCTGCAGTATGCAGGTGTATAATAATGAATGAAAAAATTATGTAAATCAGATAAGTGACTCATAAAGCTTGGTGATGTCCTCAACGCTGGTATCTCTTGGGTTACCCGGACGGCAGGCATCATCATAAGCGGACTGTGCAAGGAAAGGAATGTCCTCTCTCTTTACGATGTCCTTGAGGTTAGCAGGGATACCAACATCATGTGAGAGCTGCTTAACAGCATCTATAGCTGCCTTGCGGTACTCCTCAACTGTCATGTTCTCTGTGCCCTCAACACCCATAGCCTTAGCGATATATTTGTACTTGTCACCGGTAGCTTCTGCATTGTACTCCATTACTGTAGGAAGTATGATTGCATTGGCAACACCATGAGGTGTATCATATACAGCACCGAGAGGGTGAGCCATGGAGTGAACGATACCGAGTCCTACATTAGAGAAGCCCATACCTGCGATATACTGTCCGAGTGCCATTCCCTCACGTCCCTCAGGGGTGTTGGCAACTGCACCACGGAGATGCTTGGAGATAAGCTCGATTGCCTTGAGATGGAACATATCTGTCATCTCCCAGGCAGCCTTGGTTGTATAACCTTCAATGGCATGTGTGAGCGCATCCATACCTGTTGCTGCTGTAAGCCCCTTAGGCATTGTTGACATCATCTCAGGGTCGATGAATGCAACTACAGGGATATCATGTGTATCGACACATACCATCTTACGATGCTTCTCAACATCTGTGATAACGTAGTTGATTGTAACCTCGGCTGCAGTACCGGCTGTTGTAGGAACTGCAAGGATAGGTACACACTTATTCTTAGTCGGAGCCACACCCTCAAGGCTTCTTACATCGGCAAATTCAGGGTTGTTGATTATGATACCGATAGCCTTGGCGGTATCCATCGATGAACCGCCGCCGATTGCGATGAGATAGTCGGCTCCAGATTTCCTGAATGCCGCAACACCTGTCTGTACATTCTCGATTGTTGGATTAGGTTTGATATTTGAATAAATCTCGTAGGCAAGACCGGCATCGTCCAATACCTTGGTAACCTTAGCGGTCACACCGAACTTGATAAGATCCGGATCAGAGCAGACAAAAGCCTTCTTGAAAGCACGCCCCTTTACTTCTGTAGCGATTTCTGCAATACAGCCTGCGCCATGATAAGATGTTTCATTAAGTACTATTCTTCCCATACTAAATAACTCCTTTCAGAAAACGTTAATTATTGGGATAAGTGTTCTGTAATTAGTATCACTTAACCTTATATAGTGAATTATAACATACTTTTTTAAATTTGAGTATACATATTTGGTAAAAAAGTATAAAAATTGTGTGAACTTTTAAGGTGCTTGAAAACCATGACATAAAAGCTGGTGCCGTGTATAAAAATTTTATGCGCGGCCTGCCATATTAGAGTTGTGGTAGGCTGCATCATTGGTCACATCCTTGCCGAACCATTCGGGCGGAGTGTATGAGAGTGCCTCCGCCTCCGAGGAAAACTCTACCTCCGCAAGCAGAAGCCCGGCAAACCTGCCCTCAAATATATCAAGCTCTATCGTGAGATTGTCCTTTTCGGGTATCTCATAACGGATTTTGGTGATAATATTGCCATCGGCCTTTTTGATGAGCTTGTCATAGGCGGCTCTGGTGAGAGGAAGATTGTATTCTTCGCGTACCATAAGCCCCTTGGACTTGTAGGTGAGATAGCAGTCATCGTTATCGCGGCGTACGCGCACAACAGGTTCTGTGCACAGATAGCCCTGCTCGATGCGGCGGCATTTAAGCCCGGATAGGTCAATGCTTTCCGGTATTTTATCAATGAGAAATTTACGTTCGATTTCCATAATAAAGGCTCCTTTATGATATGTTAAAATTTTTTTGACTATAAAACTATTTTAATATATAATGTTAAGAGGTGCAAAAGGTATTTTTAGGATATTACATATTAAAAGGATAAGAATATTAGTGAATTGTAATTTTCTGAAGATGTTCATACATCTTTAGACGCAGAATACATACCATCATTTGCAGATTATAATATGACGAGTCGGTTTTTAACATGTTCTGTCCTTATGAGTGGAATATTGATGAAGTACACGAAATGATATCAGAAATTGATATTTATTATCAAGGCTGGTTGAAATACAACAATGATAAGGAGAAGATTATGGCGAAGGTATATGTTTTTTTGACAGAGGGTTTTGAGCTTGTTGAGGCGCTTGCGGTAGTGGATGTTCTTAGAAGGGCGAGCATTGATGTGGTGACAGTGTCCATTATGGATAAAAAGACTGTAATGAGTGCACAGAAGGTAGAGGTTGTTGCAGATACAATGTTTGCCGACAATGATTACAGCAAGGCAGATGTACTGTTTCTTCCGGGCGGACCTGGAACGAAGGGACTTGAGGCACATGAGGGACTTGTCGCTGTGTTAAAGAAGCATTTTGCGGACGGAAAGCAGCTTGCCGCAATATGTGCGGCACCGAGCGTGTTCGGTCATCTGGGATTCTTAGAGGGAAAGCAGGCAACCTGTTTTCCGGGCTTTGAGGGCGAATTAAGAGGTGCACAGTTCGTTCCTGAGAGAGTCGTATGCGATGGCAATATTGTAACCAGCAGAGGAATGGGAACAGCCATAGACCTTGGCTTATGCCTTGTAGGCAGACTTGTGTCCGATAAGATATCGGGGATGCTGGCACATTCGATTCAATATAAATAAATAATATCTGGAAATCGTTCCACGAATTGGCATAATAAATAAACCGCACATGAACATAATAATACCAAGACAAAGGACATTCCAATCCGGCAGCGGAGCGGAAAAGAGTTTGTCGGATTGGAAAAGACCGGAGCCACGGGATTTTCAAAAACTATATCAATGTTCATGGAGGTGAATCAAAATGGCAAGTACTAATACAGGAACAAACAAGGCAGCAGTACCTGAGGCAAAGGGTGCTATGGACAGATTCAAGATGGAGGTTGCTTCTGAGCTTGGAGTACCTTTAAAGGAAGGCTACAATGGAGACTTAACTTCCAGACAGGCCGGTTCTATCGGTGGTGAAATGGTTAAGAAGATGATTATGAAACAGGAGCAGGAGATGGCTGGTAAGCAGTAATCAGCGCTTATGCGGGAGGAGCCGTAATTTACGGCTCCTCTTTTCTTACTTTTTACAAAACAGGTTTTACAGAAAATACCGCGGAATGAACAGCCTGCTTATAAATCTGAATGCCGGGAAGAGGTTCTCTATATTGATGAATATAGGGCAGAATATAAGGCTCCCGAGCACAAGCACGGGAACAAGGCTGATTACGCGCCGGCTCTTTTTGAGGAGGCAGCAGACACAGGAAAATACGGTTACAAGTGCAATGTACCTCAGTGAATATGCAAGCTCGGCTGCCGGCGGGTAGGCATTCCTGCTTAGAAAGAGCGCAGCTTCGGTGCATAACGTGAACAATATCGCAGGCAGCATAGGATAAAGAATACAGCTTATAACACGGAAGGAGTCAGGACGTGTGGCAAAAATTCCGTTTTCTTTATCGGCAAGCCATGTAATGCTCCCGCTGAGTGCTGCGAGCATGATGAGTATAGAAAGAATCCCGCGCAGTGGAAATGTCACGGCTGCGGATTGATTCGATTCATCGTTAAGTGAAATGTTGTTAATGGTGCGTATGTCAAGGTGGAAGGTTTCGCCTCCTGTGCAGTATGCCTCGTAGGCTTCATACATATATTCCTCAAGCTGTGGCACCGTGGCGTCATCGACATAATCGGTATGGATGTAATCATCAAGGACTGTGTAGCCGGACATCCTCACGATGGCGGCAAATACGATTTCATTTATAGCGTTGAGCATAATGGTTGAAGGCGACTTTATGACCTCCACGGAGTTTTTGTACTTTCCGCCGGAGAGTGCCTTGGAAAATTTGTCCGTGAAGATATATGCACATTCGAGCTTTCCTGACATGACATCATTTTCCAGTACATCATGGTCTGCGTATTCGACAAACGAAAACGAGGATTCCCCGGAGGATAGGAGCATTGTCTTTAGCTGTATTGTTGCCGGGTCATCATTGCTTTCAAAATAGATGCCTGCGTATATGTCCGTCTGGGAAGCACTGCCCGGAAGGAGACGGAATGTGAGCGTTACAGCCGGAATAATAAGCAGTAATATGAAAATCACAGGCATTTTGAGAATGTGCTTGCACAACAGATATATCCATGTAAATATTTTTTTCACGCTCATTTTCTACATCCTCCTCAGCTTGATTTTTTTGATAAGTGCACTTGAAAGAATGAAAAAGACAATCATGCCGATGCCGGTGCATACGGACGATACGCTTGGGAGCTGGCCATATAGGGCAGCTACAATGTCCTTTGCGTATACCGCAGGAAAAAATCTGCTGATAATAACAAAAGGCTTCTGAAGATATGCGGTCGGAATAATCAGTCCGGAACCATATATCATTACAATGTCCAGACAGAAAACAAGAAGCATACCATATAATCCGTTTCCGGCAATTGTGTATACGGTGTAGAAAAAAGCCGCAAATATGGTAACACACAGGAAAACAGCGAGTGCGCCGTATGGTAACAGCGAGTAAGAAATTTCCTCAATTTCCTCAGATAATTCTCCGGGTGCATGAGGAAGAATTAATGAACCGATAAACATTATACCAATCAGCAGGACGGAGTACGATATGCTGATGGCAAAAATACGGCACCCACAGGTAAAGATGCTGCCGATTCCGCAGCGCGTTAACATACTTTCTGTCTGCCTGCTTTCTCCGGTAATAAAACTTCCGAGAAGAAATCCGGACAATGTAATTATTATGACAAGACCGCTGCAAATGTAATATTGTATACCGGACAGGGAGCCGGTGGCACTGACAGTCTTTATACTGTACATAGAGCTTCTGTTGACGACAAAACGAATGTAATAATCATTCAGCTCATCTGTAGCGGCGGCAATTTTGTCCGACAGACCAAAATGGTTGTAGGTGTCTGAGAGAGCATATATTCCCGACTGTACATAGGCGAGTGTATCAGAACCCGCATTCAGAACACTGCGAAATAGGGATGTCTCAATACCGGGATTGTCGGGAAGAATTATCCGGGCGGGAGTATTTTGTCCGTTTAGTACATCCTCAACAAAGCCCTCGGGAATATACACAATGCCGTATACTGCACCTTTTTTTAACATGGTTTCTGCGGTGGCATGGTCTGTCTGTATGAATTCGCAGTAGTCCTTAAGGCTTTCCATCTGTGTAAGCATGTTAAAGCCAAGATTTACAAGAGTGTCATCAGATGGCAGCACAACAGCAATCTTAAAGAACAGCTTTGTCTGCGTATCGGATGAATTGAGGCAGGCGAAGGCTGTCAGAAATGTCAGAAAGCCAAACAGCAGTGTGCCTGCGAACAGTCCGGGTATATATCGGAATGCGGATTTCAGTTGAAGAAGCATGTAGCATAGGTGTTTACGCATGGAGTGACTCCTTTGTGATGAGCTGCATAAGTTCGGTGCCTGTGACAGGAGGAAGCTCTCTTATGGAAGCGTTTTCGATAAAAAGCATACGGCTGCACAGTGCAAGCTCACATTCTTCGTGGCTTGTTATTATTACTGTTCCGCCATTTTTGCCGTAATTCGTCAGGTAGTCGCATATATCGGTTTTGCATACAATGTCGAGGGAGGCACCGGGTTCATCGAGAATCAGGATTGATGGTGCACTTGCGAGGGAACAGGCTATGGAAAGCCTCTTTTTCATGCCGCCTGACAGCTTATTTACGGTGTAATGGGTATATTTGTCAAGACCGAAGCGCTCCATGACCGGTGGAAGGCTTTCCATGCAGCCACAGTAGTGGAATCTGAGATTGTCGATTACGGAGAGATTTTCAAAGAGTGGATTTTCCTGCGGGATATATCCGATGTACTTTTTGAATTGTGCCGGATTTTTCGAGGAAATCTGTCCGCCGTATTCGATGAGACCGGTGTCCGGCTTATCAGCGCCGGCAAGCATACGCAGCAGAGTGGATTTGCCACAGCCGTTTGCACCGACAATTCCGATAATTTCTCCTGAATGAACTTGAAATGATACATTATTTAAGATGATTTTCTTTCGATAGGATTTTTTTAACCCGCTTACCTTCAAAATCGAATCTGCCATGGAATATTTCCCCTTCTGATTTTATTTTTGGGACAGGTGTCAGACCCCGGTGTCCCAACCTGCTGGGACACCGGGGTCTGACACCTGTCCCATAGCATGATACCATTTTTTTGCGTTAAAATCCACATAAGAATTTTACAAAGATGGCAAAAAGGCTAAAAAACAAGCTGTTTTCATAAAATTATGCTGGATTTTGCGGATGACGTATGATATAATGAATAATTGATTGACATACGTGTTAATAGTTTAAGGAGGATTTTTTAAATGAGCTTTACAGTAGACAAGTTAGAAAAGAACATGGTTAAGCTGACCATAGAGGTTGATGCAGAAGAATTTGCTAAGGGAATGGAAGCTGCTTATGAGAAGAATAAGAATAAGATAAGTGTTCCTGGTTTCCGTAAGGGTAAGGTACCTAAGCAGATGATCGAGAAGATGTATGGTGCCGGCATTTTTTATGAGGATGCAGCTAATGCGATCATTCCTAAGGAGTATCAGAGAGCAGCAGTTGAGAGCGGTCTTGATATCGTATCACAGCCTGAGATTGATGTAACACAGATTGAGGAAGGCAAGAACTTCATCTTCACTGCAACAGTTGCTGTACGTCCTGAGGTTACTCTCGGAACATACAAGGGCGTTGAGATTGCCAAGGTAAGCACAGAGGTTACAGACGAGGATCTTGAGGCAGAGATTAAGAAGGTTCAGGAGCAGAACGCAAGAATCATCAATGTTGAGGACAGACCTGTTCAGGACAAGGATGATACAGTTATCGATTTCGAGGGCTTCATGAACGGAGTTCCTTTCGCAGGCGGTAAGGGTGAGAACTATTCTCTTACAATCGGCTCACATTCTTTCATCGATACATTCGAGGAGCAGTTAATCGGCAAGAAGATCGGTGAGGAGACAGAGGTTAACGTAACATTCCCTGAAGAGTATCATGCAGCAGAGCTTGCAGGCAAGCCGGCTACATTCAAGGTAACAGTTAAGGAGATTAAGTCTAAGGAGCTTCCGGAGCTTAATGATGAGCTTGTACAGGATATCTCCGAGTTCAAGACTGTTGATGAATACAAGGCAGATTTAAAGGCAACACTTGAGAAGAAGAAGGCTAAGGACGCTGAGGTTAAGAAGGAGAACGAGGCTATCGAGGCTGTTGTAGCTAACGCTGCAATGGAGATTCCTGAGGCTATGATCAAGCAGCAGGCTCTTCAGATGGCAGATGGCTATGACAGAAACTTAAAGCAGCAGGGTATCAGCCTTGAGCAGTATGTTAAGATGATGGGCATGGAGATTGACAAGTTCATCGAGAGCATCTATCCGGAAGCTGAGAAGAGAATCAAGAATGGTCTTGTTCTTGACGCTATTGCTAAGGCTGAGGATTTCACTGTTACAGATGAGGAAGTTGAAGAGGAAATCAAGAACATGGCTTCCATGTACAACATGAAAGAGGATGAGCTTAAGGATATGATGACAGACAACGAGAGAAACCAGATTAAGGATGACCTCGCTGTTCAGAAGGCAGTTAAGCTTATCGCTGCTGAAGCAGTAGAGAAATAAGTTATCAGTAATAATCGGGGAGGAACACTATGAGTTTAGTACCAGTAGTAATCGAGCAGACAAGCAGAGGAGAAAGATCCTTTGATATCTATTCAAGACTTTTAAAAGAGAGAATTATTTTTCTTGGTGAGGAAGTTAATGATGTATCAGCGAATTTGGTTGTGGCACAGCTCCTTTTCCTTGAGTCTGAGGATCCGTCAAAGGATATAAGCTTATATATCAACAGCCCGGGTGGTTCAATATCAGCAGGTATGGCGATATATGATACTATGCAGTATATCAAGTGTGATGTTTCTACAATCTGTGTAGGAATGGCAGCAAGTATGGGAGCATTCTTACTTGCCGGCGGAACCAAGGGTAAGAGAAAGGCTCTCCCTAATGCGGAGATTCTTATACATCAGCCACTTGGCGGTGCACAGGGACAGGCTACCGAGATTGAGATAGCTGCAAGACATATTATCAGAACCAAGGAGAGAATGAATCGTCTCCTTGCACAGAATACAGGCAAGTCCTATGAGGATCTTGTAAAGGATACCGACAGAGATAATTGGATGACAGCACAGGAAGCGGTTGAGTACGGTCTTATAGATTCTGTTGTTGAGAAGATTAACTAGTGTATTCTTGCCATAGAAGTGTGACGGATAGAATAATCAGATAATGATTTCAGGTGTGGAAGGGGGGAATCTCCTTCCACATATCATTTAATGCGTTAATATAAGCTGAGTGTGTAATATTTTTAATATAGGAGGTAAGAGGTGGCAGGTCGCAAGGATGATGGAAGGCTTAGATGTTCCTTCTGCGGAAAACCACAGGATGCAGTCAGAAAGTTGATTGCAGGGCCTGGGAATGGCGTATATATATGTGACGAATGTATCGGTGTATGTTCGGAGATTGTTAATGAAGAGATGGATTCTCAGGATATTGCTGAGAATAATTTTGATGGAATCAACCTTTTGAAGCCAAGGCAGATAAAGGAATTCCTTGATGAATATGTTATAGGACAGGATGAGGCTAAGAAAGTACTTTCTGTTGCAGTGTATAACCATTATAAGAGAATTATGGCTAAGGGCGATAGCATGGATGCTGAGGATGAGGGCGTTGAGCTTCAGAAGAGCAATATCCTTATGCTTGGACCTACAGGTTCAGGTAAGACATTCCTTGCGCAGACTCTTGCCAGACTGTTGAATGTGCCATTTGCGATAGCAGATGCAACTACTCTAACCGAAGCGGGATATGTCGGCGAAGATGTTGAGAACATTCTTTTAAAGCTTATACAGGCAGCGGACTATGATATAGACAGGGCTGAGCATGGAATAATATATATAGATGAGATAGATAAGATTACCAAGAAGTCCGAGAATGTCTCGATTACCAGGGATGTATCCGGAGAGGGCGTTCAGCAGGCTCTTTTAAAGATTCTTGAGGGAACGGTTGCGTCTGTACCGCCTCAGGGTGGACGTAAGCACCCACAGCAGGAGCTTATTCCGATTGACACAACTAACATATTGTTTATTTGCGGCGGTGCATTTGATGGACTTGAGAAGATTATCGATGCAAGAATGGGACAGTCGTCTATCGGATTTGGCGCAGAGCTTATTGAGAAGAATGAGAAGAATGTTGGTGAGCTTTTAAAGCAGGTGCTTCCGCAGGATTTAGTGAAGTTTGGTCTTATACCGGAGTTCGTCGGACGTGTGCCTATCACGGTTTCTCTTGAGCTGCTTGATGAGAATGCACTTGTAAGAATCCTTACTGAGCCTAAGAATGCGCTTATAAAGCAGTATCGCAAGCTCTTCCATTATGACGAGGTTGAGCTTAAGGTGACGGATGAGGCGGTTGCGGCAATCGCTAAAAAGAGCTTCGAGAGAAAGACAGGAGCAAGAGGACTTCGCGCAATTATGGAGAATATCATGATGGATGTTATGTATGAAATTCCGTCCGATGACTCTATAGCATGCTGCACAATAACTAAGGATACGGTTGAAAAAGGAACACCTCCTGAGCTTGAATACAGAACAGATGTAATAGCTGCAGGAGCCGCAAGCCGTGATACCAAAAAGAATAAAAACGGGGAAACTGCATGAATGAAGTGATAAAGGGTTTACCTGTTATTGCACTCAAAGGAATGACCATATTACCATATATGGTCATTCATTTTGATATAAACAGGAAAAACCTTATTGAGACAGTAGAATATGCCATGCTTCATGGCCAGAAGATTTTTATTACGGGATATGCCGGTGATGAACAGCAGGAGGATGGCAGGGAAGAACAGCTCAGGGAAACAGGTACAGTCTGTGAAATTAAACAGATAATGAAGCTTCCGGGGAGTGTGCTCCGCGTTATGGTGCGGGGAATGGAAAGGGGAAAAAGTCTATCGTATAATTTTGATGGGAAAATAATGTTTGCAAATGTTGAGACATCGGATGCAGAGGGCACGGATGAGCTTTTGACGGCTGCCTATGTGAGGGAGCTTAAGGAGCTTGCAAGAGCTTATGCTGCCATTAATCCCAGACTTAACAAAGAAATTATGGGTAGAATCATGGCTGCAGATGATATATCGGAGCTTATATACCGTATCATTGCGGAATTCCCTTTTGAAAACGGTATAAAGCTTGCACTGTACGATTGCGATGACATCATAGAACGGTGTAACCGGATACGGGAGGCAGTCAATAGGGAGATTGATATAGCTAAAATACGCAAGCAATTCATGGAAGAAGTGCATGCCGGGATTGATAAGCACCAGAAAGAGTATGTGCTTCGTGAACAGATGAGGGTTATTCGTGAAGAGCTGGGTGAAGAGGGTGAAGGGGAGATAGAAGAATTCCTTGAACGCACTAAGAGGCTGAATGCTTCTGATGAGATTAAACAGAAGATAAATAAAGAGATAGGACGCTACAGAAGCATGGCTGCAAGCTCCGCAGAGGCGAATGTTATAAGGAGCTATATTGAAACACTGCTTGATATACCGTGGGATAATATGTCTGAGGATAACAATGATATAAAGAATGCCAAGAGGGTGCTTGACAAGGAGCACTATGGGCTGGATAAGGTTAAGGAGAGAGTGCTTGAATTTCTCGCGGTCAGACAGCTGAACGGCGGAAAGGATTCACCTGTTGTGTGCCTTGTAGGACCGCCGGGAACAGGAAAAACCTCGATTGCAGCCTCTATAGCCGGAGCACTTGGGAAAAAGTATGTCCGTATATGTCTCGGAGGTGTGCGCGATGAGGCGGAGATAAGGGGGCATAGAAGAACTTATGTCGGAGCAATGCCCGGACGAATTATAGAGGGAATCAGGTCGGCGGGAGTTAAGAATCCGTTGCTGCTTCTTGATGAGATTGACAAGACGGGAAAGGACAGCAGAGGGGATACGGCTTCGGCGCTTCTTGAGGTGCTTGACAGCGCTCAGAATTCACATTTTGTCGATCATTATATGGAGGTTCCGGTCGATCTGTCACAGGTGTTGTTTATCGCCACGGCAAATGATGCATCAATGATACCGAAGCCGCTCTATGACAGAATGGAAATTATAGAGCTCAGCAGCTACACAGAGAATGAGAAGCTTCACATAGCCTCGGAACATCTTGTAGAAAAGCAGCTTGAGAAAAACGGATTGAGTAAGAAAGAACTGAATATCAACAAAACCGCTCTTGCAGCGATAATACATGGTTATACACGCGAGGCAGGCGTCAGAAATTTAGAGCGAAGAATTGCACAGATATGCCGTGTTACGGCTAAAAAGAAGCTCTCAGGTGAATATGAGGCAGGAAAACAGGTAAAGGTGACTGCGAAAAATCTTGTGGAATTTCTCGGGAAACCAAGATTTAAGGATGACCATGCCGAGGAAAAAGCACAGGTTGGAACTGTGACAGGTCTTGCGTGGACAAGTGTAGGCGGGGATACGCTCACAATAGAGGTTGTAACCATGCCGGGCAAGGGGGAGATGATTCTGACAGGAAACCTTGGAGATGTGATGAAGGAGTCTGCCAGAATAGCGCTCAGCTATGTGCGTTCTGTGGCTTCACAGTATGGTGTCAAGGAGGATTTCTTTGGAAAAAATGATATACATATACACATCCCTGAGGGAGCGGTGCCAAAGGATGGACCATCAGCCGGTATAACAATGTCTGTTGCAATTCTATCGGCAGTCAGCAACATTCCGGTCAGAGCCAGACTGGCAATGACAGGAGAAGTAACGCTTCGCGGAAGAGTGCTGCCTATCGGAGGGCTCAAGGAGAAGCTGCTTGCTGCAAAACAATATGGTATCAAAAAGGTACTCATACCCGAACAGAATCAGCCTGATGTGGAAGAGCTTGACGCGGAGATAACTGAGGGCATGGAGCTGGTATATGTAAGTGATATGTCACAGGTGGAGCGCGAGTCACTTGTAAAGGATTAGTAAGAGAAAATAATATACTTGAAAGGAGCACACGTACATGGTCGTTAAGTCATTAAGTCTGGAAACAGTCTGTGGCATCACAAGCAGGCTCCCGGAGAATAGCTGCCCTGAGGTGGCTTTTGCCGGGAAGTCGAATGTGGGGAAATCATCGCTTATCAATGCGCTCGTCAATAGAAAGAGCTTTGCAAGAACTTCGTCAGAGCCGGGCAAGACACAGACAATCAATTTCTACAATGTAAATAATGAGGTTTATCTTGTGGATCTTCCGGGGTATGGATATGCCCGTACTTCGATGGAAACCCGCGAAAAGTGGGGGAAGATGATAGAAAAGTATCTTCATACCTCCAAAATGCTCAAGCATGTATTTCTTCTTGTCGATATACGACATGAGCCGTCGGCTAATGATGTCAATATGTATGACTGGATAAAATATCAGGGATTTACGCCTGTTGTGATTGCAACAAAGGCTGATAAGCTAAACAGAAGCCAGATACCTAAGCAGGTTAAGCTGGTTCGTGAGACGCTTGGAATGGGAAAAGAAGAAATTCTGATTCCTTTCTCTGCCGAGACCAAGCAGGGCAGAGATGAAATCTGGAACATTATAGAAGGTGAGTCATAATGTACTCATATATTTCGGGACTGGCATCCTTCCATCTGCCGCACATCGCGTCAGCCTGCTGCTCATCGGGTACGGTGATGGTTAAATCAATGATTGGGTGACCGTTTTCTTTAACCTGGCAGTGGACAGCGTAATCTCCGTTAGGTGCTTTATAGTACTCGGAGATGTTGTTTACTGCCTCTTTTAATTCATATTTATTATCACTTAAGAAAAGATTGATGTCTGATACAATTGATGAGGATATCTTATACTTAAAAAAATTGATTGTCTCACGTCCGGAATCAGTGATTGTATAATGGGTGCTGCTGTGGTAGCTTTCCTCAGTTATAAAACCATCTGAGATAAGTGTGTTGAGAACCTCCTGCAGGGTGAAATAAGTTGTATAACCCTTCTCAAGCACAAACTCGGAAATCTGCGCATTGGTCATAGGCGAATTTACGCGGTCTAACATATATAAAATTATCAATTTGTATAGAGTTGATGCGTCAGTTGCCATATTTTTTACCCTGCCATGTGTTCCGCATGACGAATTCCTTCATTATAGTATTAAGTACCTTCTTTTTATCGCCGCTCCATGAAGGAGCAAGTAAAATCCGCTTAGGACCGTCACCGGTGATGCGGTGAATAACCATCTCAGGCGGTAATTGCTCAATAATAGATACCACAAGAGAGGCGTATTCGTCAAGACTCATAATTGAAAAATTGTTGCAATTTTCAGATTTTTCGTTCAGATACAGCTTTGCAAGATCGGTTCCTTCAAGAACGTGGAGCAGCTGGAGCTTGATGCCATCTATTCCAAGCTCACCAAGATAACGGCAGGTCGCGAGCATGTCCTCTTTTGTCTCGCCGGGAAGTCCAAGTATGACGTGGACTATCACAGGAAGACCGGCAGCTTTAAGTCTGCTCACTGCAGCTTCAAACACAGAAAGAGGATAGCCTCGTCTTATGAGCTGTGCCGTGCGCTCGTGGATGGTCTGTAAGCCCAATTCGACAAATATAGGCTTCTCTGTGTTCAGAGAGGAGAGAAGGTCTACTTTTTCCTGTTCAAGACAGTCCGGTCTGGTTCCTATGGACAAGCCTAGTATATCATTCTGCATTATAACCTGCAAAAAAAGCTGTTCTAAATATGAAACATCTGCATAGGTATTGGTGTATGCTTGGAAGTAAGCAATATATCCTGCAAAATCCTTTACATTTATCTTGGCTGCTACCTTCTCCCTTGCCTGTGCAAGCTGACGAGGAATATCCGGAATATTACGTCCTGATTCATTCGCAAAAATCATTGCTGTTGAGGCAAAATCACCCGAACCTCCGGCACTGCAGAAAATACATCCACGATTGTCTATGGTGCCGTCGCGGTTCGGGCAGGTCATGCCACCATTTAAAGACAGCTTGTAAACCTTGCCGCCAAAACGATCTCTATAATATTGGTTGAGAGAGTAAAATGGCTTATGAGGATTGCACATATCAGTGGATGTGATCCTTTACAGCCCTGCTTACAACCTCTGCAACGCGAGGGTCAAAGGCTTCAGGAAGAATGTTGTTTTCGTTGATATCCTCATCTGCCACAAGACCGGCGATTGCGTTGGCTGCGGCAAGCTTCATTTCTTCTGTAATCTGGGAGGCACGTCCTTCTAAAGCACCCTTGAATATTCCCGGGAAGGCTACAACATTGTTGACCTGATTAGGGAAATCACTTCTTCCTGTACCGACAACACGCGCACCGGCAGCCTTTGCGGCATCAGGCATAATCTCAGGGACAGGATTAGCCATTGCAAACAGGATGGAATCCTTATTCATGGAAGAAACCATCTCAGGAGTTACGATATTAGGTGCGGATACACCTACAAAAATATCAGCTCCCTTGAGTGCATCGGCGAGAAGTCCATGGCGATGGGAAAGGTTGGTAACCTTGACCATCTCCTTCTGCATCCAGTTGAGTCCTTCGGAATCCTCAGAAAGAATACCTGACTTATCACACATGATAACATTCCTGAAGCCGTATGTAAGCAGAAGCTTGGTGATGGCCACACCTGCGGAGCCGGCACCGTTTACAACCACCTGACAGGCTTCCTTAGCTTTTCCTGTCACCTTCAGAGCGTTGATTATTCCTGCAAGCACGACAATAGCTGTACCATGCTGGTCATCGTGGAAAACAGGTATGTCGAGAAGCTTCTTGAGGCGCTCCTCTATCTCAAAGCATCTTGGAGCGGATATATCTTCAAGGTTGATTCCGCCGAAGGCAGGAGCTATATTGACAACAGTCTTAATTATCTCCTCTGTATCCTGTGTGTCAAGGCAGATAGGAACAGCATTGACACCGCCGAATTCTTTAAAAAGGACAGCCTTACCCTCCATTACGGGCATTGCTGCATAAGCACCTATGTTGCCAAGACCGAGAACCGCACTTCCGTCGGATACAACAGCCACTGTGTTAGACTTGATAGTATACTTGTAAGCAGCTTCCTTGTCCTTGGCAATAACCTTACATGGTTCTGCAACGCCAGGGGTATATGCAAGTGCTAAATCCTCGCGGGTAGCTATTTTACATTTTGGGGTAGTTTCAAGCTTACCCTTCCATTCCTCATGAAGCTGTAATGCTTTTTCACTGTTTGTCATTGTAAGAAACCTCCGTTATCATTAGAGTCAGATGTGCGCTGACATTGAACAATTATATCTATATTAACATATATTAAAATATTTTTAAACAATAAAAAGAGAAAAAACGTGGAAAATTCTACAAAAAAAACTTTACAATGGCATATTCGTAGTATAAGATATACTTATCTTACTACAAGTTTTAGATATGGTATTGTTTCTATTACATCGATGCATCCCCCAACGAGTACATTATTATATTGTATATGCAATAAAAGGAGAATGGAATATGAGAGATAAATTAGAATCCCTGCCGCTTTCAGTATTGAAGGACATTGCAAAGGATAAGCAGGTTAAGCATTACAGCACCATGAAGAAGGCAGAGCTGATTGATATTCTGGTTAAATTATCGGAGCTTGAAGCAGCTGACGAGGAGACTGCCGAGGCAGAGACAGATACGCCGAAGGTATCGGAGGAGAAGGTATCCTATAGCAGAAGAGAAATTCCCGAGAAACGGGGAAACAATGAAGAACGTCCCGTAAGACATGCACAGCCTAAGAATGATGACCCGTACAGACAGGATTATGACCCGGAGATGGTTGACAAGAGCGGAGATGCAAATGGTATTCTTGAGGTTATGCAGGATGGATATGGTTTCATAAGATGTGAGAATTTTCTTCCGGGTGAGAACGATGTATATGTGGCTCCGGTTCAGATTAAGAGATTCGGGCTTAAGACCGGCGATATCATACATGGATGTAAGAGGGTGAAGAATCAGGGGGAGAAGTTCAGTGCTCTTTTATATATCAAGACAGTGAATGGATTCTCCGTAGCTGAGGTTGCAAGGCGAAGACCATTTGAGAAGCTTACACCTATATTCCCTAATGAGAGAATACACCTTGAACTGCCGGACAGCAGCGTGGCAATGAGAATCGTTGATCTTATAAGCCCTATCGGAAAGGGACAGAGAGGAATGATTGTCGCACAGCCTAAGGCAGGTAAGACTACACTGCTTAAGCAGATTGCGAACTCTATACTTAAGAACCATAAGGATATGCATCTTATGATTCTTCTTATTGATGAAAGACCTGAGGAAGTCACGGATATCAGGGAGTCGATTGAAGGCGATAATGTGGAGGTTATATACTCAACATTCGATGAGCTGCCGGAGAGACACAAGAGAGTATCTGAGATGACTATTGAGAGAGCCAAGAGACTTGTTGAACAGAAGCAGAATGTGGTTATACTTCTTGACAGTATCACCAGACTTGCGAGAGCCTATAATATAGTATGTACACCTAGCGGAAGAACACTTTCCGGAGGTCTTGACCCGGCGGCACTTCACATGCCTAAGAGATTTTTCGGAGCAGCAAGAAATATAAGAGAGGGCGGAAGCCTTACAATACTTGCCACAGCGCTTATTGATACAGGAAGCAAGATGGATGACGTCGTGTATGAGGAGTTCAAGGGAACAGGTAATATGGAGCTTGTGCTTGACAGAAAGCTCTCCGAGAAGAGAATTTTCCCTGCAATAGATATAGTCAAATCGGGAACCAGACGGGAAGATCTTCTTCTTACAGAGGAAGAGCTTGACGCAATGAATTATGTGCGCAAGGCACTCAATGGTTCGCGTGCCGAGGATGCTACTGAATCAATCATCGACCTCTTCACAAGAACAAAGAATAATCAGGAGTTCGTTTCACAGGTTAAAAAGGTTAGATTATTCTAAAAAAACCGCTTGCATTCTTATTATAAATATGCTATGATGAACAAGCTGTTTTATTGGAAAGAAATCGGTTATCCGAATTTCGATACAAGAATATAACGAAGAGGTGAAAAAAATGAGAGAAGGAATCCATCCAAATTACTACCAGGCCAAGGTTGTATGCAACTGCGGTAATGAATTTGTAACTGGGTCAACGAAGGAGTCAATCCACGTTGAAATCTGTTCCAAGTGCCATTCATTCTATACAGGCCAGCAGAAGGCAGCTGCAGCTCGTGGACGTATTGATAAGTTCAATAAGAAGTACGGTGTGCAGAACAACTAGTAATTCAGGAAGACAGGGTTGTGGATTGGTAGAGCTTTACCGGTTCACGACCTTTTTTACTATAACAAGGAAATTATTTTGATATATTAGTGACATGTATGGGAGAACAGGTGGCTTGCGGAGTGCTCATGGTAATACCATATATGGGGACGTAAAATCTATTGTGGATTTTACGTTTGATGTGGAGGCTGATAATTGTGAAATCATCAGGTATAGGCGGTCAGGCTGTTATCGAAGGCGTCATGATGAAGAATAAGGACAGGTACGCCGTTGCAGTGAGAAAGCCTGATAATGAGATAGAGGTTGTTGTAAAGGAATGCGGCAGTCCGGCTGAAAAGCACAGGTTTTTGGGATGGCCGGTTATAAGAGGTGTGGTTAATTTTATTGATTCGCTGGTTGTCGGAATGTCTACACTGAGTTATTCGGCAAGCTTTTATGAGGATGATGAACCGGATGACGATGCGGAGACAAAAGAGAAGAAAAAGCAAAAGACCAGGGAACAGGAGGCAAAAGAAGAGAAGGCAATGATGACCTTTACGGTTATTTTGTCGATAGTTATGGCGGTGGCTGTATTTATGATTGCGCCATATTATGTTTCCCGTTTATTTGCTCTATTCGTCAAAAATGATACTGCGGTTATCATTATAGAAGGAATTGTAAGACTTGTATTTTTTATTGTATACGTGAAATTGATTTCGCTTATGAACGATATAAAACGTGTATACATGTATCACGGCGCTGAGCATAAATGCATTAACTGTATAGAACACGGAATGGAGCTTACGGTTGAGAACGTGCTTAAAAGCTCTAAGGAGCACAAAAGGTGCGGAACCAGCTTCCTGCTTATTGTAATGTGCATAAGCATTGTGTTCTTTATGTTTATAAGAGTTGAATCGCCTGTGCTGAGACTGGTGCTGCGTATTCTGCTTGTGCCTGTAATAGCAGGTGTTTCTTATGAGGTATTAAGACTTGCAGGTAATTCCGATTCTAAATTCATGGATATTGTGAGCAGACCGGGATTATGGCTGCAGCATTTAACCACTAGAGAGCCGGATGCCTCGATGGTCGAGGTGGCGATAGCCTCAGTTGAGGCGGTGTTTGACTGGCGGACGTATGTGGAGAAGCTTAAGAAGGAAGAGGCATAGCGGTGGGATATACCAACAGAGAGCTTTTAAAAGAAGGCAGTATGCAGCTTAGGGCTGCGGGAATTACAGAGGCGGATACGGATGCATGGCTGTTATTTTCGGCGTGCATGGGGCTTAACCGTACTGAGTATCTTATGCGTTCAGATGCAGTTGTGCCTGATGACAAGGCGGAAGAATATCTTGGAAAGTTAAAACGCAGAGCCGGAAGGGAGCCTGTACAATATATAGAAGAGACGGCTCCGTTTATGGGATTTGATTTCTATGTGAATGAGAATGTGCTTATACCGCGCATGGATACTGAGATACTTGTGTCAGAAGCCATCAAGCGGGCACGGATAATGTTTTCGCAAAGACAGCACGATGTGAGCTTCAGGATACTTGATATGTGCACAGGCTCCGGCTGTATAGCGCAGAGTACGTATCTTCTTTTAAAGAATGAAGGCTGTACGGTCGAGGTTGATGCCGTCGATATTTCCGAAAAGGCGCTTGAGGTTGCCGGAATAAATGCGTCAAGACTTGGCGCGCAGGTTAAGCTTATCAGAGGTAACCTGTTTGAGAACGTGGATAATAAATACAGCATGATTTTGTCAAATCCACCATATATACGGACGGATGTCATCGCAGACCTTGAGCCGGAGGTGCGTGAGCATGAACCGATGCTTGCACTTGACGGCACAGCGGATGGACTGTACTTTTACAGGGAGATTACCGATAAGGCATGGGAGTATCTTGAGAATAATGGCATACTGATGTATGAGATAGGATATGATCAGGCGTTAGAGGTGAGTGACATGTTAAGGCAGAAGGGATATACGGACATTGCCGTTATCAAGGATTTTGCCGGACTGGACAGGGTTGTGGCTGCGAAAAGACCTTGACCGCATTCTGATGTGTTATTGCAGCATTGATAAATGCCGGAGCTTGTAGTATACAGCATAACTAATTGATTGGCAGGGTAAATCGGCAGTGTGAGATTACAGGGCAGACTTACAGAGTGAATTTACTTAGCAAAGGAAAGGAAAAAATATGTTTCAGAAGTTAGATGATTTATTGATGAGATATGAGGATTTGACAGCAGAGCTTAACAATCCTTCAGTAGTAGAGAACCAGACACGTTTCAGGAAGCTCATGAAGGAGCAGAGCGACCTCACACCGCTCGTGGACGCGTATAAGGAATATAAGGCATGCCAGCAGACTGTTGCAGACAGCCTTGAAATGCTTGACACAGAGAGCGATGAGGAGCTTCGCGAGATGGCGAAGGAGGAGCTCAATGAGGCGAAGGCGAGAATAGAGGAGCTTGAGCACACTATGAAGATTCTTCTTCTTCCTAAGGATCCTAACGATGACAAGAACGTCATAGTGGAGATACGTGCCGGTGCGGGCGGTGACGAGGCGGCTCTTTTTGCTGCGGAGCTTTTCCGCATGTACACACACTATGTTGAGACTAAGAGATGGAAGGTCGAGGTGATCAATGCCGATGAGACCGGAATCGGAGGAATGAAGGAAGTAGAGTTCATGGTAAAGGGACAGGGCGCATACTCCATTCTCAAGTACGAGAGCGGTGTTCACCGTGTACAGAGAGTGCCTGAGACAGAGTCCGGCGGACGTATCCATACATCCACAGCTTCCGTTGCGGTAATGCCTGAGGCTGAGGAGGTCGATGTCCATATTGATGAGAAGGATATCCGAATTGATGTAATGCGTGCCTCAGGAAATGGTGGTCAGTGTGTCAATACAACCGATTCAGCGGTTCGTCTTACACATTACCCTACGGGTATCGTTGTATACAGCCAGACAGAGAAGTCGCAGATACAGAACAAGGATAAGGCTTTTGCGATACTCAGAGCCAAGCTCTATGAGATGGAGTGCCAGAAGGCGCATGACGCTGAGGCAGATGCACGTAGAAGCCAGATTGGTACGGGAGACCGCTCTGAGAAAATCAGAACCTACAATTTCCCACAGGGACGCGTGACCGACCACAGAATTAATCTTACCCTGTACAAGCTTGATAAGATTATGGACGGAGATATCCAGGAGATAATAGATGCATGTATAGCTGCCGACCAGGCGGCAAAGCTTGCAAAGATGAATGAGGAAGTCTGAAAAGCCTTGAAGGATTGCAGTAAATTATTGCAATCCTTTATTTTTTTTGATATTATTCTGTTGGAATATGCGTACAGGGAGCTTTGCGGCTCCCACTTTTTGAGTTAACAGGAGTGTTGCAATGAAAAATAAAGTATGGCGCATTGCAGAGAATATTATCAGGGCGGGGATAACATTATTTGCCGGGTTTTTGATATGTCTGCTGCTGCAGTACTATCTTGACAATGGTTTTCTTATTCCGTCGGTACTTGTGCTATGTGTGTTTCTTATATCAGTTTATACGGATGGATATGTGTATGGTATTGTGGGTGCTATATCGAGCGTGTTTATTGTCAATTTTGCATTTACATTTCCATATTTCAGGATAAGTCTTTCAATGCCGGAGAATGTTGTGTCGGTGTTTATCATGCTTGCAATCACGCTGGTGACATGTTACCTTACAAGCAAGATAAGGTATCAGGAGCAGATAAAGTCAGAGAGTGAGAAGGAGAAGATGCGGGCCAATCTGTTAAGAGCGGTATCACATGACCTTCGCATCCCGCTTACCACGATATATGGGGCAGGCTCGGCACTTCTTGAAAACGGAGCAGAATTTTCAGATGAACAAAGGAGTAAGCTTTTAAGTGGCATTAAGGAAGATTCACAGTGGCTGTGCCGCATGGTGGAGAATCTGCTCTCGGTTACAAGATTAGACGGTGATAATGTCAAGATAGTAAAGACGCCGACGCCGCTTGATGAGCTTATCGATTCGGTTCTTGTCAAGTTTCATAAGCACTATCAGGATGTGGAGGTTGAGCTTCTGATACCGGATGAGCTTATTATGGTTCCGATGGATCCGATTCTCATGGAACAGGTGATTATGAACATTTTAGAGAATGCCGTTATACATGCGGATGGGATGACGAAGCTCCAGCTTGAGGTATATGTTAAAAATGGTAAGGTGGTATTCGAGATTAAGGATAATGGATGTGGTATTCCTGAAGAGATTATTGCCAATATTTTTACAGGCGGATATGTAAGGCAGGCAGAGATTGCCGATGGACGAAAGGGTAATGCCGGAATAGGGCTGTCGGTGTGTGCGACGATTGTCAAGGCGCATGGTGGCTCTATAGCTGCCGTAAACCGTTCTACAGGAGGAGCGTGCTTCAGAATCACATTGGATTTGGAGGAAGGGGAAGCAGATGAAAAGTAACAGGTATAAGATACTCGTAGTTGAAGATGAACCGAATATTAATGAATTTGTGTGTACATTGCTTGAAGTTGGGGGGTATCAGGTTGTGTCGGCACTGTCCGGGGGAAGCGCCATGCTGCTTTTCAATTCACATAGACCGGATCTTATCATTCTTGACCTTGGACTTCCGGATATGGATGGGCTTAATGTGTTAAAGCATGTCAGGGAATCATCGCTTACCCCTATAATTGTCCTTTCTGCAAGGGGTGGAGAGATGGACAAGGTTGAGGCTCTGAATATGGGAGCTAATGATTATGTGACTAAACCGTTTGGCTCGGAAGAGTTTCTTGCCAGGGTGAGGACAGCTCTGCGTGTTGCATCGCACCGCTCAGAGAACGGCATGTTTCCCGGAAGAAAATTCGAGATGGAGGGACTTGCTATAGATTATGATGCCAGGAGTGTAAGCGTCGGCGGTGAGCAGATACGTCTTACACAGACAGAGTATAACATTGTGGCATTATTGTCGGCGCATGTTGGCAAGATGCTTACCTATGATTTTATAATACATGAAATATGGGGCTATAATGATACAGGAAGTATTAAAAAGCTTCAGGTGAACATGGCAAATATACGAAAGAAGCTGGGCGATAAGCCGGGCAAGAAGAATTATATAATCAACGAGCTAGGCGTTGGATATAGGATGTAGGAGTTGTTGTGATGCTAAAGAGATTTATAAAATATGTGTCCCAGAATATGCTTGGAATGCTTGGAATGTCATTTTACATACTTGCGGATACCTTTTTCATATCAAAGGCGGTGGGAGCAGACGGAATAACTGCGCTCAATCTGGTCCTTCCGCTGTATAATCTTATTTTTGCCATAGGGGCAATGATCGGAGTTGGTTCGGCGATAAGATATGTCGTTGAGCGGGGAAGAAATGAAAAGGCAGCCGGGGGATATTTTTTTCATGCGATAGCATGGGCGTTAATCATAAGCAGTGTGTTTGTTCTGGCGGGGGCATTTATACCGGACAAGATTATAGCACTGCTCGGCGGTGATGAGACCATAGTCAATACAGGTAAAAATTACACAAGAATATTTATGATGTTTGCGCCGTTCTTTATGTGTAATTATATATGCAATGCTTTTGTGAGAAATGACGGAAATCCTTCAATAGCCATGGCGGCTACATTGTTCAGCAGCCTTTTTAATGTGGTGTTCGATTATGTGCTTATGTTTCCACTTGGTCTTTCGATGAGCGGTGCGGCACTTGCAACGGCTCTTTCGCCGATTATAGGTGTGCTGATATGCTGTATTCATTTTAAATCCGAAAAGTGCAGTATATCATTTAAACCGGTTGGGTTATCAATTAAAAAGCTTATATATTCATGTCAGGTCGGTGTGTCCGCATTTGTCGGGGAGATATCCTCGGGCGTTATAACGGTGGCATTTAATATGATAATATTAGGGCTTGCCGGAAATATAGGGGTGGCTGCCTATGGAGTGGTTGCCAATATCTCGCTTGTCGCAGTTGCACTTTTTAACGGAATAGCGCAGGGCTCGCAGCCGCTTGTGAGTGAATGTTACGGCAAGGGAAGGATGAAGGATGTGAGATATGTTGTCGGTCTTGCTTTTAAGACGGCGCTTGTGCTTGCCGTGCTTATAATAGCTGCGATATATATATGGTCCGACCCGATTGCTTCTATTTTTAACAGTGAGAAGAATCCGGAGCTTGCGGCATATGCGCGTGAGGGAATAAGACTGTATTTCATCGGATTTCTGTTTGCCGGTATCAATATCGTGGGAACATCGGCACTCAGCGCGGTTGAGGCGGTCAGATGGGCGTTCACCGCTTCGATAATGAGGGGGTTTGTTGCGATACTCATATTCGCGTTTGCATTGTCAGCGGTGTTTGGAATGACGGGTGTGTGGCTTGCATTTCCGGCGGCAGAGCTTGTGACGATGCTTCTGAGCTTAACCGGTATTTCAAAAAGTATATGGGCTAAGTGCAGGTAATTTAATATGTAATTGCGAAACTCAGTGTATTGCAACCGGACGTTGTACAATTTTACCTGTACACCGACGGCGTTCAAAAGGTACGGCAGTGTGCCGGTAAAATTGAACAACTGTTTATTGGCAAAAATGAGTTCCGCAAACGCTTATAAATCAATTAACTAAGAAGGAGAATAAAGGTTAATGAAAGAGAATAAGATGGGAACTATGCCTATCGACAAGCTGATTGTATCAATGTCGCTTCCGATAATGATTTCAATGCTTGTACAGGCACTTTATAATATAGTGGACAGTATTTTTGTAGCGAAGATAAGTGAGGATGCGCTCACAGCTGTATCCATGGCATTTCCGATACAGAACCTTATGATAGCGGTCGGTGCGGGTACGGCAGTCGGAGTCAATGCGCTTCTTGCGCGTTCGCTCGGGGAGAAGGACTTTGACAGGGTCAACAGGATTGCGGAGAATGCTGTGTTCCTTGTTGTGTTGAGCTATGCGGCATTTCTGCTCATAGGTCTGTTTCTTGTGGAGCCGTTTTACAGAAGCCAGACGGATATAGAGTCGATTATAACCTACGGTAAGGACTATATGGTTGTTGTCTGCTGTTTTTCATTTGGAATTTTTACACAGCTTATGTTTGAGAGAATGCTGCAGGCTACGGGAAAGACAGTGTATACCATGTTCACGCAGGGGGTTGGAGCTATAATAAATATTATACTTGACCCGATTTTTATTTTCGGACTTTTCGGTATGCCTAAGCTTGGGGTTACAGGCGCGGCGGTTGCGACTGTCATCGGTCAGATTGTGGCAGGAATTATGGCTGCTGCAATCAATCATCTTAAAAACCATGAAGTTAATATCAATATGCTTGGATTCAGACCAAGTGGCAGCATTATAAGGATGATATACGGAATAGGTGTTCCTTCAATAGTCATGCAGGCTATAGGCTCCATAATGAACTATGGAATGAATGTGATACTTATTTCATTTTCTTCAACAGCTACAGCGGTTTTCGGTGTATACTTTAAATTACAGAGCTTTGTGTTCATGCCGGCATTCGGTTTTAACAATGGTGTGATTCCGGTTATAGCATATAATTATGGTGCAGGAAGCCGTGACAGGGTTGTAAAGACAATGAAGCACAGCGTTGTGTATATAATGGGACTATTGCTGGTTGGCCTTGTGGTTTTCCAGACAATACCTGAACCGCTTTTAAGACTGTTTGAAGCATCGGACAATATGATTGCACTGGGTGTTCCTGCACTTAGGATAATAAGCCTGAGTTTTATCTTTGCCGGTTTTTGCATAGCATGCGGAAGTGCGTTCCAGGCACTTGGAAAGGCAGTGTACAGTATGATAGTTTCTGTTGCGAGACAGCTTATAGTGCTTCTTCCGGTGGCATATATGTTTGCACAGCTGGGTAATGTCAACTATGTATGGTGGGCTTTTCCTATTGCGGAGTTCATGTCACTTGCAATGACGGTGTTGTTCCTTATAATATTAAATAAAAAGGTTATATCTAAGATTGGCTGAGCTGCGGTTCGGGATTACCTATAAATTATAATTGAACGCAGAATAAGCAATCCCCCGCTTCAAGTGTGTAGAGCACTAAGCGGTGGGTAAGGGGGATGCTTATGTCAGTGGGAGTTAAAAGCTCCCACTGACAGTTCGCAAAGCGACTGCGTTCATGAGCAAGTAGCGAAAGCGGATTGCGAATGTCCGCTTTACTTTAAAGGAGGGTGATATTATGAGTAAGAGTGTACTTGCAGTAATAGATATGCAGAAGGATTTCATTGATGGAGCGCTTGGGACTAAGGAAGCACAGGCTATAGTCGGAAACGTGGCATCATACATAGAGCAGTCCATAAATGCCGGGGCTGAGGTTGTGTATACACGGGATACGCATTTTGACAATTATATGGACACGCAGGAGGGAAAGAACCTTCCTGTGCCGCACTGCATTAAAGGGAGCAAGGGCTGGGAGATATGCGAGGAGCTTAAGGTTTTCCAGAATGAGAACACAAGGGTATTTGACAAGCTTACCTTCGGTTCTGTGGAGCTTGCGGGATATCTTAAGACGATAGAGAACCTTGAGAGCGTGACGCTTGTCGGACTGTGCACGGATATCTGTGTCATATCTAACGCGATGGTGATTAAGGCAAATCTTCCGGAGGTTGAAATTAAGGTTGTTGAGGGCTGCTGTGCCGGAGTGACACCGCAGAGCCACAAGATTGCGCTTGAGGCTATGAAGATGTGCCAGATAAAGGTGGTATAGACTGTAAAAATAAAAAGGTAATTGTAAAACGCATGAGAATAATACGCTGCGTTTCGCAATTACCTTATTTTATTTTTATAGATTCGGGTGTCAAAACATGTATATATACCCGGTTGTGTATAACGTATTATATTTATGCATATCAAGACTTTTGGGAGAAGCTTAGATGTTCTTAGAACTCTGTTCACACACTAGCCAGAACCGGCACGGA
>OGPP01000532.1_pt1 | contig 38590 bp, 37 predicted proteins | sample 1553021 | NCBI WGS metagenome assembly OGPP01 (sample SAMEA2580217, study PRJEB22360) | human gut metagenome | biome: human gut; feature: human-associated habitat; material: faeces | place: Denmark | collected 2008/2010
CAAATTTATGGTTATAAGGTATCCTTGCTGGAATACCTTTTGACCCTCAAATCATAATATTTCTTAAACTCTAATCCACTTTGTTGTATAACTGTTTACTTGTCACTTTTGTTAATGGGTATAATCTTGTTCCAGATCCACCAGCTAAAATAATTCCCTTCATAAGCGCTCCTTTAGCTATAACATTCTACCAACCACTCAATAAACTCTCTTACTGCTCCATTTCCTCCATTCCGTGAAGAAACGTAATCTGCAATTTTCTTAACCTGCTTTGCAGCGTCTGCTGGACATCCGATGATTCCATTTTCTGCTCTTACTTTTTCCATACATGCAAGATCATTAATATCATCTCCAACATATGCAACACAACTAAATTTTTCTTTTCCCAAAATTTCTGTCAGTTTTCCCGTTTTATCCTTTACGCCCTGATATAATTCTGAAATTCCTATTTCCTTACAGCGATTTTCTAAAATTTTTGATTTTCTTCCTGTGATAATTATTGGCGTAATGTTTGCTTTAGGCAACAAATCATGAATTCCACATCCATCTTTTATATCAAATGCTTTCATTATTTCGCCCTCAGCTCCCATGTAGATTTTTCCATCTGTCAATGTTCCATCGACATCCATTACCAGATATTTAATTTTTTTCACAATACCTCTCCATTCAAAACTGCTTTGGGGCCGAACACGCTTTTTATCTTTTTTCAAATCTACTCGGAGTAATAAAATTAATCTCACATTTTCCCGCCAGCATCTCTGTTATTTCGTCTAACATACTTTCAATTTCTTTATTTAAGTCATCAAACTCACTTCGATGACGATCATTTTGAAAGCTATCATCTGCATAATTACTTTTTTTATCTGTCTCAAATCCATCAAAACCCGCAAGAGAAATTTTGCTTACTTCTATACGTTTCAACAAATTCAATAACATAATTGTGGAATTTTCAAAATACTTATATCCTCGGTTAATAAGACTATGATAATTCACAACAATAGAATCCTGATCTGCCTTAACATTAGAACTAATAATTATATTTCTTCCATCTCGTTTATTTACTGATAAATTATATCTTTTTTGATTTCCAAAAAAAGCATACGTGGATGTGTTATCTGCGATAAAATTAACACTTATAACAAATGCATCATGCTTTGCAATATACTCATCAATGTCCTTACGACATATGTTTAAGCTATTTCCAGGAACCAAAACTACAACTTCACGCTCCCCTATAATCCCCTTTAGCTTATTAATCGCCTCATGATCATCAACCTTTTCAGATACATACTCTATGTATAATTTTTCAATATTGTCATAATCATAACGCTGTCTTGTTGCGGGATCTATCATCGAAAGAATTTTCCCTATATCTTTACTGTCCAATCTGAATTTTTCTGTGAGATATATTACATTATTCGGGTGCGACTTATAAATGCCAGCCATCATCGCAGATGTTGAATACCCCCATTTATGATTCATTGAATACTTAACGATATAATCGTCCAATAAATCAAATATCTCATCTAACTCATAATCATATTGTTTCTTTCTTACAAGAAAATCTACGATTAATTCTGTATTAAGATTTCCTGCAACTTTACCCATTCCTCCAAGTGTTCCATCAATGATTATCTGCCGGTTGCTTGTTCCGCTTAATTTAATTACCTCCTGTGCGAATGCAAAGGATAACTGATAATTGTTATGAGAATGAAAATTAATACAAATATCAGATGACATATTATGGTCAATTAACCCATACAACCGATCCACATCATCCATATACATTGCTCCATAAGTATCCACAATACCAAAACTATATGGATGCACCTCATTTACCATATCTACAATTTCCAACAGTTCTCTATCCGTATAATTTAAAGAATTGACCCCTTGAATAAAAAGTTTATATCCTCTTTCTTTTATAACATTGATCCATCTGATAACTTCTTCTTTTTCCTCATCATAATTTTTTTTGGTAAATCCAAAACGAATTGCATCTATGGATGTTCCATCGTAAGGCTTCAATGTATCAATATCACACATACCATAATCTATGAAAGCGGTATATAAAATTCCTTTTTTCTCTTTATCGATAAATGGTCTAATTTGGTCAACATCTGTAAAAAATGTACTATTTCCCTGATAATTTACTTTTCTTCTATCACGTAAAAAACCCACTTCTATTATATCTATTTTGGCTTCAGCAAGACGCCTAGATATTTCCTTCGTTTCCGTATCTGGAAAAGCACAATCAATAATACGTCCGCCATCTCTCAATGTGCAATCTAATATTCTTACATTTTTCATTACGTTTTCCACCTCTTCCATTTAGCTGCTAAACTTATTTAGGTTCAATCTTGTATTACGCATTTCAACAATCCTGTTATAGCCTTGCATCTTATAAACTGTCATAGAAAAAAACTTCTCTCTGACCTTTTCCACACAGACTCCCAACACAAACAGTATCAAACTGCATAATAGCATATGTACCAAAAATCCAAAAGACAGATAATACTTTTGTGTTCCCGCAAATTTCCAAAAATAATTTTGAAAAAACAGGCAATCATGCAGTAAATACACACCCAATACTCTTTTGGCAATTGCATTTATATGTTGATTATATCGAATATTCCTGTTTACAAAAAATAAAAACAATGACACAGATGCTGCAAACATCGGCATTCTATACATATAGCTAAAGTAGTTCATTTCCATTCCAGTATATGTTTCCAGTAGAATATCCAGCATCCACATTATTATCCACCCCCCCCAAAAAAATCAGTATGCAGATTCCAGAAGGAATGATAATTTGAAATTTGTTAATATAATAGCCTATGCAATACAAGGTCAGAAGCCAGCCAATATTGGAAAAATATGGATTCTCCCTATATATCAATGTTGGAATGAAACAAAACATAACCAAAAGAATTAACACCATGAATGAAAATTGCGACTTGTCCAACTTTTCCAAAACTATATTCACATACGGCTGCAACAGGTAAATTCCAAGTGTACATGTTATAAACCAATACATATTTGTAGAGATTGGAAATACCGTCTGCTTGATTACCGTTATCGAAACCGCTTCTTTTGCAAACATAACATATAATATAAAGGATAACACTGAATAGGATATTACCTGCAGGTAAAGATTGATTATCTTCCTTCCTTGCTGCTTCATGCTTATTGCTCCAAAATATCCCATAATTAAGGCAAATATATTTACACCCAACTTTCCTCCACCCCAAAATATCAATGATAGTTTCTGATAAATAGTGTGAGGTGTGGTTACAATTCCACCCTTACCGACATAATGCCCCATCAAAATACACGCCATACATATAATCCGAAGCAATTCTATGTTCGTTTGTCTTTGATGATTTAGACTGACTTTACTGTTCATGTTATTTTAAATCTTTCTCTTTACTTTCCAGATACATTGCAACTGCTTTTGCAAATTCAAAATCCTCTGCAGTGTCGATATCCACAGCTTCAAACTGATCTATCTCATAAATATATGGTTTATTTCCAATACGCTGTCCCAGTTCAGTAAATACCTCTTTTCGGAAAATAAAAAATGCTCCTGTCTCCATATAAATCAGATCAAGATCCTGTGTTCTTACAATGTTTTTCATATCATAATTGAAAGGTTTTCCATTCATCCACATATAATCCTGAAGAACAACTGCAGAAAATGCAGAATCATATTCACCTGAAATGACTTTTTCTAATGCCTTGCTGATCGATTCACTTTTTGTAAAAGGCTGTGTAACATGTGTCAGCACATATATATCAGCATCCACATCTTTCACAAACCGATCTATGATTTCAAGACCTTTAACCTGAAATCCATCCAGATAAGGATCTCTCTTTAAAAATCTCAATCCCTTATCCTCATATGGTGCAATATAAGGCTTAATTGTTTCATCACTGCAATATACATATTTTTCATCAATCAGATCAACTTTACTGATCGTATCAAAAATATAATCACATGTAGGTCTGCCCTGCAACAACATTGTGTTTTTTCCAGGTAATCTCTGATTATTTAATTTAATTGGAATAAAAGATACGATTTTCATTTTTACTACCTCCATCACATTTTTTATACATATTTTAATCTAAATCAGTTCATGTTCTTATCATTTATTTAATTTTATAACTTTTAGACTGTTATATAAAAACACAATTCCAAGTATAACACCTATTCCCCAGCGGACAACTGCATAATTCATTAAAACATTCGTCAGAATCGTAAAGACTGCAACAAGAATAATCGGAAATATATAAGTATTAAATTTAAATAAATCCGGTTCTAACTTCCTCGTTACACAATAATGCATTACAAAAGATACAGCATATGATACAACTGTTGTAAATGCTGCCGCTATCGCTCCATATTTTGCTATAAATATATAATTTAAAACTATATTTACACCCGCAGCAATAATAGTATTAGAGGCAATCGTTTTTGTTTTTTTTAGATAATATTCTAAGTCTATTGACACAGATGCCAAAAAAGTGAGAAAAACAGCCGAAATGACCGGAGCAATAATATAAACCGCCGAATAATAACTCTCCGTAGTCATAAATTTCAATACTTCCGGTGCAACCAACATGATTCCACAACAAAGTATTGCAACCGTATTTATATATGGTCTGACCATTCTGTTAATTTCTTCTTTCTCATTTGACTGCATTTTTTTAGTAAACCATGGAATCCATACATTCTCAAAAGTTGCTGTAAATACCTGTGGTACCATGCCAAATTGATATGCCAGACTATAGATTCCTGTCTCTGCTGAATTTCTGAGCCAGGTAATCATTGTTCTGTCTGCCTGTGATAATATTACAACCGACAAACTATGAAAGATAATAGGCAGTGAAAACGTGAGTGCATATTTCCAATATCTGATATTAACCAAGCTTTTTCCCTTGAACCAGTAATAAAATACATACACCACTCCAAGAATAAAGTAAACACCAACTGACGCATAAATACGTCCCCAATATTTATTATCTTCCATTGTATATATGAAATAAATCGAAAGGACGATTACCACAATATTAGGCAGACTTTGCAACATCGTACGGGCCAGATATTTTATATCCATCATATAGCGCCATTGAATCGCCTGAATAATACTGGATGCATATGCCTGCATACAACAACATACAATCATTCTAAATAAATCTGCATCTGTTCCAAACATGTATGAAACAACACAGATACCACCAGACATAATGATTGCACTTATCGTACCTAATGCAAATATGGCCGATAAATATCCATCTTTATCTGACTCAAAATCTACAACTGCTGTTCGTATGGAATTTCCCAGCGACAACGTGATAATCACAGTCAATATACTTACCCAGGATAAATATGTCGTCGTCACCCCATAATCAGAAGTGGATAACATCCTTGTAAAAATTGGTACTGTTATAAATGCTACTGCCTTATCAAAAATGTTTCCTACAAAATATAGTGTCCCAGCTTTTAATATTTTCTTTTCTTTCATTCTTTTTCACCAGATACAGTCAATACATCTTCTAATGTTACTCTTGGAAATATCTCCAATGCACCACCCCGTGTAGCATTAAAGATTTTCACATCATGTGTATCCATATATTTTTTTGCATATTCATAGCTAAAGAAAAGCCTTTGCTGTGCTGTGGAAAAATTCGGATCTACCACCCCATGTTCCACAAAATGATGTTTTGTTCCGCTATATCCGCAATCACAACCTAATAAATAAATTTCTTTAAACCCGAAATATACTGCTAACTGTATCAGGGAGTATGTAATCGTATATCCATCATAAACCCTTACGTTACAATCATCACTGAAATCTGTGTTCAGGCAATCTGCCGGATGTAACTTATGATTTCGCAAATCAAGCGGAAATTCATATGCATTGGATGGTATTTTATACCTAGTTTTCAGATTACTTCCGCACAATAACATTGTCTGTGATAAACTTTCAATCTCCTGATTCAATGCTTCAAACACATTAAAGTCCTGTACTCCAAAAAATGTTGTCTCCCATCCTAATTCTGGGAATACCTTACACAAGGAATTCATTCCAATTGTATATTCATCTTTTAAAAGTCCGAGATCTTCCATCGTCAAACTTGGACCTGTTGCTATAATAAAACATCTCTTTCCTTCGAATTCATTCTCAAATTTCTTGATTGCGCTCGATGTTATACCAATCTTTCTCAACTCTACACCAATGTTAAAGCAGAATGGCTCTAGTACACCATATTGAAGTCCCCGTATTTTTTTTATTGCACTATAAGTAATCCTATTACTTTTTAATTTTTCTTTTATTGACATTCCTACACCTCTCACTGATATTTTTTCTTTCCAAAATCCCCATCAGCAACTGATGATACCAAATAAAATATAACCACTCCAGACATTGCATCCATTGAATTATTAAGAAGAGAATACATCATAAACGCTATAAAAATCATAATACCAGCATAATGATCTTCCTTTGTTCCCGAATAGGAATTAAAAGTTTTAAAATAATTATACCAGATAAATATATATGCCACTGCACCTATCAGGCCATACCTTCCAAGATGATCAATAAATTCGGAATGATGTCCTATTCCAGTTGTAACATAATCAATTTTTGAAAAATCTGCTTTTACATATCCGATTCCCAAAACAGGATGATTCAAAAATGTATGAAAACTGATTTTGGCCAATCCGGCACGGGATAAATACACGGATGATGTGTCCCCCACTATAAGTGCATTCAGTCTTTCAACAATATATTGATTTGAAATAAAATGAGACATTACAATTAACACTGGTTTGTATAATAGCAAAGGTAAAATGATTCCCAGACACTCTATCAAAATTCTCTGCCTCTTTTCTATTTTGGCAGCAAACTTTTCAACAAAAATAATATATGTAATAATCAGGAATACAAGCAGAGCCGTTGTTTTACTGGAAATAACTAAATAAAAGCAGCCTAGCACAACGGCCAAAAAATATATTATTCTTCCATGTATTGCATAATATAAATAAATAATAAGTACCAGCATAATTACAAATGTAAAATCGGAATTTCCCAAATTACATCCTGCATACATGTCCGAAAAATTTAATTCCTGATTCGCCCCCGGATGCCTGATCAAAAAGAAAATATTGTACAGCATATTCAATAATGCTACTGCCATAATAAAATTTACCATACAATGTTTTTCTTTATCGTTCAGAATATGTCTATATATAGCAAAAACAAATAATGGATAATAAAATAATACATATATTCCATAATTTCCCCATGAAGCAGTTGAAAATCCTATCACACGCAATATAATTGCATAACCTATCCATGCAAAAATAAAAAGTTTCCAATCCTTTTCCACATATTGAAAAACAGGAATAATTGTTAATCCCCATAAGACAACTAATGCCATCTGTATATAACATGACGAAAGTATCGGTGTTAATGTCACAATTATGTATAAACAAAAAATCCACTTATTGAGCGTTTTCACTTTTATCTCCTACTTAGTTCCATAAAATTCATTTTTATAAAGCTTCATCATCTGAATAACTGTTTCATTTTTATCATATCCACATTCTCTGATCTCACTGATTTTCGATACTCTTTCTTCCAATTTTCTATTATCCTGCAATATCTGTTTCGCCCAAAAAGATGCCGACTTCTGTAAACTGATCTCATGCACAAGTTCTGTAAGCATCACATCTTTAGGTACAAACTCAGATATATATACAGGCAAGCCAGTAGCCTGTGCTTCTATTGCAACAATTCCAAGTCCTTCATAAAATGATGGAAATAATAACACATCCATTGCATTGTACCATCTTGATATATCCTCTTTTCTTCCCACGAAGTACACATCTGACAGTGCATTTTTCTGACACCATTCTTTCATTTGCATTTCCAATGGACCTTCACCCACAATTAACATTGCTGTATTTTTATCTTTTTGCAATTCTTTATATATTTCAAGTGCAAAAAAAGGATTTTTTTGTTCTGCAAGTCTTCCGATAAATCCCACGACCAGCTGATCCTTTGCAAAGCTAAACTGATTTCGGATATTGTCTCTGTCTGTCTTTGAATATTTAAATTTTTCCAGCTCTATGCCATTCTTCAGAAGTGTATATGGATGTTTTCCAAAGCAGTACTTTCCTGCCTCGTCGGAACATGCAAGTCGAAGCGTAGAGTACCTGACGTTAAGGCATCTTGCCATACAAGTCAGAATCTTTCTCACATATTTATTTTGAGGCATATTATACTGATTGGTATGCGCATGTAAAATACGAACACTAACATTTTCTTTCTTTGCCGCAATCATCGCCAGCCAGGTCAGTGTCCCTGCATTACTGTGCACAATATCTATTTTTTCGTCACGTATAATTTCCCGTATCTGCCTCAGATATTGCCTGATACCAACAGTTTTCATCTGTTTAATTTCATATATATGATAGCCTTTTTCTATCAGTTTATCATAGGCAGCACCACCTTTTTCATACACAGCAAAAACATATGTCATATCATTTTCTTCCAACTGACTTTCCCACTGAAGAATCAATTTTTCTATTCCACCACTACCAAGAGCTGGCAATATCTGTAATATTTTTATCATACCTGTTTCATTTACCTTCAATTTTTTACTATGACCACTTCATATGTGTTATCAAAACACGACGCATATATTTTATCTGATTAAATACAAGCATTAAAATCATATATTTTTTACTTATAAGTCCAGCTTTCTGCAATTCCCGAACATTACAGTTTCTCCCAAGATGCATTTGCTTTATATTAGATGTCAACCCGGACTGTCCATAAAATTCTTTTCCAATCCCGATTATAACCAGATCTTCTGCAAGTATATAATAACTGTCAAGTGACAAGAATTTCTGAAAGAAATTAATATCTTCACTATATCGCATTGATTCGTTATATAACCCTAATTCAATTCCAGCCTTTCGCTCAAAGACAACACTTGGCGTTGTCGGCATACTTCGCAAACATAACTCTCTAGGTGTTAGTTTTACTAAGCCTGTCCTTTTCTTTAATAATACCTTTAACGGATACTGACACCCCAGGAATTTAATATCTTGATTCGATGCTATCACTTCGTACTGTCTCTCAATCTTCACAGGATTCCAGATATCATCTGAATCTAACAGAGCAATCCATTCTCCCTCAGCAATCCTGATTCCCTTATTTCTCGTATAAGATACTCCATGATTTTCCTGTATAATATAGTTAATTTTATTACCCTGCTTTCTTTTTATATAATCTTTTATAATAGCATCGGTATTATCCGTTGAACCATCATTGATCACGATTATTTCAGTTATTAAATCAAAACGTGTCTGAGCCATGACAGAATCTAACACTCTCTCAATGGTCTTTTCACAATTATATGCCGGAATAACAACACTAAACATACTTCTCATTTATTCCTTTCTCAACTTGTCTTACAAATGCTTTTTTCGAAAACAGATCATCATACACATCTAGCACAGCCACATGCATATTTCCTTTTTTCCGATATTTCCTTATATCATTAAGAAAGGACTGCTGATTAAAATTAATTCCTACATTTTTATCTTCAACTATTTTCCATGTATCTCCCTTGATATTATTTATTATAGGAATTCCATAACTAAAATAGTCAATACTTTTTATCGTTAATCCGACTTTCACAGAATCTTTCATTATATTTAAAGCAAAATCACAAGGTGTCAAAATTTCTATTTTTTTATTTTCCTCATATAATTCACCGTAATATTTAACTTTTACATTCTCTTTTTCTAATTCTGCTAATAATGTCTTTCTATTTTCACCTTCACCGATCACCCGTACTTCAACTTGATATTCTTTTGATAAAAGACCTACAAGTTGTCGTATTGATACAATATCTATGATATTATTAATACTTCCAACATAGCCTAATATCATAGTATTTTCTGCACAATTAAAATCATTTTTAGCTTTCACCATTGAACGAATAAGTTGTTTTTCATTCTCTGTCTGTTCCTTGAATAAATGCAATGTACTAAAATTTGAAGGCTGACACGCTTTCAATTCTTTCTGATACAAATCACACTCCAAGAAAACATAATCTGCTTTAGCGATATTCTTATCCCTCATATTTTTCCACATAAGATATGGAATTGTTTTTTTTATAGAATTTATTGGCATCGATTCTGGCCACATATCAATCACATCAAATATTACTTTCTTGTCTTCATGCTTTTGCTTATATTTGATACAATATTTTGCTACGGAGTTAGGTGGCAATAAAGCATAAACCAAATCGGGATTTTCCTTCTCTAAAATAGTATATATTGAATGGGCAAAAGAGAAATGTGAATATAATCTTCGAATTGATATGTTTCTTTTATAAGAACTCACATGAACATACTGACACCCTTTTAAGTTATTTTTATTTGTAATATAATTTTTCCTAATATGATCAAAATCTGAAGTCAAAATTTTAACATCATAATTTTTATATTCTAATATTTCTCTGATTGGCTTTAATCTTTTTTCGTACCAATCAAAACAACTAATCAAAATCGCTTTCATCAAATTTAAAATGTAATAATAATTAAAATTTAATTATTACCTATTTCTCTCTATTCTTTTTAGTGCAAGTTCAACAAAAAGCCTTAATTTTACGGCATTTGTCAAACCGTTAATAGGTTACATATATTTACAAAACAGAGTTTTCTAGATATGAAGCGACTTCTAAGAGCCCATTTCTGATTATTTTAGGAACAAGAAATAAAACGTCGTTTGTTTTTTCCTTATGAAGACTTTCCTGTTCTCCCAAATTTTTCTACAGTAACTAACCTCTCATGTCTACCATGATCACCTACCTCTGCCGGGTTCTCAATTCCTTCGTTCTGCTTATGCTCCTACGACAGGGGCTTTGCCCTATGAAAAATATCAACGCAGCTACTAGCTCTACTTTGTTTTATATATTTTGCATTCCTGCTTCACAGCACCATTGACGGCGGACGCTTTCCTGTTTACAGTACTTCTTTCTTATGCAGCTATAATCCCACTTTCATGATGAATATCTGACATCATCTTAAATCGGTCATAGTCCACACCTTTTGTTAATACCGCATAGAATACACGGATCAACTTACAACTGACAGCAATCATTGCCTGTCTTCGTTTTAATGGATTCTTTACACGAGTCACATAATAATCATAGATTGTTCGAAACTCTTTGTTTCTTGCCAACAACGGTACCATTACCTGATACAAGATCTTTCTAAGTTTTCTTCTTCCTCGCTTGCTGATTCTGGATCTTCCCTTATGCTTTCCGGAACTGTTTTCCACTAATTCCAGACCGACATACTTTTGGATCTGTTTTGGCGATTTAAAGCATCTGATATCACTTACTTCAGCAATAAATCCTGCTATTGTAACACTTCCTACTCCTTTAATGGCGAGTAACTTCTCCACATACTGTACTTTCCGAATAGTCTCTTCCAGTACCTTATTCACAGTTTCCAGCTGTGAAGTCCATAATCGATGTTCCTCAAGCAGCATATATAACTCACTTCTTGTTCCAATTCCTCCATCCAGACCAACACTATTGTGTGTAGCTTCTATCAGGGTCTTTGCCCTATCTTCTGCAACACCTCTGCCACGCATCTTCTTATCGTGCCAGATCTTTCGGATTCCTTCTACTCCAAGTGCAATTACATCCTTCGGCAATGGTGCTTTTTCAGGCACCGCCAAACCACTTGTGGCATCAAGTCTTGTATATAATCCCAAATACTCCGGGAAGTGTATTGCAAGCCATCTCTGGATTCTGTTTGCAGATATGTTATTCTGCTTCATAATCCTGTCACGGCTGTATACCAAATCTCTTATCTCGGCATAAATGCCTTCTGGCATGTATGGAATCGAATATCTTCCATCTACAACCAGCTTTGCTATTATCTTCGGATCTTTTGCATCCATTTTCTTTGGACTATTATCATCAAGTTCCTTAATCTTCTTAACAGAGAATGGATTGACCATTACTAAGGTTTTCTGATGAACCTGTACATACTTTGCAAACGCAAACCAGTAGTGATCAGTCGGCTCACCGCCAATCCGAACTGCAGTCTTTTTATTCTCATTTTTCAGCTTTTCTGTCCAAAGATGAAAGGAATTAAATTCCTCTATATCATTCTGAAATGAAAAACTCGTTTTGTAAGTTCGCGCCCTCTGTTATCAAAAGCTCTCGCATAATGCGTCTGGCTTCCAATATCTACTCCAACAACCATTGTTGTATCTGTTACTTGCTCAATTTTTTCATTCTGTGTATAATTCATTTTGAACCTCCGGTATTTTGATTGTTTTGTTTACATCCGCCAAGATGCAACTCAATCATACCTTGAGGTTCTTTTTATTCAATTGGCGTTTTTAATGAATTACAGAAATGCTCCTTTACCACTTTCCTTTTATCAAAAATTTCTTCCATATGCTTGTACCCAAATACTCCCATATTTCTACGTTCTCCATGCGAAAGTAACATTAAATTCTTCTTAACAATATTACATTTTACATACACATCTCGATTTTCTGAATTTTCAAAAAAAACTATTTTAGCCTTTCTTAATGCAACTTTATACATCCATGTCACTATATTGTATAAAGCTCCCCTATTTTGAAAAGCAGTTCCAAGTCCTGTAATATTAACGGCATACGGGACCTTTAATAAACTACACGCAACGTCACCATAAATATTAGGTTTAATAGTATATGTAATCACCAAATCCGGTCGAAGTCGTTTCACATAGGTCAATATATCAATAAATAACACCGCTTCTTTAAAAGGATTCATGCCTCTCCTATCCACTGAAATGTGTTCCAAGCAGCAATTCATTTTCTCTAATCTGCATTCTGCTGCAATTTCTTTTTTTCATTAGATATTGACACTATTGCACTTACCCTATTTTCCCCTATTTTCCAATTCGCAAATTAACATCCCTCGAAAAGTTTCAAGCTCTGTTGCACAGTTACATATAACCAAAACTTTCATTGTCTTATTTTCCCTTGATAGCATCAATTTTTTTTATAACTACACTATCATACATCATCATCACAACATTTTCCTCATACTTTCCAAATTCTGGAGCATTTTCCTTTCCATTAATATTATTCTCAATCATTCTAACAAAATCTACTCCAGCTCCATATGCATGTAAATAGGCACCACCAAAACGAGGATTTATCTCTGAAAGATAATACACTCCATTCTTATACCATAAATCCATATCCAATGGACCATTAAACTCAAAAAGCTTAAGAGCAGCTTCTACAAATTCGACTAACTTATTATCTTTAAATGATATTGTTTTACTTGCACCGCCAATTTTAGTTTCTAACTTTTTTTTGCTAAATACAGAAACTATCTTTCCACTAATAGTATCAACATAAATATCTGCATCAACATCCAACGCATCTCCCATATACTCTTGAATAATCAAATTTGGAGCCTCAATCATCGCATTCTTTAATGCAACAAGATTCTCAACCTTACGCGCTCCAACCGATCCACTTCCTCTTCTCGGTTTTATAAATACCGGAAATTTAATTTCTTTTTTCTTATATGCAAGTTCAAAGGATTCTATATCGCCAAAAGTTAAAACTGTTCTAATATTTTTATTCTTTAAAAACTTATACATTTCAAACTTGTCAAAGCAAATTTCTGCAGTCTTTTCATATGGTGCTAAAACTTCAACTCCAATGCTTTCAAACTCTGTTCGATGCTTCGCCAATAACATGATCTCTGGGTCAATCAACGTTGTAACCATCTGTATATCTTCTCTTTTACAAATATCAAGAATAGTTGGAATATAATTTTTATCTGTAATTTCAGGAACAATATAATATTTATCTGCCATATAAATAGCAGGCGCAGTCAAGCTAATGTCTGTTGCAATAATCTTTCCGGAATCTCCCATTGTTTTCCTAAAATCCTTTAGCAATTCACAACGACGTCCTACACTTAGCATTAAACAATTCATGTCTCTATCCACACTTTCGAAATACGTATAAAAGAAAATACATCTATTATCAAAAGTTCTTCTATAACCTTCTTCGCAAGTTTCCTTTCTTTATAAAACTAATTTTTGCTTCCCATAAATTCTTCCATCGTTACCGATGTTTCCGATGAGATTCCCTCTTTTTTCAAAACAGCTTTTACGGTATCTATGATTACCTTGAAGTCAGTTTTCATCGAAACATGATTCACATACCACACATCCATGTCAAACTTTTCTTCCCATGATACCGCATTTCTCCCATGCGCCTGCGCATATCCGGTAAGTCCCGGTCTGACATCATGCCTGTGATGCTGTTCTTCATTATATCTGGGCAAATACTTTACCAGCAATGGTCTCGGTCCAATAAGGCTCATATCACCTTTCAGAATATTAAAAATCTCCGGCAATTCATCCAAAGAGGTTGCCCGAAGAGCTTTTCCAAACTTTGTCAGTCGAATCTCATCTGGTAACAAGTTCCCGTTTTCATCCCGCGCATCCGTCATTGTACGAAACTTATACATATTGAAAATTCTTTCGTTTTTTCCCGGTCTTTGTTGTTTAAACAGTACTGGAGAACCAAGTTTTACCCGAACCAGTACCGCCAAAATTATATATAACCACCAGAATAATACCAAAACAACCAGTGAACACACAATATCTATCAGTCGTTTTACATATTTTTCATAAAATCCCTGTCTATGTTGCATTATTATCTCCTGCTTATGCAAAACACTCTTTGATCACTTCTATAATTCGGTTCTGCTGCTCCACTGTCATTTTATTATCGCTTGGCAAACATAACCCTCGATGAAAAATATCCATTCCCACATCAAGTGGCTTTCCGTCTTTTCCAAGAGTCCCACCGCTGATATAAGCATTGGTCTTCGCTCTTCCGTTTCCTTCCCGTGTCAAAAAACCATTCATACGATAAATTGGCTGCATATGCATCGGTTTCCATATCGGCCGTCCCTCTGCATTGATACTCGCGATTGCATCCAAGATTTCTGTCGGACAGCTTTTCCCCTGTTCGCCGATATAGAGAGCTTCCTGTTCGCCACGTACCTGCTTGCACATGGCGTCCGGTTCAATGATCATACAACTGAGCCAGAAATTCGGTTCACTATTTGTTCCATCATATGGATTCATATGTACCGGAAGTTCCTTCAGACCGTCTTTATATCTTTCGTAAATTGCTTTCTTCTGTGCAATATGCTCTTCCAGATAAGGGAACTGTCCTCTTACCACGCCCGCGATTACATTGCTCATGCGGTAATTGTATCCTAGTTCCTCATGTTGATACCACGGAGCATTTTCTCTGGACTGTGTGGACCATTTCCGCACTTTCTTTGCAGCTTCTTCATCATCGGTAAGAAGCATTCCGCCGGCTGATCCGGTTATAATCTTATTTCCATTAAATGAGATTGCGTTAAAATCACCAAATTGTCCCGTCTGCTTTCCTTTATAAGTCGCACCAAGTGATTCTGCTGCATCCTCGATCAAAATTACATTGTGTTTTTCACACACATTTCGGATTTCATCCACTTTTCCCGGTGTACCGTATAGATGTGCTGTAACAACCACTTTCACTTCCGGATAAAGTACAAATGCTTTTTCCAGTGCCACCGGATCCATATTCCAGGTATCATATTCCGTATCGATAAATACCGGAACTCCACCTTCATAGACAACCGGATTCACCGTTGCATCAAACGTCATATCGGAACAGAATACTTTATCTCCCGGTTTTACCCCTGCCAGTTTCACTGCCATATGAAGTGCTGCGGTTCCTGCTGACAGGGCGACTGCATATTTACATCCTACCTTTTCACTGGCTAATCGCTCCACTTCATTGATATTTGCACCAACCGTTGACATCCAGTTGGTTTCATAGGCTTCTTTTATGTATTCCAGTTCCGGTCCATGCATGGTGGGGGAACTGAGCCATACTTTATTTTCAAATGCTTCTCTTTCTTTTGTGAAGTCAAACATTTGTTTTCCTCTTTCTCTTCTGAAAATTGTTATTAAGCTCTATTATCTCAAAACTAAGATATTATATCATATTTCTACATATATATCTACTTTCTTTCTGTATTCCAAACGATTTTATCTGACTTTGCCGAATGTCCCGTACACTTTCTACTCATCCACCACCGTTTTTTCAATATAATCCATAAATCGCATCTCTCTATGATTTTCCCAATCACACACATATCCATCCATGATTCCAAAGTCACGGCAATTCTCCTGTGCCAGAATTACAAGCATAGGACTAGAGGTTCCATACAGCATCACTTCCGCCACCAGCTTATCCGGCACCCATGTGATAAAAATTGTATGTCTCCACGCGCCAAAATTCTTTGCTTGTCCCAAATCATCTAACAATTTTCCATGCGCTTCTTCATATTTCTGCATGAATACCATTTTGTCAATGTCTTTTCCCGTAAGTATTGCTTCCCGTATTGGATCAAATTTCTGTTGCATGACATATTCCCTGCCCCTGACTTTTGCAAGGCAGTTGAAGGCGATTTTTGCAACCACGCGATAATATGCGAATAAGTCAATCTCCTGGCGCATATTAGAAGTGATCTGGCTTTTTTCCTTACACAGTTTTCCCAGACCTTCCATTCCCGATGGTTTCGTCTCCTGTGTTCCTGCTTCCGACTGATTAAGTAATTCCTGCATATATGCTTTTCCCAATTGTTTCAGTTCTTCTATCAGGTCCACTTTTAACGATTCTGCTTCTGTACCGGTGGCCGCAGCAAGATACCACCGACCGCTTTCGTGCCCCAGGATCACCTCGTTTTCCGGGAATCCATCTGTCAGCATCAGCGTTGCCTGTCCATCGAATTCCTGTAATTTTTGCATCCATTCTGCAGATTTTTCAAAGAAATTCTTCTCGTCGGTATCTTCCGAATCGAAGCACAGTGACACCTGATGCTTTCCATTCTCCATACGCACGATCTGAATCTGGTCAATGGTAATCGGGACTCCCATACGTATATAACCAAGACTGTACTTGCCGGTTTCATTGGACTGCATCACAGATACCATCTTGCTGGCTCCGCCTCTTCTCTTCGGATTGCGGCTTCCGCGTTTCCCCGGTCCGACAAACATACGTGGAAGCGTGATCGGTGAATTTCTCGCCAGTTTCAATTCCAATCCTGAAAATAATGTATTTATTTCATCCGAGACATATCCTTTCGGAAGTCTCTGCATTCCACCGATGCATGCAGGAATGATGTGCTCCTGATTTTTAAAATGTGCCTGCGTTTCGTCTTTGCCGGTGTAGATACATAAGTTTTTCGTTTCCTCCATGTCAATTTCCCCCCTGTATTGCAAAATCCGCTACACAATGCAAACATTCTGTAGCGGATTTAAAACCCTTCATATTAAGACGATTCCTATTGTCCATTTTTTTCATATTTTTTTCTGAAATATTCATTAATGTTCATCGCCGGAAGTAAAACTGGTGCAACATTTGCCATCTCTTCCCCATAGATCCATTTTTCAAATTCTTCTCCATTTACGCTTGTCTCAGAAGTAATAATCGATCCTCTTTCCTTAATTTCATTAATAATTGTATCTGCATACTTAATTGCCATAATTACCACCATTTTTTTGCAAATCTGACCTTACCACTGTTATACTTTCTTGCTGTTTCCACGATTCTGAATCCATGGGCAGCAAGCCATGAGAAACTTGCATTTGCAATCCTCTATCTGCTGATTCTGTTGTTATTTAATCTTCATCGCCCCAGTAATCTATTGATTCCTGTGTTCTTGTTGAAATTCCGAATAGCTTATACATAAAATCTTCTCTTTCATCAAACATTTCAACAATAATTATTTTTTCTGATTTAGTTTTTTCCTCACAATCTGTGAATATTCTATTTTTTTCAATACAATTATACCCCTAGTTCTGCTTCCAGATCATCTGCTGATATCGTTCCTTCTTCTCGAATAGACACTTCTGCTTCGTTTAGTTTGCTCATTAATGTATAAAGTGCTTTCTGTTTATCTAATTCGTCCAGCTCTTTCATATCTATAATTGCACACTGTCCATGTCCATTTCTTGTAAGATAAACTCTATTACCATAGGTGACTTCATTGATTACTGTTGTATAATTTCTTAAATCCGAAATAGGTTTAATATTTGGCATAATCTTTCCTCCTCGAAAAATTGCTTACCTCTTCTCTACTTCTATATTATACCCTTTCGCTGTGAATCATTCAACTTATTCGCAGTGAAATTTACAGCAATTTTATTTTTTACAATCCCATCATTTCCCGAACCACTCGGTCTGACATCTTCACTGCACCGACCAGTACAAGCATGTTAAAAATCAATTCTCCTATATAGCTCCACACCATTTCACTGGCTTTACAACCGTTTTTTTGCTTTCCAACTGTCAAAGATGGGATTATATCATATGTATGCAGATATATCCACATTCTTTCCCTTTTTCGACTATTTTTGTTGTCAAGATATGTTATAGCAAACAACCTAACCGCTACTGTGCACAAAGATATAGTCAACTGTACAACCAAAAGCCCCTACTTCTCAAACTTTTCTATACACTCATCTATACTTTGATAAAGCTTATAATCTGCGCAACCAGCTCTATTCATTACTTTTTCAATCTGTTCTCTATCCTTATCACTAAAATAGGATATATGCCACTTTGCATTCTGAACACGTTTGTCATGGCCGCCATCTATATAATCCGCAGCGGCAAGTACCGAATAACAATCATCAGGGAGCTGGTCTACATGCTTTAATATACAAAGGTCTTCTATCACTTCCTTTGTTCTAGCAGCCTGTTCCATTATAAATCTCTTGCGGACAGCCTCCCGGGCTTTGGGTATAATTTCATCTATTTCATGAATCTTCCCCTCTCCATCTGTATAGACATTTGTTTTTCCAAACAATCTTTTCTCCAGCATTTCTTCTTTTGGAAAAGAAATATTTTCCTTCTGAAGTCCCAATCTTCGATGCTGTGTTGCATAAATGACGTTCAAATGAATCCATTCAAACAATTCATCTTCTGATATGTTCTGTAACCCAATATTTCTTACCTGCCATAGAGCCGATAATTTGTTGACATCAATTCCAGCTTGCGTTGCTTTAACAAGGAATTCAAAGTATTCGTAATCTGGTTCTCCAAATGAATGTCCTAAAACATAAATATCAGTTATATCTTCTATGTGCACTCCATCTATAGTCATAAACTCGCAGAGATCATCTATATTGTCCTGTACCTGTTTGTCGGTTTCATACAAGGCATTCTCTACAAGGTATAGTTCTCTAAATCTTTTACTCTTGTCTCCACCAACTCTATGAATAAACTTTTGCTCCATAAGTTCAGGAAAGGCCCTTTCCGGATGCGTAGAATGGCCAAACACAATTGATTCTGTATCTGAAAAATCCCCATGGATATAATTCACATTTCTTTCATCAACTTGAAATCTCTTTTCTAATGTATTAGTGTAATTAAAGTTGATAAAATAGCAGCTATCATCAAATCTATACCCTGTATCTTTATCTGCGATCGAGATTGATTTAATCCAATCTCCAAAAACTTTTCGTAGAATTTTCAACGCAGAATTAAGTGTTTCCTGCATTTGATAAACACCTTTATCTGTTTTGCCAAAATACAGTGATATATTCTGATCATCTAGCAACGCCATTGAAGATTCAAAATTCCAGAAGAACTCACCAGGTAATGCTTCTGGATTGAAAATATTGCCAAAAATCTTCTCTACCGGCGTAATAAGACGTCCAGCATCGTCCACTTCCGTTTTGATTCTAAGTTCTTTGGTAATTTCAAGGATGTGCGCAAAATAATATTGTCTAAAATCACCGTAAGATGTAGGAAGTCCTTGCCAGCGATCAAATCCATTTCCTATAAGGAATAGCTTCGTATATTGACCTTTCATCCTTAAGTTTTCTCCTTTTTCGCCATGTTTCTGACACATGCACATTGATTATGGATGTCTCACTCAATTAATGTTGTGTCATTCTCTTCCATAAACCAAAAATCATTCTCGCTAAGTTCTGGAAAACCATTTATATCCACTCCATGATGTTCCGGCAAACTAATCAATTGCTGACGAATAACATTTATTTCAGAGATAATATCTTTCGCATCATCACATCGGATACAAGAAATAATTTGTGCAAATTGTCTTTGATAATGCTTATTTAACCGAAATCCATTCTGCGTTAACCATATCATAAATGGATGATCTAGCGTAATTCCTTTGCGATAGAAAGCATCTGCACAACAAATGCACCGTCGAACTTCTCTTTCATTTCATCTGTCAGTTCATAAACCTTTTCTCCCTCCACCGCATGAGCAGCTTCCATAACTTCTTCATAGGTTTGCCCAATTCTTTCATTATTGTAATACACCGGCACTCTGGAACCACACAAATACTTCTTCACTGTTTTCTTTAAATCCATAGTTCCTAATTTACCCGGATTCAAACGTATAACAACCGAAGTTCCAGGCTCCATCCGATATCCAGCTCTCTCCCTCTGATATGAATTTATGTGTTCAGAAAGTTCTGGCTTTGGCATTTGTGTTTTAGGAAAATGATTTTGAGACTGATCCAACAACGTATAATATCCGCTAAGTCCTGTCACCTGTAAGCGTAATCCATGACCTACGCCAGCATCAGCTGGCTTCATTATATCATAAATCACTATCATTTTCCGCAAACAGTAACTCTAAGCCAACCTAAGCCAGCCTACGACTAGATTTATCAATTGCCGCCGATTCCCCCTGCTTTTTTCACATTGCATTGGTCATTCTCCCCCTTCATTCCCACTCATACGGTTCACAATCTTCGCGTGTTATCTCCCCAAGATAATCAAGAAACCGCATCTCTCTCCGATTCTCCCAGTCGCACACATATCCAGCCATCTCACCAAAGTCGCGACAATCTTCCTTCGACAACACTACAACCATGGAATTTGCTCCTCCATCCAGCATTACTTCCGCGTTTCCCCGGTCCAACGAACATACGTGGAAGCGTAATCGGCGAATTTCTCGCCAGTTTCAATTCCCCCCGTATTCCAAAATCCGCTTCACAATTGTATCTGTATAAAATCGGTTGCCTTTCCCTCCTTCTCCGTCGTAGCTACCTCAAACCTTCTTTCAAGCTCATCTCTATGATCCTTATTTGGTCTGTTATCACTTTCTTTATTCGTGCAACATATGATAGCCTGTTTTCCTTGAATCTCCACCCTTCCACTATCCGTAATCAAATCATACGCCGTATGTTCTGAGCCATGATGGGGAACGATCAGATAATCTATCTGCGTGTCTGCAAATTCGGTTTCCGGAGTACCGGAAGCTGATTTCACCGAATTATTATATTTTGTGACGGCAATATTATACGATGCATAATTCACATCGCCCATCATCAGCACCGTATTATCGGGCTCTTCGTATTTAATGACTATGCCTTCACAATTAGCATAACTGCTATCACAAGAAGCCTTTTGCCCCATAAACAGCTTATATGTCACATCATCACTTCCAATTTTAAATTTTCCAAGCAACCGACCGCCCTTTGACCGGTCCACACGCAACAGATTTCCTTTCATATCAAGATATTTTGCCAGTCTCATGATATTCGTACCAGCATCTTTACAATCTGGAGCAAACCATTTCTTGTCCAGGAAACCTTTCTTAGCTGCATAACTTCCAGCGACATGATCCATATCCCAATGCGATAAAATAAAAAAGGAAGGGGTCTGTGCATATATTTTATGCATCGCAGAAGAATAATTATAGGTCGATCTGCTTGTAAGCTTTTTCGGTTGATGTTTGTAATTAAATCCTATGTCATAGAAAAAGCTACTGTCTTGGTTCTTGCTTTCTGCATAAACGCAATTTCCATTACCGATGCGATATATGTATATTGATTCCAGACGGTCAAGCTTATTTTTTAGTTCATTGCAGAATTGCGGATCGGAGACACAAGGTCTTTTCAGTTTATACGCATCCAAAACTTCTTTTTTCATTTTGGCAGAATTTTTATCATTCTCCAGTATACTCAGCTGTGCTCTAATCTTCTCGATACGGCTGGCACTCTGCACAACATATCCATCAAGTTCTAAATAAGACTTTTTATCATTTGGTTCAAAGGTACATTCCAACCAAAAATAGGAATTATCCGAGTCCTCCATAAAAGATAAGTCGCTTTCTTCACTTTTTTGCTGCCTCTGTATTTCCTGTATTTTTTTGTACTGTTCTTGATTAATCTCTGCTACATAATCAAACAGATATGGCCGATAATGTTTTATTGCAGCCTGTCGGTATTCCTCATTCTCATTCTCCATCGCTTGAAACATCATTGTGTCATAGTCAAGCATCTGCAACGACAGCAATGTGCACGAAAGGGTAACCACCCCGCTTTCTTCTTCCCCTTCTACTTTCGTCTTGAAACAATCAGAATATCCCTCTTGCTCTGATGTCAGATCTCTAATCTGAATATAAAGCCTTGAATATCCTTTGCATGCGTTCCAAAACATTTCATGACAGATTGTATGATTGGTTATATGCGGACATTCAACATTTCCTCGTGATTGACGCAAAAGTTGACGTTTTACCCAATCTATGTCCATATGCACTTGTCTTTCTTCCGCATTTTCCCAATTTTCCCCCGATTCATAGGAACGTAACGTAGGAAAGGCTCTCAATCGCGTAACAACAAATTTTTCAAGCTCCTCATAAAATTGTTCTTTTCCTTTTTTCTTCATCTGCTTTATCCTCATATGCCAACATTAGTTCCTCAATAGTCGGGCAAGTGTCTGACAAGTGTTTTTCAAAAAATGACTGAATGTTCTTATAACAATGGTATCTTGCGGGCATAGGCAATTGCCTTATGAGTTCTTTGTCTGCATTTAGTGCCTGCAAAATATGAACCGGATTCAATCGTAAAGACCATATAACCCGTGCCACAGACGCTTCAAACATACACCGATTCCTATCCGGCATCTTACTGTTCCTTATATATGTCCAGTTCTGCCTTCCGTATTTGTTCATTTGCCTGTTCTATATGTCCGGTTCTCTGATATTGGATAAAGTAAAGCAGGTGATTGAATGCTGTATCTTTTTCTCCAGACACTTCCACGCCTCCATTAAGTTATAGTCATAACTCTCCGGCTGCGCATGCAAGCGACCTGCTTTTAATTCCCGGCGCATCCCCCAATAGATACGTTTACAGCGATACGCCAGTATAATCATAATACCAAGAATCAGGAAACATATTCCATATAGACTCTTCAAGAATTCTTTTGCTTCCGGCTTCGGTTCACTATATAATATCCGCATTCCAAATCAATCATGTTCTCCTCTCTGTACCTCTCTACTTTTGTGTTTTCTATAACATTCTTTTCCACATATAAATGGTAAGCGCAAAATAATACGACGGATTTTCCTAAATTCGTCGAATTATTTTGCGCTTACATAATTATTGTTAAATAGTTATCCTATTTTTCACCAATGATAACTAGGCAACCATAGATATCACCAAAAAGCAGACCGGTCACCGACAAAACTAAGGTAGATTCATACCCAGATGGAAATCTATTTTTAAAACCGTCTGATCGAACATAACCTGTAAAAACGGCCTGTCAATAATCTAACCATGATCGCTATATCTATGATCTCTCTCTATTCGAAGTACATAAAATTTTTCTTCTTCCCGATACCCCCAACATCTTACCTGTGAATGCTGCCCGCACCGAAATTTATCAATATTTTTACCAGCAAATTGTCCATTTCCAAAAACATTATATTTAGTCGAAGGTGGTTGATAGCTTTTATAATCAAAAAATCTATCTGATAAAATATCTTTCCAGGTCGAAGCAGCTTCAAACCGTTCCAACCCCTCTATCAATTCTTCCAATTCCTGCTTTTCCAATTCCTCAACACTGTTGGTTTCCATATCAATGTAACAAGTCCGTATTCTACCATCCTGATACCGTTGTCTGATATACTCTATCCTGTCAATATACTTCTTTTGAAACATCGTCTCTGCAAGATATTCTGTGCTGACAGCAGAACGTACCGTATATATGTCCTCATCACAAGGAACATATAGAATCCTGTCTCTATACTCATCATGTGAAAAAGACAACACATCCGTATTTCGTTTTGCAGCTTCCTGAATAGAATCTGCACTTTCAGAATCATTATCCCAAAACGGCGGTGTTCTCATAAGCGATGCTATTTGTCGTTTCCACATATTCAACTTATCTCTTTGGGTCGGATCTACATTTCCTTTTTTATTTTGTAGATCAAATAATGATATATCTTTCGTTATCTTATGCTGATACAATGAACTATGTTTTTGTAAAATCACCTGATTTTCTCTCAGCATCTTCAAGTTCCGGCTCATCACAGGAAGTGTCTGGTAAAAATCTTCCATGTTTTCAAACTGCCCATCCAGCGATTTTTCATTTAGTAAAATTTCCTTCATAGATGCCTCTTACATTCCGATCAGTTCATCCAGATCATCATCAAACTGATCAAACATTCCATATGGATGATTTTCTTCAGCTCCCTGGTCATTGAATGAAATGTGGTAGATTTTTGTCTGCATTGTCTCATCCAGTTCAAAATAGTATGCTGCGATTCGCTCTCTGCCTAATGCTTTTCGCTTAATACACTTACGCATGCCATTATAAATATGATCACTATGTGTCTCCATAATTATCTGTAATCCTCGCTCACATAAGAAAGCTGCAAACTCCATCAATCTGGACTGCGCTCTTGGATGGAGATGAATCTCAGGATTCTCAATAATGAGCGTGTCTCCCTTTCTGCAGGATAGTGCTGCGATAATCAGCATCGCAATATAGGTCACTCCAGTTCCGACATTTGTAGCTCTGTAATATCGATTGCTCTTCGAATTTGCATACGTTGCAATCACCTGATCTACCTCCGGAATTGATTTCACCCGAATTTGAAATCCCAACAAATAATCCATCCAATAATTCACCTGATTATTCAGACTCATTCCAACTTCGTCCGGATGATACAGGAAATCCGACTCCTTCAATGCATCCTGACCAAAATATGCCAGATACGAAAACGCATACTCTCCCCTTTCCCCAATAGCCAGATGATTATGAACATTCAATTCATAGGTATTCTGCACCCCAATCCGCTCTACCGAAAGATAAATTTTCTTATACTCATCAAAATAATTCTTATGCAGCAAACTGAACGGAGCCTCCATCCTCGTCGCATTACTAGTCTCACTTCCGCTAAAAATCACCTCCAAATCATATATTTTTCCTCGTAGGTCCTCTTCTTTCATTTTAAAAATAATCTCTTTGTTTCCTTTGATATTATTTCGGACATCCACAAATCTGCCAATTTCCGCATCGCCCCGATTATCTTGTGATACTGATTGTTTTCTTTGCAGATCAAACACACAATTTATCGCTTGGATCATCGAAGATTTTCCTGCAGAATTAACTCCCGAAAACAAAGTGAACGGTTTTAATTCCACGCTCTCTTGATTAATACTCTTATATCCATCTACAAATATTTCTTTAAGCATCCATAATCTCCTTATATTTTTGTTCGACCGTATCAAATCGATTTTGTACATGAACCGCACTATCTACATTATAAGTCAATGCATCTAAGAATACACCGTCCTCAAGCATATCGTCCAATGCTTTTCGTTCTGCTCCCACCGGTAATTCCTTTTGTTCCTCTTCAATCAACGTCACAAAATAAAATAGACTCTCAAATAATGTCATGCTGACAGGTCTACGTCTTCCACTATCTGTAGGAATTCGGAATGCATCCTCTCCCAGCTTATCATAACAACGTTTCATTACCTTGAGAAATAAGTCTTTCAATTCTTCTCTTGAAGTGTCGTCCACCCAGTTCAAATATTCCATGGAATAACCCAGGAACTCCTCAATATCGCTTCGATAGACCACCGTTTCTCCATTTTTCTTCTTAAGAATGTCCTTCTTCCATAAATAAAAGCTCAAGGCCCTCAAAATAATATACTTATCCTTCATATGAAGCGGACTAACCGAATGCCCCGTTGCCTCTTTAAACGCCTCACTTGCTGCCAATTCATTCAGCAATCTGGTCGCAGCTCCTTGATAGAGTGCATTACGCATCTCCTGATTATTCAGAGGTGTTCCACCACGGTTAACGCGGTCAAAAATGTCAAACCGAACACGATCCGGCGTCGGATATTTAATAATTTGAATAACCAGCTGAAAATCCTCAATTTCAGTTGCGTATTTGCTCTTTTTCACATCATTCTCAAGATCCCGGAATTTGCAGGCATTTAACTCTGTCATGATTTTTAACCCATTAATTGCAAATGCATTATCCAAATATTTAAAAAACGTAGTAAGTCTTTGCCGTCCATCTACAATTACTAATTTTCCTTCCATTGTCTCCGCAAGATAAATGAGTGGCAATGGGATTCCCATGACAACAGACTCTATCAACTCTGATTTCTGCCTTGTACTCCACACTTCATTTCGCTGAAAATCTGGATCCAGACAAATCAATCCTTTATCATATCTACGTTTCAACTCAAAAATAGAGAACTGTACTCTATCAATTTTAATATTTCTGGCCGGATAAATTGTCTCTGCATTTGACTCAATATCTGTATTAACACTAATTGTGCCGGCATCATCGACTCCATCTTCCGCCAGCCATTCTTTTTCCGCTTCCATGATTTCTATTCCTCAGCTTTCTTCACAATACACAATTTTGTTAATTATATCATATATCTACATTTATTGGTAGATTTATGTTCCCATCCGCTAATATTCCTTTTTATTCTTTAAAAATGTTGGCAAACTCTTATGTCATGACTTTACAAAGGATAATCAGATATTATTGTTTGATTTTTCATATCATACGATTGACTAGGAGGAAATTAGATGGACTATAATGTTCAAGCTTTATTCCGTGATCATATTAATCAATTTACAATTTACATCGTGGAACAAAAATTTGCAGTTGGAAAAGGGCATGACTATTTCAAACAATATATTGGAGAACCTAACTATATTGACTCTGAATATATGGCCAAAAATCTGATTCTTAAAATACACCAATGGATCGACAAAAAGATACCATCTGTTGCAGAACTGATAAAACTATGTTTTGAAGGATATTCTACTACTGGTATTTTAGATATAGTAGTTGCATTAACAAAATTATTTTCAACACAGGAACATCAAGCCGCCGGTCCAAATGTGATTGATCCAATCATAATACAAGAAGGAAAGGTTCTAAAAACTTATATTAATCAATTAGTTAATTTGCATAAAGACAGTATCACCAGACCTGCAATTATCATTGTGTTAAAAGATAATAATTTTGACAGGGCAAAATCATTGCTTTCAGGAAGTCCAGATGGAATATATATTAAGTTTATTCGAAATAACGGGAATTGCGAATTATACAAAGTAATAAACAAAGGTGCAGAAAATGTACAGGATTTTATTACATCATTTTCACAACAATGCTTTAACACATGCTCAAATACTAAACATGAAATATTACTTAATCAAGAATGGGCTGGTGATTCCAAAGTCCGTAACTATGCACCTCGTTTATTAAAATATCGAGCTAATTTATTATGTGATGAGAAAAATGATATTCGTCTAGAATTATCTCAATGTATTAGCGCCTTGGAAAATGAATTGAATGTAAAGAATGCATTATCTGATCACGATACTATGCTAATTAAAAATTTTTTATGTATTGCGAAATTATATCGTGTTTTTTGTAATGATTATGGTGGAAATGATATTTCGCAAGCATTGGAACTCTCTAGTGAATTAAAAAATGAAATATTGAAAGCAAATGTGTATAAATATGCATATTTTTTCAAGGGAAAAAGCATAGCAGAACAAAATAAATGCTTGCAGGATGCTTATCAAATCTTTACAAAGAATAATATGTTTGATAATGCTATATATTGCAAAAACAATGAACTGATCCGGCAGTTTGATAGTGGAAGTATTCAAGCGAGATTGTTTGCAGATATGATTGGTGAAGCAACTGGAAGCGTTCCGGGTCTTGTCGGAATGTCACATTTATACAATAATGCAGGTCTAGCTTATATGATGACTGCTCAACCCGATTTAGCTATGGAATATTTCGATAATGGTTTACAATATGCAAAAAATCCAGATCGTTATGTACAGAAAATGGCGATAGAATGCAATAGATTAATTTTAAAATCTTATTATTGTGATAAAATCGAATTTACTGAAATCAAAAAGTTGTTAATTCAAATTTTTGACGGTATGTATGAAGAAAAAAAGCTCCCTTTTATTTCATCACGCTATGTTATGAACCTATTAATTATTGCTTCGAAATGTAATTCAAGTTGGGCAGCTGAAATTGTGCAAAGCTATCCAGTTGTTGATTTGATTAATCAAGGAATCAAAGATAATGTTATTGCCTCAGGACAACTTTTGATGCAAATAGATTATTTGAATCAAAAGTTATCCCATCTAAGATTTAAAGAAAAGTGCATAATTCCTTCTCATGTAAGTTCTGTTACTGGAAAAAGAAAGGATTTCATTAAAAAGTCTGGTTTGAATCCATTCTATTTTTGTACATGGCTATAAAAAGAAGACATAGCAATACTAAGTAAAAAACTATAAAGATTAATTTTTCCCTCTACTAGTTCATTCAAATTTTGGATATACGGATACAAGTTATGTTTCTCAGAAAGCTCATTATAAGAATGAGAAAATGCATTATTTATCCATACTGTTGGCATAGGATTTATTTCGATAAAATAAACATCATCTTTTAGTAATGGTTGCTGTAATTTTGCAAATAATTGTTTTTTAGAAGTACATGCAATTCGCGCATCAATCCTGCAAAAAGTGTTAATATCCATATTTTTTACCAATTCCAAATATTGTGATTCTAGTGGAGTGCTTAGTTCAAAAATAGATTTTCTTTCAAAACCACTTCTAGTGTCTTTATAACTTTCACCAAGATACCAATCGGTACTGTCTTCTTCTGGCATATATAAGACCGTTGGCATACACACCATTTTGTTCGTGTATGGATTAAATACAATAGGGGTTGTAATGTCATAACCCGATATAAATTTTTGATATAGACCATCAGGTTCATCTCCACTTAATGGACCTCTTTTGATTCCGATACTACTTCCTAAATTCAGAGGGCGAAAAATCCCCCCATCTTCATCAGCTTTTAAATTAGGAGGAACCTGCAATCCTGTTGCGGATGCTAATAAGTTAGAAATCCTTTTATTTTCTCCTGCTAATATTGTTGATGCGTTGCAGGGGATACAAGGAATATTAAAGAAACCGCAAACAGAAGGAATTAGTGCCATAGGCGATAATTCATACCCACCACAATTGAGATTTAACACGAAATCAAGATCAGGAAGTGATCCTGCAATTGCTTTTTCTACAAATGTACGTACATCTATGATAAATGGGCGACACTTCAAATCTTGTATTGCTGTTAACCAATTGGAAATGATATCACTTTGCCATACATGATAATGAAAAAATCCAGGTGCCTCTTCTCCTTCATAGGTATAAACGACTCCGATAGTTTTTCCTTGTAAGGTGTGTAAATCTCGCATAAATTTTTCTCCTTTCGTATGACAAAATAATCTGATATTTGTGGAACATAGATGACAAGCTTTGAATGATAATATCTGATTATCTTTCATCTATTATAACATACTAACACCAAATATAATACTCAACAATGCATTTTTTACAATTTATTCCGCCCTCATTTTCAATTATCTTTCTCCATATCTGCCAATTTTTCACTGTATCATGTACCATATAATTCGAATAAATAAGCATAATACACAAAGGAGAAGCCATGAATAATTTACAAACACAGATCAATACCTATCTGGAACATTGTCAGGATCAGAAGCGTCTGGATACCAAAACCATTAAAGCATATCGCATTGACCTTAAACAGTTTCACAATCATTTTTCCAATCTAAAAATCGCTGATATCACGCCAGATATGCTGGAAGAATACATCAGTAACCTGCACCAGGAATACAAACCCAAAACGGTCAAACGGAAAATCGCTTCGATCAAAGCACTGTTTCACTATTTGGAATATAAAGAAAGTATTTCTACGAATCCATTTAATAAAATGCAGATAAAATTTCGCGAATCCATAATTTTGCCCAAAACGATTCCCTTACACACGCTTGAAACCCTCTTATCCACGATATATCAGCAACGTGCCTGCGCAAAGACGGATTATCAAAAGAAAAAAGCGTTGCAAGATATTGCAGTTATCGAACTGCTTTTTGCTACCGGAATACGCATTTCAGAATTGTGTGCACTGCGGGACAACGATGTTGACTTATATGACGGCACAATACTAATCTACGGAAAAGGCTCCAAGGAGCGGATTGTTCAAATTGGAAATAAGGATGTATTACGAGTTCTGATAGAATATCACAATAATTATCTTCCTCAGATTCAAGGCAGTAACCAATTCTTTACTACACAGAATGGTGCGGCACTATCCGATCAGGCTGTACGTCGTATGATAAAGAAATATACTTCACTGGCTTCTATTGATCAACACATTACGCCGCATATGTTCCGGCACACATTTGCAACCAGTCTCTTAGAAGCAGACGTGGACATCCGATACATTCAAGAAATGCTTGGTCACAGTTCGATTCATATCACAGAAATCTATACCCATGTCACCACATCGAAGCAACGTGCCATCCTTACCACCAAGCATCCACGGAATTCCTTTCATCTCTAAATGTAAAATGAGAAGAGAGCCACCACTCTCTTCTCTATCACAATGTTATTTCTTTTGATTTTTCGTTGCTTTCCGGACTACTTCACTGGCGTCTTCAATCTTGCTATTTTTTACATGAACGACCCAACGATTCATTCACAACCTCCAAGATAAACCACTTTCAGCTAATCTAATTCGATCCTTTTCCCCTAAAACTTATCAACTCTTTTTCAACCCGATAAGACGGCACCAATCGTTTCACTACCACCTTCATCTGCGGATCATCTTCATATGCCGTCTTCTTCAAGTCTTTGAGATGTTCAAAGAACTCTTCCTGATCGAATTCAATCGGTTTGCCAATGAAGATCAGATCATTCTCTGTCTTCTGCAATCCCTCTTCTTCTTTCAGGCATTCTTCAAACATCTTCTCCCCCGGACGTAATCCGGTATAAACAATCGGAATATCCACATCCGGCTCATATCCGGACAATTTGATCAGGTTTCTTGCCATATCATCAATTTTTACCGGCTCTCCCATGTCAAGAACAAAAATCTCTCCACCCTTGGCATAAGCTCCTGCCTGCAGCACCAGAGATACCGCTTCCGGAATGGTCATAAAGTATCGGATGATATTTTTATCTGTGACCGTAACCGGACCGCCCTCTGCGATCTGTTTTTTGAACAGGGGAATCACACTTCCGTTACTTCCCAATACGTTTCCAAATCGTACCGCCACATAATTGGTTTTTGTAAACCGATGCTGCATTCCCTGAATGATCATCTCACAGATACGCTTGGATGCTCCCATGATATTCGTTGGATTCACGGCTTTGTCTGTAGAAATGAGAACCATGCGTTCCGTACCGGTTCTTCCTGCCGCCATCGCTACATTATAAGTTCCAAATACATTGTTCTTGATGGCCTCATTCGGGCTGTCTTCCATAAGTGGCACATGTTTGTGTGCAGCTGCATGAAAAACGATTGCCGGTTTATAATCTGCAAATACGGTATCTACCCTATGCGTGTTTCGCACCGATCCAATGAGTACGACCAGATTCAGCTTTGGAAAGTTCTTTTTCAATTCCTGTTGAAGATCATAGGTAGTATTCTCATAAATATCGAAAATGATAAGCTGCGCCGGATGATGCGCTGCAATCTGCCTGCAAAGCTCGCTACCTATAGAACCGCCACCGCCGGTAACCAACACGACTTTTCCTGCAATATATCCCATCACTTCATCCAGATTCGTCTTTACCGGTTCCCTTCCGAGAAGATCTTCAATCTCTACTTCACGGAAATTCGATACGGCTACTTCTTCATTGACAATCTGTGCCATACTCGGCAGAATCTTAATTTTACATCCGGTGTTCTTGCAGAGCTCCAGGATTTTCTTTTTTCTTGCTCCCGGAAGATTCGGAATTGCAATAAAAATCTCCCGCACACCATACTTTTCGGCAGCCCATGGAATTTTGCTGTCATTTCCCACAATCTGGGCTCCAAGAATTTTGCTTCCAATCTTATTCTGATCAGCATCAATGACACAGGCTACGCGGTTACGGATCTGCGGACTGTTCTCCATATTTTTGATAAGAAAGTATGCGCTGTCTCCTGCACCGATCACCATCGTCGGCACCACACTTCCCACACTGATTCCAAGGTAATTATGACGGATAATACGCAGTCCACGATACACAAACCGGCTCCCGGTAATCAATGCCAGTAAAAAGAAGAAATACAGGATGTAATAGGAACGCGGCATATTCCATTGCAACATATGCATTCCCAAACTTTGCAATGCTGCACTGAGCAAACACGCTACGACCACATTTAACAATTCCTGCACACTTGCATATTTCCACAAACTATTATACAGATGCATGATTGCAAAAATCACAAGCGTGACACATACATTGATCCAAAAATAGCGAACTGCAGTCTCCAAATATGGTATGCACTGCTCATTTTTTAAACTGAATTCAAATCTTGTCCAAATAGAAATGATTTCTGCCAAAAACACTGCCAGAATATCATAAATCAATAATACAGCAATTCTTATATATTTCGCCGTTTCATTTCCGTTCGATTTCTTTTGTAACATAATATATTTTTATCCTATGCTTTCTTATTTCTTTTGATTTTTACGCTGTTTTCTGGATTGTTTCTTGCTTGAAGCTTTCTGTTTTCCATTTTTGTTTTCTGCCTTAACACTTTCATTAACCGGCGCGGCATCATTCTTCTGCTGCACCTCTGCATTGTCGTTCTCTGTTGTCTGTGTATCTTCTGCTTTTACAAACAGATTTTCCTTTGTCACAAGCATACGGTTGACTGCCATGCCAAGACCAAACATTCCCCAGAACACCGGTGCTGTACATACGTTAGAATCATTGGCAACTGCTGCGATCACATACACGAGAACTGCTGCAAACAATCCAAATCCAACCCAGCTGAGATGTTCGTGCAAATCGACTCTGCGATAAATCCGAACGGAACGAATGATATACCACAGTAAAAATCCAATCAATGCCAACGTTCCAAACAATCCGGTCTCCACCCACTGCTGAAGATACCAGCAATGCGCTTTTACATCATAATTGTTAAATCCATAGATATATGCCTGACCAAAATAATCATTTTGTGGACGCTCCAGCAAATAGGTATTTGCTCCTGATCCTACAAACACATGCTTTCCTAAAACCGGTATGGTCATATTCCAAATATGTCCACGGGAACTCATCGCATCCTCTTTGAACAGATTGGACTGTTTTACCTTTTCATATTTGACAAGTTTTCCTGCCGGATTGAGGAACTCATATCCATCATCATCGGTTTTCACAAAATTCCAGGAAATACCATCAACATACACACTGATTCCAGCAGTCTGATCAAACATTACCGGCTGTACCTGCACATTTGCAAAACGCTCATCATCGATGGAATAAGTCTGTGTTCCTTCATCTGCCAGCGTCTGTCCCAGCGGATTCCCATCACTGTCTTTGCATAGAATCTGAATAGTTCCATCTTCTGCGATATCATAAGAAACTGACAATGCATTATCCCAGATTTTTAATACAACATCCTCGTCATTTGTAGCGATGTCATTTAATGAATACTGGTCTTCCATATGATAGGTACCGGTAATCGTGTTCTTGATTCTTTCCCCAAAAGATGTGGTATTGGCAATCACAATACTTCCAATGATGCCTGCCACCACCAACGCTCCACCTACATAACGGAGCTTTTTGCCACGGCTCAGCAATACCAATACTGCAATCGCAGCACCTGCTGCCACAGCCATCCAACCGGAATCACTTCCACTTCCTTTCAGGCATATGATACAAAGGATTTCGGCCACAACCAATGCTGCTCTCTGCCATACTTTCTTTGCTCCGATAAACAAGCATGCCAACAATGGAATTAACATTCCGAAATAAAAGGACAGGAAATTCGGGTTATACAGTGTTGTATAAGAAGTTCCCTCTGCCATATTGAAATTCAAATTATCTAATTGATCCCAAAAACTTACATTCGTAATCAGATGTTTTCCGAAAACCGTCTTGAAAATATCTTTTCCGAAATACTGGAATACACCAATCAGCGTTACCATCGCCATTCCAACTCCGGCCCATAACAGAACTTTGTTCACCTGCTTCTCTTCCTGTACATAATTATATACGTAATAGCACAATATCATATAGGCAAATACAGCCCATACCGGCTCAAACAATTCATAGGTGCCTCTGACAACCCAGTACTTATAGCTAGAAAATAATGCGGACATTGCAACAAACATTGCATAAACAAACAGCATATAAAATGAATTTTCAAACTGAAACTGTTCTTTCTTTTTTAAATACCGATATAACATGATTCCGATCATCACAACTCCAAGGATCACTATCGCTATCATTTTCCATGCGAAAAAGAAATCTGTCTGTAACCCGGAACTCGCTGGGAACCAGTCAAATTGCGACAGATTGGCATCATACTCAAACATATGCACGATCAACGGAACAAATCCCATCATAAGTATGATTGGAATCAGTAATGCGTTTGTTTTCTTCTTATTTGCATAAACATTCTTACTCAAGATATTTTCTCCTTCGAATCAATGTATTTTGTATGTTTTTACTCAATTATTTCTATAAGTACATACCTATTCAACATAATACTCTTAAATTTTCCTTTTGTCCACACCAAGAAAACTATAGTACCATCTATGTTAACTACTCTATAAATCACAAAAGAAAGAAGGATTACAACCATGAGATTACCAAACGGATACGGCGGAGTCGTAAAATTATCCGGGAACCGAAGAAGGCCCTACGCAGCGCGAATTACCACCGGCTGGTACCACAATGACAAAACCGGAAAACGTGTACAAAAATTCCAAGTTATCGGATACGCTGCCTCCCGGGCCGAAGCCTTACAAATACTGGCCAAATACAATGACTATCCAATTGATGCAGCTGCCCTGAAGCTTACCTTCCATGACATCTATCTGCGCTGGTCCGAAGAAAAATTTCCGACCACCTCCGCCTCCAACATCAAAGGATACCGCGCCGCATATTCCATTTGTGAAGATATCGCAGATGTACCATTCCGCAATTTGCGCCTGGATGATCTGCAACGCGTCGTCGACCGCTGTGGGAAAAATTATCCCACCCTAAAAAAGCTCCGCATCCTGTTCAATCAGTTATACGACTATGCGATGAAACACGAAATTATCTGCAAAGATTACTCTCCCTATGTCAACATCACCAAATATAAAGACCGTAATCCAAATAAAGCAGAACGCAACCGCTTCACGGCGGAAGAAATAAAAACCTTATGGAAACATACCGATGACCGCTATTACCAGACGGTTCTTATGCTCATCTACAATGGGGTCCGTGTTTCCGAACTGCTTGACTTGAAAAAAGAAAATGTCCACTTGCCTGAACGATACTTCGACGTAGTTGACAGCAAAACAGAAAATGGTATCCGCAAAGTCCCTATCGCCGAAAAAGTCCTGCCCTTTTACACCTCCTGGTACAATGACTGTTCGCACAGTGAATACCTTATCCACACCATGGACAGTGAGCATTTTACTTACCATAATTATTACATCAATGTATTTAAACCACTGCTGCAGCCCCTGAACATCGACCATACCCCACACTGCTGCCGTCATACAACGATCTCAATGCTCGCCGATGCACATGTGGATCAGACCATTATCAAAAAAATTGTCGGCCATGCCGGAGCCATGACATTAACCGAACGTGTCTACACACATTTGGACATCCACGAACTCATTGAAGCAATCGACAAAATATGAAAAATCGGAATTGTTACTTGTGTGTTACTTAAATTTTTCCAGCAAAAATGTCTCACAAAATATGGTCATATAAGTTCAGTTTGTACTACCCCGTTTCTTGTGCGTTGCTTGTACGTTACTTAAGATTGAAAGCTTCTTCCACATGCTATGCTGCAGATACCTGTTTTATCCACTCTGCTGGCAGTATGGTCAGTGGAAAATATTGTTAAGGTAACTGGTAAGAAGTCTGGTAAGTCTGTAAAGAAGACATTAAAGGCTACTATTACAGTTAAGAACTCTTCAATTTCTATGAAGGGTGATTCTGAACTCCTTATTGGAGCAGAGAAGAGCTACAAAGCAACTGTTAAGCCAAGCGTAAAAGTTTCTTATAAGTCTAGCGATGAAGCAATCGCAACTGTAGATACTAAAGGTAATGTTAAGGGCGTTAAAGCTGGTAAAGTTACAATTACAGCTACAGCTAAAGTTGGTACAAAGACTATTAAGGCTACAAAGGATATCGTTGTAAAGAATGGTATCACAGAGTTCAAGGCAACTACTCCTAAAAAACTCACAGTTAAGTTTGCTGGAGCACTTGAGACTGTAGCAAAAGAGAACTTCACTCTTACAGATGCAAAGGGTGCTAAAGTTGCAATCCAGAAGGCAACATTAGATGAGACAAAGACAATTGTAACTCTTGACTTATACAGCGAGCTTACAACTGCTACAGATTATACAGTATCTGCTAAAGTTGGCGAGGATACTTTCACAGAGACTCTTACATTCGTAAAGGGTGCTGTTGCAAAGATTGTTGCTGCAAACCAGATTGTTAAAGCTGATGGAACTCCACAGCAGATTAAGTACACAGTTCTTGACGAGAATGGATTAGATATTACAGATTCTACTGCTGTTTCATTTTCTTCAAACGTTACTACAATTACACCTGATGGAAAAATTACTCTTGCAGACGGTGTGCTTGCATATGTAACAATTACATATGTAAACCCTACAACAGGTGCAGAAATCAAGTCTGAAACATTTTCAGTTACTGGATCAACTTCAGCAGCCGCTTCTATCGCAGCTGTTACTGTAGGATCTACAAGTGATACAGGTGCAACTCTTTCAGCTTGGCCAAAAAATGCAACAACAACAATTGCTAAAAATGCAACAGGACTTAAACTGTTCGCACAGTATGTAAACCAGTATGGTGATAAGGTTGTTGCAACAAACGGAACAGATGTTTCTTATGAATCATTAGATCCATCAATCTTAATTGTTGACACAAAAACAGGTGCACTTACTCCTATCGCAGAGGGTGCAGCTCAGATTAAGGTTACTTCTGGTACAGCCAGCCAGCTTTTCACAATTACAGTTGTTGCACCAGCTACAGCTTCTAAAATGGCTCTTGACGCATCAAGTGTATTAAAAGCATCTATGACTAACAGCTCTGTAAATACAGCTTCTGTTAAGATTAATGTTCTTGACCAGAATGGAAAGAATTTCAATGATGATACAGATTCAAATGTATTAACATTCACATTAACATCTGGTGCAGGTGTTCTTAGTGAAGCTTCAACTGTAGGAGCTACTGTATCTGGCACAGCAGGTGTTGCAAAAACATTTACAGCTGCTAAAGCTGGAACAGCTACATTTAAGGTTACATCTAATAAGACTGGATTAAATTATGTAATGGTAAGCATTACCGTTTATGGTACTGATAATACAGTAGTTAAATATGGTCTTACTGGAATTAAAGATTTGAATATTCAGGATTGCTATGATGGAGATTCAAACACCAACGATTACAAGACAACTGTTGAAGTGAAGGCTCTGAACAAAGATGGTTTCGTTGTAGCAGCTAGTGAAGTTAGCGGTGCTGCAATTACTGTTACAAAGCCAGATAAGACACAGGTACCACTTGCAAGTGGTGCAGATAATTTTGATGCTACTGCATCTGCATTTAGCGCTGTTGGAGCATACTCAATTGTAGCTACAAAGAATGGTACTACAATTGCAACAGCTACAATCAATGTTAAAGATACAGGTGTTAAGCCAGCTGTAACAATCAAGAAGAATTCTATTGATTACACAGAAATTGCCGCAAGTGCAAATAATATCTTAGATAACTTTACTACAGAGACTGGTTGGACAGTTACAGGTGTTAAATTTGTATCTGGAAACTCTGCTGCAATTGCTTCAGCGCCTACAGCAGCTACTTCAATCACAAAGACTGGTACAGATAGTGTTACATTATACAACGTTGTAGTAGTTGTTAGAAATACAGCTTCAAACAGAACATTTGAAGTTGCTACAAATCAGTCTATTACAGTTAAATAGTGTATAACTTTTATCATTATTTTCTTAATAGCAAAAAGAGGCTGTAAAATAAGTCCCTAATATAAGAAACGCCAATTCCGGCAAATGTCGGTTT